>Ga0335079_10002218_pt1 | contig 22424 bp, 22 predicted proteins | sample Lox_Sample_33_FD_206719 | JGI IMG/M metagenome (GOLD analysis project Ga0335079, IMG submission 206719) | Soil microbial communities from Loxahatchee National Wildlife Refuge, Florida, United States - Lox_Sample_3.3 | ecosystem: Environmental > Terrestrial > Soil > Wetlands | place: USA... | reverse complement strand
CCCGCCCGTGCCGGGTACCGTCTGACCGGGAGGATACCCTCCCTGCTCTGTCGGCAACGAAGGACACCACCAGGGTTTCGCCGGACAGTCGGCCAGGGGCCGCAAGCATGCAATCGCACCTTCCAGGCTACGTACGTCAGTTGATCGTGCTAAGACGCCTTTGGCAACACGGCTGCCTGCGCAATTCATTCCCGGGGGCAGTCTCGGCCGGGTATCACGATCCGCACCGGACCGCACCGGGTGACGACGTCACCGGCGGGTAATAAACGCAACTGGCGGGTAATAAACCCGCAGGGCTGCGCCGCCCACTCCAAGAGGCCAGCCGCGGCGACGCGGGGCGGACGAACCGGCCAGCTAGTTACGATCCTCCAATGTTCTGCACAGGAGCTGTGGTGGCGCCAGAAGTGGCCGGGCACCTGCCGTCGAGTGGAATCGGCTCGCTGATGGCCTACTGGCGGTTCTACCGCAAGGTTGCGGCAGCCCAGCTGGGCGGATGGCTGGCGCCGTCGAACCGGCGTGGCGGCGAGCTATTGGTGGACATGTCAGGACCGCACCTGCCATGTGCCGCCCAGGCCGCCGCGGCGGGACACACCGTGGTGCACGTTGCGCCCGCCGACGCCCCGCCCGCCGGCGGCCACGAGCAACGACCGGCCGCGGCGCGCCCGTACTTAACGGCGCCACTCGGCGGCGCGGCCGGTCACCCGGCCCGGACCGCAGCGGCTATAAGCACCGTGCTGGCCGAAGGCTCACAAGGCAGCCGGGCAACCCACCGTCGCGGACAACGCGGCTCGCTGACCACCGTGCGCGCCGACCCGGCGGCGCTGCCGTTCCTCGACGACCACTGCGTTGACGGCATCATCGCCGATGACCGCACGCTCTCGCGGCATCTGTTCACCGAGCAGGTGATCGCGGAGGCGGCCCGCGTGCTGCGGCCCGGAGGGCGGCTGCTCGCATGCTTCGATTCGCTCGTGCTCGGCATGGCGGTCCTCGCGGAGCAGCGCCACTGGGCCGAGCTGATCGACCTGCCAAGCGCCGAGGTGGTGCTCGTGCCGTGGCCCGACGGCACCATCACCCGCTGTTTCGGCGTTGACCAACTGCGTGAGCTGTTCGCCGGGGCTGCACTCGATATCTCATGGATACGGCCGCGCACCGTGCTTTCGCCGACGACCGTCGAACACGTCCTTGGCCGGGACGACGCCGCGCTGAACCATCTGGTACGCGCCGAGCTCACGGCCGATCCTGATGAGTCTGTGGGCATCCATCTGATCGTGAACGCTCGCAAAAGGCGGCCGCAGCCCATGCGTCGCGTCGCGCAGCCTGCGGGATGAGCACGGCTCACGTGCTCAGGGGCGCGATGCTCGAGTGCTCAGGGGCGCGATGCTCGAGTGCTCAGGGGCGCGATGCTCGAGTGCTCAGGGGCGCGATGCTCGAGTGCTCAGGGGCGCGATGCTCGAGTGCTCAGGGGCTCGGGCTCAGCGGCTCGGGCTCAGCGGCTCGGGGCGACCTTCCCGGCTCAGCGCCGCAGCCGGTCGGCCTTGGCCTGGCATGCCACACAGCGCGCCGCCTCCGGACGTGCTTCTAGCCGGCCCTCCGGAACCGGTTTTCCACATTCGGTGCAGGTGCCGTACTTGCCGTCGGCCAACCGGTCGAGCGCGTCCAGCACCAGCGAGCGCTGACGCTGCGCCGCTTCGAGGATCGCTTGGGTGCGGTCAGCCTCGGACAGGTTTGTTCCCGCGTCGGCCGGATCTGGGTAACCAGATGCCGCCTCATCTCCCGGATGTTCGCCTTGCAGCACCCCGATCGACCTGTCGAGGTCATCGCGAATCTCTTCTAGACGCTTAAGAGCGGTGGCGGTATCCACGGATACGTACCTCCTGTCCGCATGCGGCCGGCCACCGAGGATCTGGCGTCGCCGCGTAGCTAGGGTCGCGGTGATCTAGAAGAGTGAGGCCGGTGCCTCGCTCAGATCCTCGCCGGGTGGGGCGGGCTCGATGAGCCCAGGTCCGTTGTTGCGCACGTTGTTCACGGCCCGCGATACCGGCCGCGTCTGCAGGTCGGCCGACGCCGCAGGCAGCAGAACATCGAACAGGTCAGCAGGGTCGGAGCGCGCGGGCTCGAGCCAGTGCGCCCACCGGTCGCGCTCGACGACCATCGGCATCCGGTCATGGATATGGCCAAACTGGCCGGTGGCGCGGGTGGTTATGATCGTCGCCGTCCAGAGCCAGGCGGCGCAGTCGCCTGCGGGCAAATCGGGCGCTCGCCACAGTTCGTAGAGCCCGGCCATGGCTAGGACGCTCCCGTCGCGCGGGGACATAAAGAATGGCTGTCTGCTTATCCGCCCGCCGACTGGGGCTCCCGCCTGCCACTCGAAGTAGCCATCGGCGGGAAGCAGGCAGCGACGCCTCGCGAAGGCCCGCTTGAAGGCGGGCTTTACCGCGACGGTCTCAACCCGGGCGTTGATCAACCTGCTGCCTACCGAGCGATCCTTGGCCCACGACGGCACGAGGCCCCAGCGCAGGACGCGCAACTGACGGGTCACCGGCGGCGTATCGCCATCGCCGCGAAAACCATTGGACTCAATGCCCTCGGCGGCATGGCTCATCTCGCCGGTCGCCTGACCATCTATAGGACCCCGCTCGCGGCGGGCGAGCACACCGTAGACCGGCTTGGTAGGCGCGACGTTGTAATCGGATTCGAGCGACTCTTGGGCATGGTCAGCCTGCACCAGGAACTCCTCAAGGAGTTCCTGGCGCTTACGCGCAGATGCATAGCGACCACACATGTCCCAACCTGACACGGCAAGCACGCTCGTCCATGGCCGTGGAATGTGCCAATCCATAGCCGGGTTGCCGTGTTGCCAAACCTCACCGGTCACCGTTTCAAAGCAGTCTCCCCCGAATCCGGATTTTTCACCCCTTAATTTGTGTGCACGTTATCACCGCGGCCGGGCGGTTGCCTGGCAGGTGCGCAGGCGGGAGCCTGGCAGGTCAGCAGGCGGGAGCCTGGCAGGTCAGCAGGCGGGAGCCTGGCAGGTGCGCAGGCGGGAGCCTGGCAGGTCAGCAGGCGGGAGCCTGGCAGGTGCGCAGTCGGGTCAGATGATCGGGCCGGCAGGCTGACAACGGGTACGCTCGCTGCATGCCGGATGCGCAATGCCGCCCCGCAGGCGCGCCCGAGGATCGCGCCGTGGTCGCGGCTGGGCAAGATTGGCCGGCCCCCACGGCCACCGGGCCGGTACGTGCGGTCGTCACCCTGCCGGGCTCCAAGTCGATCACCAACCGGGCGCTGGTGCTCGCGGCGCTCGCCGACGGTCCTGGCCTGATCCGAAGGCCATTGCGGGCAAGAGACACGCTGCTGATGGCGGCCGCGCTGCGGGCGCTCGGCGCCGACGTCGATGAGCAGGCCGACGGCGCGGACGGCGCCGATGGGTCTGCCTGGCGAGTGACGCGGGCTGCGGGCCAGGGCCACGTTGACGGCCACAGGGTCGACGTGGGGAACGCGGGGACCGTGTTGCGTTTCGTGCCGTGCGTGGCGACACTGGCCCTCGGCGATGTCGCGTTCGACGGTGATCCTCGGGCCCGTGAACGACCCGTCGGGCCCCTGCTCACAGCACTTCGCGAACTCGGCGCCTCGATCGACGACGGCGGCCGCGGCGCACTCCCCTTCACCGTCCATGGCCGGGGCGCGCTGCCCGGCGGCGCGGTCACCTTGGACAGTTCCGGATCTTCACAGCTGGTCTCCGCACTCTTGCTGGCTGGCGCACGGTTCGACGAGGGCGTGGAAGTACACCATCAGGGCCCGCCCGTTCCTTCCGCACCGCACGTCGACATGACCATCGGGATGTTGCGGGGCGCAGGGGTGCGGGTCGAGGTCACTGGTCACGACTCGTGGCGCGTCCATCCGGGCGCCGTGCTCCCGCGTACCGTCGACGTGGAGCCTGACCTGTCCAACGCCGCGCCGTTCCTGGCCGCCGCGCTCGTCACCGGCGGCACCGTCACGATCCCCGGCTGGCCCACCCGTACCACCCAGCCAGGCGACGCGATACGCGACCTGCTCACCAGGATGGGCGGCAGCTGCGAACTCAGCGCGGCGGGCCTCGAGGTCCGCGGCGGCGGAACCATCCACGGCATCACCGCCGACCTGCGCGACGCACCAGAACTAGCGACGGTGCTCACCGCCCTCGCCGCGCTCGCCTCGTCGCCGTCGCGGCTGTCCGGCATCGCGCACATCCGTGCGCAGGAAACCGACCGGCTCGCGGCCCTCGCACGAGAGATCAACGCGCTGGGCGGCCGGCTGACCGAGCTGCCGGACGGGCTTGTGATCATGCCGGGCCCGCTGCACGCAGATGCCGCGCGCGCCTTCGAAAGCTACGATGATCACCGCATGGTGATGGCTGCCGCCGTGCTCGGCCTCGCCGTCCCCGGCCTGCGGATAGCGAACGCCGCGACCGTAGCCAAGACCCTGCCTGACTTCATGGATCTGTGGACAGCCATGTTGGAGCGCTCCCCTGAACCGGCGGCGTAACTACCGCGAGCTTGACGAGGACGACGTGCGGGTGCGTCCGGGCCGCGGTAGCCGGCCCCGTACCAGGCGAAGGCCGGCCCACTCGGGTGCGGCAGGCGGTTTCGTCACGGCCGTCGACCGGGGCCGTTATGCCTGCCTGGTCGACGACGTCGTCGTCATCGCGATGAGAGCGCGCGAACTCGGCCGTAAGAGCGTGGTCGTCGGGGACCGGGTGGCTCTCGCCGGCGACGTGTCCGGCGCCCCTGACGCCCTCGCCAGGATCGTCCGGGTGGAGTCACGCACATCGGTGCTGCGCAGGTCGCCTGACGATACCGACCCGGTGGAACGTGTCGTCGTAGCGAATGCCGAGCAGCTGGTCATCGTCTCCGCGCTCGCTGACCCGCAGCCAAGGCCGAGGTTCATCGACCGCTGCCTGGTGGCGGCCTACGACGCCGGTCTGGCACCCGTGCTCTGCCTGACCAAGGCTGATCTCGCTGACCCGCGTGACCTGCTCCGCGCGTATGAGCCACTGGGCTTGACCTGCGTCGTTATGCGCAAGCCGTTCGGGAAGAAAGAACTTGGCACCTTGCGGCGGCTGCTTGCCGACCAGATCAGCGTGTTCATCGGGCACTCAGGGGTGGGCAAGTCCACCCTGGTCAACGCCCTCGTTCCGGCCGCTGAGCGGGCGGTCGGGCGGGTCAATCCGGTCACCGGCCGTGGCAGGCACACCTCCTCGTCGGCCATAGCGCTCCCGCTGCCCACCGGTGGCTGGATCATCGACACGCCTGGCGTGCGCGGGTTCGGCCTCGGTCACGTCGCAGCCGACCGGGTCATCCGCGCGTTTCCCGACCTTGAACCCGGCACCGCCGGGTGCCCCCCGCAATGCACCCACCTGCAGGACGACTGCGGGCTCGATGCCTGGGTGCGAAGCCATCACAGCGAGCGCGACCGGGCCAGGCTGGCTGCCCGCGTCGATTCACTGCGCCGATTGCTGCGCAGCCGCGAAGACGCCGAGGACGGCTGACCGACCGGCCCCGAGCACGAGTGCCGCGAAGACGCGGAGCCTTTCTTCACCGGCTTTCAGGCTGAGCACGCGCAGTGGGTCGGGGTCGTGGGCCGCGGACACGGATCACAAGTGTGCCCGAAGTGCCACGTACATGGCACGCCCTGATCCGCAGGAGCCTCGCGCCGAGCGTTCCGGGCGGGACTCGCCTGACCGTGGTGCGTTGTTCCGGTATCCAGGGCTCAGGCGGTACCGTTTCGCGCCATGGCGGGTTACGAAGAGGACCTGCGCCTCGCGCACGTTCTGGCTGACGCAGCCGATGACATAACCACTCGGCGGTTCCGCGCGCTTGACCTGCACGTGGAGACCAAGCCGGACCTTACGCCGGTGACGGACGCCGACCGTGCGGCCGAGGATTCGCTCCGAAACGTCCTGCGGAGGGCACGCCCACGCGATGCGGTCATTGGCGAGGAGTCAGGCCAGACGGGGTTCGGGCCGCGGTGCTGGGTCGTGGATCCCATCGACGGGACCAAGAACTATGTGCGCGGCGTACCCGTGTGGGCGACGCTGATCGCCCTCATGATGGGTAACGAGGTCGTGGTAGGAGTGGCCTCCGCGCCCACGCTCAGCCGGCGCTGGTGGGCGGCGAGGGGAGGTGGCTCCTGGTCAGGCCGCAGCCTCACCAAGGCGACGAGATCCCGGGTCTCCTCGGTGACCAAGCTTGAGGACGCCTCGTTCTCGTATTCGAGCCTGGGCGGCTGGGAGGAACAGGGCAGGCTGGAAGGCTTCCTCGGGCTGTCCCGCTCGGTCTGGCGAACCCGCGCCTTTGGCGATTTCTGGTCGCACGTCCTGGTGGCAGAGGGCGCGGTGGACATCGCGGCTGAGCCTGAGGTGAACCTCTGGGACCTGGCCGCCCTGCAAGTGATCGTCGAAGAGGCCGGCGGCCGCCTCACCGATCTTGGCGGCGAGGCACGGCCCGACGGTGGCAACGTCCTGTGCACCAACGGCCATCTGCACGAGGAGGCGCTCGCCATGCTGGCGGCTCGCGGCCGACCGCCGCACCAGACACCTGCTTGATCATGATCCCGGAGCGTGTTCGGTGCCATCCGCTGACAACGCTCCGGGATCTCAAGGTCGCCGGGATCTCAAGGTCGCCGGGATCTCAAGGTCGCCGGGATCTCGATGTCGCCGGGATCTCAAGGTCTAACGTGCCGTTGCAGCCTGCGCACCCTGCGAGTCGCGCACAACCTTGTCCGGAAATCTCGGCGGCTTGAGGATTCTTTGGGCTTGCCGTACGAAGGACTTTAACCGATGCTTGACGGTACGAATCACAATTTCACAAAGCCAGCAATCGCCGCCACGCAGCACCGTCCGGAGAGTGAAGCATGATGCAAGTAAGAGATGGCATGAGCCCGCTTGTGCTTACCGTGGGCCCAGCGCACACGCTTCGTGATGCGGCGCGCCTGATGTCGGAGCGGCGCGTGGGCGCGGCCATCGTGATCGATTCTGAGCTCTCCGGGATTGGCATCCTCACCGAACGCGACATCCTCGACTCCCTCGGCGCCGGCCAGAACCCGGACGCCGAACTCGTCGCCCACCACCGCTCCAGCGACCTGGTCTTCGCGTCGCCCGGCTGGACCCTCGAGCAGGCCGCGACCGCGATGGTCCGCGGCGGATTCCGGCACTTGATCGTCGTCGATGGCCAGGATGTCAGCGGCCTGCTATCGATGCGGGACATCGTGCGCTGCTGGGCCAAGGTTCCGCCGGTGACCGCGCGGGCGACCGCAGGCGCGCGCGCAAGCGCCTAGGGCACGTCCCGTGGATCTTGGTGGATGCGGGCGGTGATCCAGGCGGCGATCGGCAAGGCCCTCCTTGTTCTCGACGCGGGCCGCCGGCCGCGTTCGCTCGCAGGGGTGGCAGCCGCCGGCTCAAGTTCGCTTGCGGCAACGGTGCGGGTGCGCGAGAGTTTGGCGGCATGCACCTCAGGGGCGCCACGGTATTGATAACCGGGGGATCTTCCGGCATTGGGGCCGCTACCGCACGTGCGATCACCGCGGCCGGCGCGCGGCCCCTGGTCGCCGGGCGCGACCCGCAGCGCCTCGACACCGTTGCGGCGCAGACCGGTGGGGTCGCGCTGATAGCCGATCTGGCCGCACCACGCGGCGCCCACGACCTCGTGGACGCCGCACTGCGAGCCGCGCCCACCGGCATCGACGTGCTGGTCAACAACGCGGGTATTGGCTGGGCAGGCCCGTTCGGCGACCTTCCGGCCGCAGTCGAGGAGCAGCTGGTCGCGGTCAACCTGACGGCGCCGCTGCGGTTGACCCGCCTACTCGCCCCCGCGATGGCCCGCCGCGGGCGCGGCCACGTGGTGTTCGTTTCTTCCATCGCAGGCGCCACCGGGGTGCGGCGTGAGGCAGCGTACGCAGCGACCAAGGCGGGCGTGCACTACTTCGCCGAGAGCATCCGCTACGAGCTTGCCGGCAGCGGGGCTGGCGTCTCCGTCGTCTTCCCCGGGGTGATCGATACGCGGTTCTTCGAGCGGCGGGGCACGCCGTACGAGCGGAACCGGCCGGCCCCCATTTCTCCTGAACGGGTGGCCCGTGGGATCCTCGCCGCGATAGAGGGGAACCGCGCCGAGGTGTTCGTGCCCGGCTGGCTGCGCTATCCCGCGTCGCTGCGTGGCGCCGCGCCCGGGTTGTTCCGGTCACTGACGGGCCGCTTCGGCTAGCGCGGTGTCCCTCCGCCGGGGCCCGGTGCGGACCCCACCTGCCTGGTAAGGGACCAGCGCCTGCCCGCAGGACGTTTCGGCAGGTATGCCGCCAGACGCTATAGCCAGCAGGTTTTAAGCTGGAACGGACTGACTGATGTGACGCTGCTGACCAAAAGGTGATCGCGATGCCTGCTGCCGCACCGCCTTCTTCTAGGCCGCCACCTCCCGCATCGCCGCCACCCTCGCGGCCGGGAGATCACATCCGCGCCGCGTCGGCGCACCGCAGCGCCCCGGTCTTCGTCGGTATCGGCACAGCCGACGCGGCGAGCCGCTGCCTGACCGGTGTCGGGTACGCGACCGCCCGCGCCGGGGCCGGTCACGGCGTCAGATATACGCGGCACCGCGGGACCGCCGCCACGACGCCTCCGGCCGCTGCCCGGCTCTGGACCGCTCGCGTCAGCGGGTCAGGCACGCAGACACTCACCTGGCAGGCGGTGGCGGGCAGTTGGACGGCGGTCGTCATGAACGCCGATGCGTCGCGCGCGGTGAGCATCCGCGTGAACATCGGGGCGACATGAACGCCACCGCGCTCGACCGCATCCTCCCGGCGCCGCGCTTGCGCGAGACGGACACGGTCGACCTCGCGGTGCCCGCCGACCAGGCATGGCGGGCGATCCGGCATGGAAACCTGGCCGATTCGCCCGCCATCAACGCCCTCTTCGCGATCCGTGGGATACCCGGCAGGTTCACCCGCCGCCATGCCGCGACCGGGCCAGCGACGCTGAACATCGACGATCTCGTCTCCTCGCCCGACACGCCCGGATTCCAGCTGCTCGCAGATACCCCGCCGAACGAGCTCGCGGTCGGCGCGATCGGCAAGATCTGGCGGCTCGACATCCCGTTCGTGCACGTCGCCGACGCGGGCGCGTTCGCCGCGTTCGACGACCCCGGCTTCGTCAAGGTGGCGTGGGCGATCCGGGTTGCCCCGCTGACCGAGCACGACACCAGGGTCGTCTTCGAAGTAAGGGTGGGCGCAACGGACGAGGCCTCGTGGCGCAAGTTCAGGCGCTACTTCCGCGTCATCGGCCCCGGCTCACATTTCATCCGTCGCTCCCTGCTCGCCGCGATGGCCCGCACACATGGCACGCCCGAGGCGGCGGAGAACGTGCGTCCGCTGCCCGGCGACGAACTGCTTCCCGACGCCGCAGGCCAGCTGACCCACGCGGTGACGGTGCACGCGGCGCCCGCCGACATCTGGCCGTGGCTGGTGCAAATGGGCTGCCGACGCGGCGGCTTCTACAGCATCGACCTGCTCGACAACGGCGCGGCGCGCAGCGCGCGTGAGATCCACAGCGACCTGCAGAACATCGCCCCAGGCGACGTCCTGCCTGCAACGCCGAAAGGCGAGGAAGGCTTCGAGGTGCTGCGCGCGGTGAAGCCGGCCGAGCTGATCCTCGGCGGCCTCTACGACCAGGAGACAAACCTCCAGCTACCCTTCGACGCCGCACGCCCAATCCAGTACTGGCAAGTTACCTGGGCATTCATCCTCGAACCGCGTGACGACGGCACGACAAGGCTGCACGTCCGCGCCCGGGCATCATTCCCGCGCACCGGGCGGCTGCATGCGGTCTGGCTGGCGCAGCTTCATCACCTGATGCAAAGCGCGCAGCTGCGGCACATCGCGGCACGCGCGGAAGGACGGCTCCGCCGCGACGACTGGCTGGATGTAATCGAGGGCGCAGCCGGTGCGTCTGTTATCGCGGCCGGCCTGCTCGCCCCGTTCCGCCGGGCGAGGCGTAACCGCTGGGGTATCGACGAGGCCACCGCCGGCCGCAGCTACCCGGGCGACGAACTCATCCCCGAGCCACGGTGGAGCTGGACGCACGGCGTGGAAATCGAAGCGGCCGCGCCAGCCGTATGGCCGTGGGTCGCGCAGATCGGCGCCGACCGCGGTGGCTTCTACAGCTACCAGTGGCTGGAGAACTTGATCGGCTGCGACGTGCGCAACGCGGAGACCATCCACCCCGAGTGGGCGGCACGCGAGGGCGGGGAACTGCGCTTGCACCCCGCAGTGCCGCCACTGCGGGTGGTGTCGGTGGCACCAGGCAGGTCGCTCGTCGCGTTCATGGGCCAGCAACCCCCCAGGGGAAAGCGCTGGATCGCGGCCAGCTGGTTGTTCCTGGTCGAGCCCCTGCACACCCGACCTTGGGCACCTGAGCGGTGTCGCGTGATCAGCCGCTACCGCTGCGCCACCTCCGATGACCTCGTGAGCCGGCTGCGGTTCGGCCCCGCGCTCATCGAGCCGATCGGCTTCGCGATGGACCGGCGCATGCTCCTCGGCATCAAATACCGTGCCGAGCGCCGTTCGCAATCGCGCCAGCCCCGGCTTGCGGACGCCGATAGTGGTCTTACCGGCCCTAACCGGCCCTAACAGGCCCTAACCGGCACTAGCCGACCCTAGCCGATGAGGGGCAGCCGTGGATCGGGGTAATGCCCGCCCGGCCATCTGCCGGCGGCCGCGCGAATCCAGGCCAGGTCGTCGGTCAGGTCCGCGGGCCGGCCTGGCACCGTCCTCCGGGCGAGAAGCTGGTCAAGGATTGACGCGCAGACGGCGATGCCCTCGGGCGCGGCGATCGGCTCACGGCCGAGCGCGTCGGTCAGGTCCAGGCCGTGGACCACCGCCTCCACCACGCGGCTGGGCACGAACTCACCAAGTTGCATCGGCGCGAAGTAGCCCGGCCCGACCAGCGACGGCGGATTCGCCCTGGCCTCCTCGATCGTCATGGTGAAGGTCTCCGCGAGCGCGCCTGGCATGTCCGCGGGCGTCTTGCCCGCGGACATCGTGTAGGCGTAGTCATACACGACAGGGGCCACATCTGATCGCGGTGAGATGAAGAAGCTGACCCGGTCCCTGCCCGCCTGGCCCGCACCGGGATCGGCGATCAGCATCCTGGTGAGCCCGATCGAAATGTCGAAATGCCCGGCAAGCTCGAACAGCGACCAGCGCGGCAAATTCGGATCGACGGGTTCGAGGTTCGTCGGCAGGGCCCATTCCTTGTTGCTGAGGGCGCCGAATACCCCCAGGATCGCCTGCAGTTCGCGGTCGAGCACGCGCACGGACGATTCGTACGATTCCATCGCGTTCTCCCAGATCCAGGCTCGTGCGCCGAGTGTGGTCACCCCGCGCCCGACTGTCAAGGCCCAGTGTCAAGGCCCAGTGTCAAGGCCCAGTGTCAAGGCCCAGTGTCAAGGTAGCCCGACGGCACGCCGCACCGAGCGGGTCCGCGGCGCTGCGCGAGGCGACGCGCCGCGGCAGCCGTTGTGCTCGGTGAGCTGCCATCGGGGGGTCAGCTGGCATGCACCAGACCGGTATTTGTATTATTCCGGTCAACATAGTCGAATATTGGGTGAAGCGGTGGCACCAGGTAGGGGCGCGGGCCCGCATGGGTCGTGGTTGACACAGATCAAGTCCGGGTCCGATACTCGCGGCGTGTGTCCTGGTGCCCCGATGCTCGTGGCGCGTCTGTACGTTCACTCGCTCCGAGTGCGCAGCGCGATCTGTCTTGCCGCCTGAGCCGTCGTCCTAGAGGCTCGTATCCGGTGCACTGCCAGATAACCTCAAGGATGCTCCCATGACCCACCCCCACCATGACCCCACCTTCTACGCTTCACCGCACGACGCGGCCGTGGCGCCGCGCGAGAAGCTCGCGTACGTCGCGGCCCTCTCCCGCCCGGCGGATAAGCCGGATGCGCTGGTCGTCGTGGACGTGGACCCCGACTCCGCGAGCTACGCCTCCGTCGTCGGGTTCACCGAGATGGCCAATATCGGCGATGAGTTGCACCACTTCGACTGGAACGCGTGCTCGAGTGCATTGTGCCCGGGGGGCGGCCACGACCATGGCGAGCGCCGCTACCTGATCGTTCCCGGCATTCGATCGTCGCGGATCTATGTCCTCGACACCAAGGACGACCCGGCCAGCCCGAAGATCGTGAACATCTTCGGGCCGGAGGAACTCGGGAAACGCGCCGGCTACTCCCGCCCGCACACGGTGCATTGCGGCCCAGGCGCGGTCTTCGTCTCCTGCCTCGGCGGTGGCGAAGGCAACGACGGCCCCGGCGGCGTGGCACTGCTCGACCAGAAGACGTTCGAGGTCATCGGGCAGTGGGAGACCAATCGCGGCGACCAGTGTCTCGCCTACGACATCTGGTGGCATGTCATACACGACGTCGCCATCACCTCGGAGTGGGGCACGCCGTCAATGATCGAAGATGGCATCGTGCCTGAGTTGCTGCTCGGCCGCAAGTATGGCCACAAGCTGCATTTCTGGGACCGCGGGCACGAACGTACAGACGATCGACATAGGCGACGAGCACCAGATGGTTCTCGAGCTACGGCCCGCACACGAGCCGTCGAAGAAGTACGGCTTCGTGGGCGTCGTGGTCAGCGTGGAAGATCTATCGGCGTCGATCTGGCTATGGCACGAGGACGGCGGCCAGTGGAATGCCGTCAAGGTGATCACCATCCCCGCCGAGCCCGCGGCACCGGAGAACCTGCCGCCGCTGCTACAGGGCTTCGGCGCCGTGCCGCCGCTTGTCACCGACATCGACCTGTCCGTCGATGACCGATTCCTGTACGTGTCGTGCTGGGGAACCGGCGAGCTCAAGCAGTTTGATGTCACCGATCCGTTCCACCCGCGGGAGACCGGCTCGGTACGGATCGGCGGCATCACGTCGCGCGCCCCGCATCCGGCGAGGCCGGACCTGCCGCTCCGTGGCGGCCCGGCGATGGTCGAGGTTAGCCGGGACAGCGAGCGGGTGTACTTCACTAATTCGCTCTACGTCGCGTGGGACGAGCAGTTCTACCCCGAGGGTGTCGGCGCGTGGATGGCCAAGCTCGACGTGCGCGCCGAGGGCGGCATCGATTTCGACGAGCGGTTCTTCCTCGAGGGCGACGCGTTCCGCGGCAGGCGTGTGCACCAGGTGCGCCTGCAGGGCGGGGATGCGTCGAGCGATTCCTACTGCTTCCCCTCACCCGCGAAGGGGTGATCGCTCTGCTGGCGGACGGGGAACTTAGCTGGGTCGCCTCGATCGACCGGGGCGCGGCGGACCTGCTCGCCCACCGGGGCCTGCAGGCGTCGATCATCCTCGCGGTCCTGCTCGCTGCGATCGCAGCGGGGTCTTCCTGCCTGCACCTGGCGCCCGCGCCGCAGTCCTGCTTGCCGTCACCGCGGGCGCTGCTAGCTGGGTGATCGGTGGCTCAGCCGCTGGAACGCTTTCGGGACCCGGTTCGGCTGCCGGTACGTCTTCGGTGCCCGGCTGGGACACGACCGGCTCCCGGGGCCGAGCACGACCGCGGCCCGGGCGGGCGCGGTGACTGCGGCCAGGACGGGCGCGATGGTTGCTGGGCCGGGCGCGGTGGCCCCGGCCACCCCCGGCGCGGGGACTGCGGCCCGCACGGCGCCAGCCCGGGGGTGCCGCGCCGCGCAGCCAGGTTCATGATCCCTGCCCGGGTGACGTCACCTGCGCTATCGGCAAGTAGTTAACACGTTAACGGATCATGGCCTTGGCGCTGCCAGGCACAGACCCCGGATGGATGGTTTGAGACTGACGTTGCTGGAGTGGCGATCCTGGTGCGGCGAGCCCGCTCGCGCGACGCCCCGGCACGCGGGCTTGCCGGGCCGGTCACAGCGCCACATCAGGCCGATCCGGCTGCGGCGGGCGAAATACGTCTCGATTATGCTCGGATAGCTTGCTTTGGGTACCTCTGGGGGCGTTGATGGCCGAAGGACTTGACCCTATCGATACCGGCCGTGAGCTGCATGAGCGCATCAAGGAACTGCACGGGGAGCCGGACAAGGATCTGGGCAGCGGCGCCGCGGCGGGCAAGGACCACGCCCATGACCGTCACTCACGGCGGGTGCAGATTTTTGAGGCCCTGCTGCTCGCGCTCGTCACAATGACCGCTGCATGGGCAGGCTATGCGGCGGCGGCCTGGGGCACCGTCTCGCGCGTCGACATCGCGCGGGCGAACACCCTGCGCGATCTCGCTACCCGCGCTGACCTCGAAGCGCTCTCGATCCGCAACTTCGACTCCGCATCCTTCGACGCATGGTTCACCGCGTTTACTCTCAACAGCCCGCAGAAGGAATCAGTCGCAGAACGCCGCTTCCGGCCACAGTTCCTGGTCGCCTTCAAGGCGTGGCTGGCGACCGATCCGCTGCACAATTCCCATGCACCGCCCGGGCCTACCTACATGCCCCAGTACAAGATCGCGGAACAGACGACCGCCAACTCACTCGATACAGCGTCCGACGCGAAGTTCCAGGTCGGCACCCACGACGGGCTCATAAGCGACGACTACATCCGGATCACTGTCTTCCTCGCCGCCGTGCTGTTCCTGGTCGGCATCGGCAGCACGTTCAAGCTGTACAACGTCCGCTATGCCCTGATCACCTTTGGATCCGCGCTGCTCATCGTGGCGACCGTGCTGATTTTGCTGCAGCCAGGCCTGCCCGATTGATTGACCCGGGTTGCGATCAGGACGCGGACGCGCGGGAGATGATCGTGTCCACCTCGGCCTTGCGGCCGGCCTCCTCGGCGGTGAACCGCTCACGATCGAGCTTTTCCGCTATGTCCTCGTCCTGGCCCATGAGGCTCTCGAGATCCTGCTTGGCCATGTCGAGCACACCGAGATCGTCGTAGGCCTGCCGCAGCCGCTCGCTCCACAGCCCGATATCGCGCACACACGGCACGATCCGGCTGAAGAGCAGGCTGCGGAACAGCCGCATGTAAGGTGACTCGTCGAGGATCGGCTTGAGCTCCTTGACGGGTATGCCGAAGTTCTCCCACATCTCAAAACCACGGATCCGGTCGCGCATCAGGTAACAGCCCTCGATGACGAACTCCTCGCGCTCGCGCCGCTCCGCCTCGGTGATCTGCTTGTAGTAGTCGCGTAGCGCGAGCCGTCCGAACGCGACGTGCCTCGCCTCGTCCTGCATGACATAGGCGAGGATCTGCTTCGGCAGCGGCATGGTCGTCGTATCACGCATAAGCCCGAACGCGGCGAGGGCGAGCCCTTCGATCAGCACTTGCATGCCCAGGTAGGGCATATCCCACCGCGAGTCGCTGAGGGTCTCGGCGAGCAGTTTCTGCAACTGGTCGTTGATCGGGTAGACCAGGCCGATCTTCTCCTGCAGGAATTTGGCATACAGCTCCACGTGCCGCGCCTCGTCCATCACCTGGGTCGCGCCGTAGAACTTGGCATCGATGTCGGGGACCGACTCGACGATCCGGGACGCGCAGACGAGCGCGCCCTGCTCGCCGTGCAGAAATTGCGAGAACTGCCATGACGCCCCGTGCCGCCGCACGTCCTTGCGCTGGCTCTCGCTCATCCTGTCCCAGTACTTGGTGCCGTAAATGGCCAGCGACTCGTCGGGGACGCCGAGGACGTTGTAGGGATCGACCTCGATGTCCCAGTCGATTCGCTTGGCGGAATCCCACTGCTTGTCCTTGCCCTTCTGGTACAAGGCGAGCAGCCGTTCGCGGCCGTCGTCGTAATCCCAGCTGAAGCGGGCCGAACCGGCCGTGGGAACGCTCCAGTCCGTACTGGCGATCGGGGTGGTATAGAGGTCGCGGGTCGACAAAGTCGCTCCTCCCGCCGCAGCAGCGCCGCGATCCTGAGCGTGGCACCTGTACGTTGTACGAACGGTCGCACGTACATCGTACGTATGTCAATGCCTTTTGCCTCGGCTCGGTGTCCGGCCCTTCGTGGCTCAGCCGGGTGGGCGGCTCGGGCCTGTGGTGCCTCGGGCCTGTGGTGCCTCGGGCCTGTGGTGCCTCGGGCCTGTGGTGCCTCGGGCCAGCGGTGGCTCAGCCGCTCGGTGGCTCGCCCGCTCGGCGGCTCACCCGCTCGGCGGCTCACCCGCTCGGCGGCTCACCCGCTCGGCGGCTCACCCGCTCGGCGGCTCACCCGCTCGGCGGCTCACCCGCTCGGCGGCTCACCCGCTCGGCGGCTCGCCCGCTCGGCTCAGCCGCGGGAAGCGGGCGTGTGCGCGGCAAGGCGGTCACGGCATTGATCAGAAGGTCCAGGCCGAACTCGAAGTCGGCGTCCGGGTCGTACTCCATCAGCGTGCCGGCCAGGGCCAGCGTATTGGGGAACTCGGCCGGGTCCAGCCGTGCCACATACCCGTCCAGATCCTCGGCCGCGCCAGCCAGGCGCTGGCTCAGCCGGGCCTCGTTGATCACGGTCCCGAGAGCGTAAGCGACGAACGAGCGCATGACACGCACGGCGGTCACGCCGTCGAACCCGGCCGCGTGCGCGGTGGCCAGCGCAAGTTCGAGCGGCTGAAGTCCGGCAGGTGAGCTGAGCTGACGCGTGATCACGACGTTCACGCTGCGCGGGTACTTCCTTGAGATCTCGCGGAAGGCCCTCACCAGCGCCCGCGTCTGGTCGCGCCAGTCCGCCCGCGGGCGCGCGGCGAACTGGAGATCGGCCATCACATATTCGGAAATGGCGTCGAGCAGGGCAGCCTTATTGGGCACGTGGTTGTACAGGGACATGACGCCGAAGCCGAGTTCGGCCGCGATCCGACGCATGGACAGGGCGGCCTCACCCTCCCGTTCGAGTAGTTCTACCGCCGTGCCGACGATGCGCCGACGGCTAAGCTGCGCCCGCTGCGCCGTGCCTACCTGCGGCGTCGCGCCTACCGCTGGCGCAGCGCCTTCCGGTCGCGCGGTGTCTTCCCGCGGCGCGGTGTCTTCCGGCGGCGCGGTGCCTTGCAACGGCGCTGGGCGTTCCGGCGGCGCGGTGCCTTGCAACGGCGCTGGGCGTTCCGGCGGCGCGGTGCCTTGCAACGGCGCTGGGCGTTCCGGCGGCGCGGTGCCTTGCCGCGGCGCAGCGCGTTCCCGTAGCGCGGCGCTTTCCCGGCGTACGGTGGCCTCGCCCACGTCAGGCACGTCCCAGCCTCCCCTGCGATCCGTCACGTCATGCTACGCGGCCCGCCCAGAATGGCGGCGATCTCACCCGGAGGAAGACTCGGCCCACTTGACGGGCACCGCGATTCATGATCGTGGTACCTGGCCCGTCACATGAGCGGGTTTAGGTACCACGATCAAGGTGGAGCCCGTGGGCCGAAAGGTGTTTGATGCCCATGTGGCCGAATTCACCAAAGGCGATGTGCTCGCCCTGGCCGGGGAAAGGTCTTGCGACCGGGGCATCGGTTACGTTCGCGCCGTCGACGATCTCGAGGCAGAAGGGGACGTCGTATACGCGACCGTTCAGGGAAACGAGCGCTACGAAGTCGAGCTGAACGTCGGCCCTTCCGGCCTGAACGGGAGCTGCGACTGCCCGTGGGGCGAGGAAGGCAACTTCTGCAAGCTGTGTTGCCGGCACTCGTCTACCAATATGACCGTGACAATGGCCGCATCGTGCGGCGTCGCTTTGACCTGCGCGCTCAGCTGGCGTTATTGGACCACGGAGAACTCGTTGATTTGCTCATGGGGCGGCGGAAAGCGATCGGGACCTCCGGCAGCGGCTGCGCGAGGCGATTGAGCAGCAGTAGTTTTCGTGATAGGCCCAGCAATTCCGTCGGGAATTCTGCGCTGACGTGAGGGCGCTGGCGCCCCGAAGCGCCCAGGCCAGGCCGCGAGCTCGGTGCGGTTGGTCAACCGCAGCTTGGCCAGCATGCTATGACGTGGCCCGCCACGGTCCGCTCGGAGAGCACGAGCCCATCGGCGATGGCGCGGTTGCTGAGCCTGGCCGACACAAGCTCGGCTATCTCGTGCTCGCGGGGTGCCCACCTGATATGACCGGCCGGCCAATCCACCATCCCGGCAGCTCCGACCCCGACCGCCGCGACCGCGGGGTAGCGTGCGCGCAGGGCCGCAACCATTTCAAACATCGTCTCAACAGCGCTCGAACCGCCGACCGGAGTCGGCCGCTCCAGCCGCTCGAGCACGATCCCGCCGCTGACGGCGCCTGCGGCTATCTTGGTGCCCCCGACGTCCAGGCCGATGCTGACCCTGACCCGGTCCCGGTTGCCATTGCTCGCAGCCTCCTGCGCCGGATTTACCCCGCTCATGAACGCCGTGGGGCGACGGAGCTTGACACTATGTGCCTAATGGCAACCAGCGAGGCAATGTCCAAACCCGCAGGCTGGGGACGCCTTCATACAGCGCCAATCGGGGAAGGATGAACGCATGGGTACCTGGTCGCTCACCTATGAAGGCTTCGACCCGGGGCGGCAGCGCCTTCGGGAAGCGCTGTGCACCCTCGGGAACGGGTACTTCGCCACCCGCGGTGCGGTCCCTGAGGCCATCGCCGACGAGGTTGATTACCCGGGCACCTACGTGGCCGGCCTGTACAACCGCCTGCGGACGGAGATCGCGGGCCGCACGGTAGAGAATGAGGATCTTGTCAACGTGCCGAACTGGCTACCGCTCAGCTTCCGCGTCGCGGGCGGGGAGTGGTTCGACGCGGCGAACGCTGACCTCCTCACCTACCGCCACGAACTCGACATCCGCCGCGGCATACTCACCCGGCATGTGCGCTGGCAGGACGGCGACGGGCGGCGAACGAGGCTGACACAGCGGCGCCTCGTTTGCATGCGCGACATGCACCTGGCCGCCCTCGAGACGACGTTCGAGGCCGAGAACTGGGCTGGTGAGCTTGAGATCCGTTCCGGGCTCGACGGCCGCGTCGTCAACGCGGGCGTCCACCGCTACAGCGAGCTGAACAACCGCCACCTCGAGATTCTCCGTGCCGGAGCCGCCGGCGAAGAAGCCGTCGAGCTCGAAGTGGAAACCAACCAGTCCGGCATCCGCATCGCCCAGGCGGCGAGGACGCGGCTGCTGCGTGACGGCATCCGCGTGGCCGGGCCGCGCTCGCTGATCGACGAGGACGGCTACGTCGGCCACGCGTTCACGGCCGAACTCGCCGAGGGCCGCCCGGTGACCATGGAGAAGATCGTCGCGCTTTACACGTCAAGGGACCGCGCCATCTCCGAGAGCCTGGTGGACGCGCGCCTTGCGGTGATGCGCGCGGAGAGCTTCCGCATCCTCCTCGCCCGGCATGCCCGCGCCTGGAACCGCATCTGGAATCGCTTCGACATCCGGCTCGACAGTACGCACGAGCAGGCGGAACTGGCCCTGCACCTACACATCTTTCATTTGCTCCAGACGGTGTCCCCCAACACGATCGACCTCGACGCCGGCGTACCGGCGCGAGGCTGGACCGGGGAAGCCTACCGCGGTCACATCTTCTGGGACGAGCTGTTCATCTTCCCATTCCTCAACTTTCAGCGCCCCGTGCTGAGCCGCGCGCTCCTTTTGTACAGGCACCGGCGCCTCGGCGCGGCCCGCTGGGCCGCCAGAGCCGCGGGATACGAAGGGGCGATGTATCCGTGGCAAAGCGGAAGCAACGGCCGCGAGGAGACCCAGACACTGCATCTGAACCCACACTCAGGACGATGGCTACCTGATCACTCTCACCTGCAGCGCCACGTCAACATCGCGGTCGCCTACAACGTCTGGCAGCACTACCAGGTCACCGGCAACATTGAGTTCCTGCGTTTTTACGGTGCGGAGATGCTGATCGAGATCGCCCGCTTCTGGGCCAGTATCGCGTCCTACAACATAGATATCGACCGCTACGAGATCTACGCCGTGATGGGCCCCGACGAATATCACGACGCCTACCCCGATCGGGACACCCCGGGCCTCGACAACAACGCCTACACCAACGTGATGGCCGCCTGGGTGTTGCACCGGGCGCTCGAGACGCTCGAGTTGCTGCCGGACAACTACCGCGAGGAACTGTTCGAGGAGCTTGGGCTCGGCGGCGAAGAGGTGGACAGCTGGCGCGACATCGGGGCGAAGATGTACGTGCCGTTCCACGACGACGGGATTATCAGCCAGTTCGACGGCTACGACCGCCTCAAGGAATTCGACTGGGAGGGCTACCGCGAGAAGTACGGCAACATCCAGCGGCTCGACAGGCTGCTCGAGGCCGAGGGCGACAGCGCGAACCGGTATAAAGTGTCCAAGCAGGCCGACGTGCTCATGCTGCTGTACCTGCTGTCCGCCGACGAACTGCGCGGGTTGCTCGCGGGCCTGGGGTACGAGGTCAGCCAGGATCAGCTGCGCAGGACGATTACGTACTACCTTCAACGCACCTCACAAGGGTCCACGCTGAGCAGGGTGGTGCACGCGTGGGTCCTGTCCAGGTACGACAGTTCAGACGCTTGGCGGCTCCTCCTTGAGGCACTGGACAGCGATATCGCCGATGTCCAGGGCGGCACGACCGCGGAAGGCATACACCTCGGTGCGATGGCGGGAACGGTGGACATCGTTCAGCGCTGCCTAGGCGGTTTGGAGGCCCGCCACGACGTGCTGTGGTTCAACCCCGTGCTGCCGCCCGAGGTGTCGGACTTGCGCTTCAGCGTCCACTACCGTGGCCACCGCCTGCAGATCGATATCACCACCGAGCGCATCCGGGTGACCGGTCGACCGGGACCGACCACGCCGATCACCATGGGCTTTCGTGGCAGGACATTCACGCTCAGGCCGAACGAGACGACCGAGTTCCTGTTGCAGCGCAAACCCTGACCGGCCCGCCTCGGCCGGCTGACCTTGACCCGCCCCGGCCGGCTGACCCTGACCCGCCCCGGCCGGCTGACCCTGACCCGCCCCGGCCGGGTAGACCCTGACCCGCCCCGGCCGGCCGGCTCTGACCAGCCCGACCTGCCCGCCCTGACCGGCCGGCCCTCAACGGCCCGCCCTGACCGGCAGACCCTCAACGGCCGACCCTTAACGGCCGGGCCTTGGTCGCGGCGAGCGGGCGCGTTGTGTTCTTAAGCCGCAGCGGTGCGGCGTTCGAGACGGCCTTCACGCAGGGCGCTGACCGCGACGTCGTCGAGGGTGGTCACGACGAGATCGGCACCGGCGTCCCACAGCAGCGCCTCGTCGTTCAGCCGTGCCACACCGAGTGCCGACATCCGCCCCGCCTTGGCCGCCTGGATGCCGGAACTCGCGTCCTCGACCACGAAACACGCTTCAGGAGCGAAGCCAAGCTCTTCCGCGGCGGCGAGGAAAATCGCCGGGTCGGGTTTGCCGCGCGGGAAGTCACGGCCGGTGACGTCGCCGTCGAAGACATCAAGCAAGGTCAGGCCCGGGTGCACAAAGCCATAGGACAGACCGTTTTCCTCGGCGAAGGTGTCCAGCCGGATCTGCCGGAGGAAGAGCTTGGCGTTCTTGGACGACGAAGCCGAGGCGATGCGGGTCCCAGCGCCCTTGACCGCGAGCAGGAACCGCAGCGCGTCGGGAAAGGCCGTGAACTTGCCCGCCTCAATCAGTTCGACCACCCGCACTTGCTTGCGCGCCCCGTACTCCTCCGCGCGGCGCTGGACATCGGGCACGCCGAAGTACTCGAGGACGGCGCGGGCGCCGCTCATCCGGGGCATCCCGGCCATGACCTCCTGGTAGATCTCCGGCGTGAAACGTTCCGGCGTGTAACTCGTCTGCGCCCTGATGTCCCGCCACTCGTGCTCCATCAGGTCTTGCAGTGACTCGCGCCAGGCACGTTCGTGCGGCGAGTCCACCAGTACGCCGTCCACGTCGAAGATGCCGCCGAGATAGCCCATGACAATCACGCCTTTCTGAAAACGGCAATGCCCAGCGTCGGCCGGCTAAATGCTCTCGAGTTCGCGGCCCTTGGTCTCCTTGACCCATTTCAGCACAAACAGGAGCGACAGCACGGCGGCTGTCGTGTACAGACCATAGGCGAGCCCCAGCCCGACGTCCTTGAGATAGGGGAAGGAGACGGATACGACCCAGTTCGCGATCCACTGCGCCGCCGCCACGACCGACAACGCGATCGCCCTGATGCGATTGCTGAACACCTCGCCGGGCAGCACCCAGACGACCGGCCCCCACGACATCCCGACGAAGAAGAAGAAGACGTAGAAGTTGGCAGAAAACAGCGCGACAGGTCCGGCGAGCGGCCCCAGGTGTGGCTCCCCTTAACGACCGCGGCGGTGCCGAACACCGCGGCCAGGGTGCCGAGCGCGAGGAACATGGCGGATGATCCCTGCCGAACCCGGCCCTGCCGAACCCGGCCCTGCCGAACCCGGCCCTGCCGAACCCGGCCCTGCCGAACCCGGCCCTGCCGAACCCGGCCCTGCCGAACCCGGCCCTGCCGAACCCGGCCCTGCC
>Ga0335079_10002214_pt1 | contig 22459 bp, 18 predicted proteins | sample Lox_Sample_33_FD_206719 | JGI IMG/M metagenome (GOLD analysis project Ga0335079, IMG submission 206719) | Soil microbial communities from Loxahatchee National Wildlife Refuge, Florida, United States - Lox_Sample_3.3 | ecosystem: Environmental > Terrestrial > Soil > Wetlands | place: USA... | reverse complement strand
GGCGACCTGGTGCCGGACCCCGCCCGCCGGGACCCTGATCCCGGCCAGCCCGCCCACCTCGGCCAGCTTCGGCCCGCCGGTGAGCACGACCAGGGGGGCGGCGATCGGCCCGGCGCTGGTCTCCACGCCGGCGACCGTGTCACCCGCCATCACCAGGCCGGTGAACCTGACCTGCTCGCACACCCGCACACCGCTGATGGCCAGCGCGACCGCGTAGGCGGTGACGTTGCGCGGCGGGGTGATGTAACCGTCGTCGGCACAGAAGGTGCCGCCCAGCGTCTTGCCCGGCGCCAGGGTGGGGTTGACCGCGTCCACCTCGGCCGGGCCGAGCCAGCGCACCGGCACCCCCAGCGAGGACTGCATGACCATCCGCTCCCTGGCCGCGGCCACCTCGGCCTCGGTGAAGCAGGGCAGCAGGTAGCCCTGCTGGACGAAGCCGGAATCGATGCCAAGCTCGTCCCGCTGGCCCAGGTAGAAGCGGCGGGACCACTGGCCAAGCCGCACCGCGGTTGGCGTGCCGCCCTGCAGCCTGACCACGCCGGCCGCGCGGCTGCTCGCGCCCTGGCCGAGCATGCCCTTTTCCAGCAGGACGACCCGCTCCAGGCCCGCGCGGCGCAGGAAATAGGCGCACCAGCCGCCGACGGTTCCGCCGCCGACGACCACCGCGTCGGCGCCGGCGGGCTGGCCAGGTGAGGGCATTGGCACGAGCCCGATGCTGGCATAAACTGAACAGTCAGTCAAGACTGGTCCAGTGGCGAGGGTGGCGCGATGACGAGCAGCGGGCTCACGATGACGAGCGGCGCGATGTACGGGCTGACCGACGAGGACCTCGCGATCCAGGCACGCGCCGCCTCGTTCGCGGACGAGGTGATCCCCTACGAGGAAGCGGCCGAGCTGGCGGGCGGCGAACTGCCCGCCGACGTGACCGCCGCCCACGCCGCCCGGGCCCGCGAGCTGGGGCTGTGCGCCACCAACATGCCCAGGGAGCTCGGCGGCGGCGGGTGCACCACCCTCCAGCAGGTGCTGGTGCAGGAGCAGGTGGGGCGGGTGACCAACGCCCTCGCCTGGGCGGTGTCCACTCCCCCGTCCTGGCTGCCGGCCGTGGCCACGCCCGACCAGATCCAGCGGTACGTCCAGCCCGCCGTCCGCGGCGAGCGCGAGGAGTGCTACGCGATCACCGAGGAGAACGCCGGGTCCGACGTGTCGGCCATCGAGGCGACCGCCCGCCGGGACGGCGACCACTACCTGCTCAACGGCGTCAAGTGGCACGTCACCTCGTTCAACACCGCCGACTTCGCCTTCGTCCAGGCCAAGCTGACAGGCGGCCCGCACGACGGTGAGCACGCCATGTTCTTCGTGGACCTGCCGAGCCCCGGCGTGAGCGTGGTCCGCACCCCGGCCTACTCACACACGATCAGCCACCATCACCCGATCGTCGCCTTCACCGACGTCGCTGTGCCAGCCGCCAACCTGGTCGGCGCGGAGGGCGACGGGATGACCTTCGCCTACGAGTGGTTCCGGTTCGAGCGGCTGATGGTCGCCGCCCGCTGCCTCGGCGCCGCGGAGCGGCTCACCGCCGAGATGACGGCGTTCGCCGCCACCCGGCGGGTCGGCGGCCACCCGATCAGCGAGTTCGGCCTGGTCGCCGGGATGCTCGCGGACAGCCTCACCGAGCTGTTCGCCGCCAGGTCGCTGGCCTACGAGACCGCCCGCGGCATCGACAGGGGCGGCGACGTCAAGGTCGCCCACGCCCAGTGCTCGATGGCCAAGCTCTACTGCTCGGAGATGGCCGGGCGGGTCGCCGACCGTGCGGTGCAGGTCTTCGGCGGGCGCGGCTACATGCGCGAGAACGTGGCCGAGCGGTTCTACCGCGAGCTGCGGGTGGAGCGGATCTGGGAGGGCACCAGTGAGATCCAGCGCGCGATCATCGCCGGCCAGATGGTCAAGCGCGGCCCGGCCACCCTGGCCTGACGAACCCGTCCCTAGTTCGGATCCCTGCCCCTATAGGGGCAAAGAACTGAACTGTTGCGGGCGCGCTTTAGCCGGGCAGGTTCGCCTCGATGGCGGCGACCAGCTCCGGGTCCTCCGGGGTGACCTGGGGCCGGAACCGGGCCAGCACGGTGCCGCCCGGGCCGACCAGGAACTTCTCGAAGTTCCACCGCACATCGCCGGCCTCGCCACTGGCGTCGGGCACCGCGGTCAGCTCGGCGTAGACCGGATGCCGGCCCGGCCCGTTCACCTCGATCTTCTCGAACATCGGGAAGGTGACCCCGTAGGTGACCGAGCAGAACTCACCGATCTCGGCGGCGGTGCCGGGCTCCTGCCCGCCGAACTGGTTGCACGGGAAGCCCACGACGGCGAACCCGCGCCCCGCGTACCGCTCGTGCAGCCGTTCCAGCCCGGTGTACTGGGGGGTCAGCCCGCATCTGGAGGCGACGTTGACCACGAGCAGCGTGCTGCCCGCCAGGTCGCCGAGCGAGCCGGGCTCGCCGTTCAGGGTCCTCACGGGCAGATCGTGCACGGTCACAGGGTCATCCTCCGTCGGTTCAGGCACCCCCCTACGCCTGATCCCAACAGCGGCGCCCGCGCCGGCATGCCCGCTGGTGTCAGCGGGCAGCGACCGGAACGTCAGCGTTCCAGGCCGGCACGCCTCGGTTCCAGGCCGGCTGGCCCTGGTAGCCGCGGGCGACCATGGAGACGAACTGGTAGACGGCGTCCTCTTCCGGCGAGAGCGGCCCGGGCACCGCGTGCGGCGAGGACAGGCCCCGCTGCACCGACTCACACGCGTGCCAGTCCTGCCGGTTGGTGATGTCCCAGAACTCGATCGCGTAGGAGGGGTCGAACCCGGGCTGCGCCAGCGACTCCGGCGCAAAAGCCCAGGTGCACTCGATCTGGGTCCGGCCAGCGCCCAGCGGCAGCAGCCGGTGCACCATCACATAGTCGGGATGCAGGCTCACCAGCAGGTTGGGGAAGATGTTCACGTAGATGACGGTCCGCAGCCCCTTCTCATCCAGGGCGCGCAACGGCACCCCGTGGCTGGCCCCGTCCAGCGACATGGTGGCCATCCCGTCGCGCAGGTCCATCCAGCCGCCGACCCAGGTCCCCGGCGCTGAGTAGTTCTCGCCGCTCCTGGGCGGGCTCACCTTGCACAGCTCCGGGTGGATCGTCGGGCAGTGGTAGCACTCGTGGTAGTTCTCGGTGAGAATCTTCCAGTTCGCGGTGGTCTCGTAGTCGTGCTGCCCGGCCACCACCAGCCGCTCCATCTCGTAGGGTGCGAGGACCGGCTCAAGCGTGCCGAGGGAGTCGGCGAGCGGGGGGGCCGTGCCCGAGCCGTCCACGAAGACCAGGCCGTGCCACTCGGTGACCGGAAGCTCGTTCAGCCCCCACTGCCCGGACTCGAAACCGGGCTGGTTCTTGAACCCGGCCGCCGCCCGCAGCTCCCCGTCCAGGGCGTAGGTCCACGAGTGATAGGGGCAGATGATGACCTTCTGCTGGGCGGACGCCCCGCACGGCAGCAGCTCGTGGCCGCGGTGACGGCAGGTGTTCGCGAACGCGTGCAGCACACCCTTGTCGTCGCGCGTCAGCAGCACGCTGCCCTCGCCGGCCGCCTCCGCCCGCTGGTCACCCGGCCGGGCTATCTGGTCGCTGCGGCCCACGCACATCCAGCCACCGCCGAAGAAATGCCGCTGCTCCCAGGCGAACACGGCCGGATCCACGTAGGCGGCACGGGGCAGCATCCTGCTCTGGCCGAACGGGGCCAGCGACGCGGCGAGCGCGGTCTGGTCGACGGGGGCGGGGGAGGGCGATGCTTGACTGACCATACAGTCAAGGCTAGGCGGCCCCCGGCGCGCTGTCCAGTGGGAAGGGCGGGGAGCAGGACCCTCTATCCCGCTGGCTAGCCGCCGACGATGCGGCGTGCAAGCGGTGACCATCGCCCGCCACGGCAGGGTATTCTGCCCGTTCACAGCGCGGCCCAGCGGGGCCGGCACCGGGATCGGCGGCGCGGCGCGCCGCTGACGCCTTCCGCGGGAGACATGATGAAGCTCACCATGCGGCTCGCCGCAGTCGCGGCCGGCGGGTTGCTGGCCGCTGGCTGCGGGTCGGCCGGGCCCTCGGCGGCACCCCCCTCCCCCTCCCCCGCCACCGCCCCGGCGACGGCCTCCGCGACCGCGCCGGTGACGGCCCCCGCTCCCACGCCGTTCGCATACCAGCCGCTGTTCCCGTTCGGGAGCCTGGCTGCCGTGCGGGCCTGGCAGGCCAGCTACGCCTCGGGCGGGCACGCGCCCTGGCACCTGAACCCGGGCCTCACCGCCCTCGCCTTCACGCAGGGATACCTGGGCTTCACCCGCATCGACAAGGTGGCGGCGCTGCGCATCAGCGGCGGGGACGCCCACGTGACCGTCGGCTTCCACCGTCCAGACGGTCACGTCAGCGCCGCCGCCGTCGTCCACCTGGTGCAGTACGGCTCCGGCAAGAACGTGCCCTGGGAGGTGGTCGGCACCGACGACACCACCCTCACCCTCGACGTCCCGGCCTATGGCGGCACGGCCATCTCGCCGGTGCGGATCGGCGGGAAGATCACCGGCGTGGACGAGAGCCTGCGGGCCGAGGTGCACCGGCTCGGTTCGGCCGGCCCGGTGGGCAGCTACTGCTGCCACCCGGCGGGGGGCCAGGCCACTCCCTGGTCGTTCAGCGTCACGTTCCACGCCCCGGCCGGCCAGGTGATCACGATCGTGGTGCACACGGGCGGCCATGTCGCGGCGGTGGAGCGGTTCGCGATCACCGGTGTCCGGGTCGGCTAGGGCGTGTCCTGTGGATTTTGGCCGTCCGGCGGACGCGCAGCAGGCTGAAGATCCACGGGGCATGCCCTAGGCTCGTCCGGCACGGCCAGTAGCCTGATGGCATGCCCACACCGCTGCGGATCGCCGCCCGGGTCACGGTGGCCGCCGAGCCGGCGGTGACCTGGCGCACCGCGGTCGACTGGCCCCGCCAGCACGAGTGGATATGGGCCACCCGGGTGCGCGGCGGCCACGGCACCGGCGCCGAGGTGACCGGATGGACCGGCATCGGGCCGGTCGGCTTCACCGACCCTATGGTGATCACCGAATGGGACCCGCCGCGCCGGTGCGTGCTCCAGCACACCGGCTGGCTGGTGCGCGGCAGCGGGACCTTCGAGGTGGTGCCGCACGGGCCGGGCAGCCAGTTCCGGTGGACCGAGCACATCCAGCTGCCGGTCCCGCCGGTGATCGGCGCGCTGGCGGGCCGGGTGATCACCCCCATCGCCGCCTGGGGCCTGCGCTCGTCCCTGCGCCGTTTCGCCCGGCTGCTCCCCACGGCGCCGCAGGACTGATACCACCGCCCACGGCTGGAAGGAACGCCCCGTGCCGTACGCAACACCTGGCGCCGACATCGTGCCGATCATCGACGCCCCGCCGCCGCCGATCAGCTACCTGGCGCCTGGCGGGCGCTTCCTGACGCTGGTGCACCACGAGGCGCATCCGCCGATCGCCATGCTGGCCCGGCCCTACCTGTCGCTGGCCGGGGTCAGGCTGGACCCGCAGCTGGCCGCCCGGCGCCGGATGCGCCGGCTGACCGGCCTGTCGGTGCTGCGGACCGCCGACGGGACCGAAAGGCCGCTGGCGCTGCCAGCCGAGTCCCAGGTGGGCCCGCCGATCTGGGCGAGCGACGGCCACCGTTTCGCGTTCACCGTTGACCGGGTGGACGGGATCGGGGTGTGGGTCGCCGACGCGGCCACCGGCCAGGCGGCCCCGGTGCCCGGCCTGACCGTCCGGGACGTGCTGGGCGGGGACACCTCCGCCACCGGCGGGACCGTGCGGTGGGCGCGCGACGGGCGGTCGCTGCTGGTGCTCGCCGCGCCCGGGCCGCTGGCGCTGCCCGAGCCGCCGGTCGAGCCGCAGACCGACGAGACCGCAGGCAAGTACTCGCAGATGGCCACCTACACCGACCTGCTGAGCACCCCGGCCGACGAGGACGCCTTCGAGGCGCTGGCCACGACCGTGCCCTGCCGGGTCGACCCGGTCACCGGCGAGCGCTCAGAGCTCGGGCCCCCCGGGCTGTACCAGGGCCTCAACGACTCTCCCGACGGGACCCACCTGCTCGTGCACCGGATCCAGCGGCCGTTCTCGTTCCGGGTCCCGTGGCCGCTGTTCGCGCGCCGGGCCGAGGTGTGGGACGCCACCGGGACGCCGGTGACCGTCATCGCAGACCTGCCGGTCAGCGACGAGGTCCCGCGCCAGGGCGTGCCGGGCGGCCCGCGCATGGTCAGCTGGGAGGAGCGCGCACCGGCCAGCCTGGTGTGGGCGGAGGCCCTGGACGGCGGCGACCCGGTCGCGCCGGCCGAGTACCGCGACCGGATCTTCCGGCTCGGCGCGCCGTTCACCGGCGAGCCCGCCGTGGTGCTGGACACCCGCCACCGCTGCCTGGGCTGGTATGACCTGGACACCCCGGGCCAGCTGCTGATGGCCGAGCATGACCGCGACCGGCGCTGGCTGACCACCTGGCTGCTCGACCTGGCCGAACCGGACCAGGCCCGGGTGATCTTCGATCTGTCCATGGACGACGCCTACGGCGACCCCGGCTCGCCGCTGCTCGCGCTGCGGCCGGACGGGGCCCGCACCGTGCTGGGCGACGGCCCGGCCATCTACCTGCGCGGTGACGGCGCCACCCCGGACGGCGACCGGCCCTTCTTCGATCTGTTCGATCTCGCCACCCGGACAGCCACCCGGCTGCACGAGAGCCCGCCGGGATGCGTTGAGCATGTGCTGGGTTTCACCGGCGCGAGCCAGCCTGAGGTGGTGCTCTGGCATGAGAGCCCGGCCGAGCCACCGAACCTGCTCGCCGCCGCGCTCGACGGCTCGGCCTCCCGGCCGCTGACCGCCTGGCCCGACCCGCACCCGCAGCTGACGCCGATCGCCAGGCGCCTGCTCACCCACGACCGCGGCGACGGTGTGACCCTGTCCGGCATGCTCCACCTGCCGCCCGGCTATGACCCCGCCACCCACGGGCGGCTGCCGCTGCTGGTGTGGGCCTACCCGTTCGACTTCGGCGGCGCCGACACGGCCGGCCAGGTCCGGGGCAGCTCCAGCGAGTTCACCCGGCTGACCGCGCTCGGCCCCGTCGCCTTCGTCCTGCGCGGGTACGCGGTGCTGGCGGACGCGACCATGCCGGTGATCGGCGACCCGGAAACCATGAACGACACCTACCTGGAGCAGATCACGGCCGCCGCCGCGGCCCACATCCGGGCGCTGGACGAGGCGGGGATCATCGACCCGGCCCGGGTCGCGGTCGCGGGCCACAGCTACGGCGGCTTCATGACCGCCAACCTGCTCGCGCACACCGACCTGTTCGCGGCCGGCATCGCCCGCAGCGGCGCCTACAACCGCACGCTGACCCCGTTCGGCTTCCAGACCGAACGGCGCAGCTTCTGGGAGGCGCCGGAGGTCTACGACCGGGTCTCGCCGTTCCGCTACGCCGACCAGATCACCGCGCCGCTGCTGCTCATCCACGGCGCGCAGGACAACAACTCGGGCACCTTCCCGATCCAGTCGCAGCGGCTGTTCGACGCCATCCGGGGTAACGGCGGCACCGCACGGCTGGTGGTGCTGCCGCACGAGAGCCACGGCTACCTGGCCAGGGAATCGGTCCTGCACGTGCTCGCCGAGCAGTTCAGCTGGCTGGAACGCTGGCTCGGCACCGAGCGGGCCGGGCAGGACGGCCAGCAGGCGCCGGTCAGCGTGTCCGGGCGCAGCAGCTAGCCGGGCGCAGCAGCTAGTCGCGGCCGAAGCGCAGGAACGCCGTGAGCGCGGCGATCACCAGCGCGACCCCGCCGCCGAGGTAGAGCGTGTCCAGCGCGGCCCTGGACTCCACCACCACATCGGTGAAGGTGACCGCCGCCACCAGGATGATCATCGAGATGACCCTGGCCTTGAGGTCGTTGAGATCGTCCATCTTCAGCCAGCCGGGCAGCCGCATGCCCGGCCCGTTGGCCTCGATCCTGCCGATGAAGAGCTCATAGAAGCCGAAGGCCGCGATCATGAGGGTCGCGCCGACCAGGAACAGGTCGGTCAGCAGCAGGAGAAAGCCGAGGTTGTGGCTGGTCAGCTCGGGTTTTCTCACGAAGCTCGTGACCGACCTGATGAACACGTCGGTCCCGTAGACGAAGGATGCCAGGGCGGAGAGCAGCAGCACGATCACCGGGATGATCACGATGACCCGGAACAGGCTCAGCCCCCGCTCGACCTGGCTCTCCACCCGCGGCCAGCGGCTCTCAGCTGACCCGTCCCCCTCACGCGGCGCATCGGTCATGCCTCATTCTGGCTCCTTCGGCGAAGATGTCGATCGGGGCCGGGCCCGTTCGTGAGTGGGACAAGAGGCCGGCACCGGGCCGGCCCGCAGCCAACCGGAGGATGTCATGACCAGGATCGTGGTGACCGAGTTCGCGTCGCTGGACGGCGTCATGGAGGAGCCCCGATGGACGTTCCAGTTCAAGCGCGGTCCCGACGGGGACAAGTTCAAGTACGACGAGCTGTTCGCCAGCGACGCGCTGCTGCTCGGGCGCGTCACCTACCAGGGATTCGCGGCGGCCTGGCCGGACATGAACGATGACGACTTCGGCCAGCGCATGAACAGCATCCCCAAGTACGTCGTCTCGGCGACGCTCGCCGACGCCGAGGCCACCTGGGGTGACACGACGGTGATCCGGGGCGACGTGGCCGGCGAGGTCGCCAGGCTCAAGGCCCAGCCCGGCGGCGATCTGCTGGTCGAGGGCAGCTGCCAGCTGGTCCACACGCTGGTCGCGCACGGCCTCGTCGATGAGTACCGGCTGATGGTCTTCCCGATCATCCTCGGGAGCGGCAAGCGGTGGTTCCCCGATGGCGTGGACCAGGCGGCCACGCTCACGCTCACCGGGTGCCAGACCGACGGCGACGGCGTGCTGCTGCTCACCTACCGGCCCACCGCGGCCGCCTGACCCCGCGTCCGCGCCGCCGCGGCCGGCCGCTGGGCCTCTATAGGCTGGGTCGTCATGGAGGGCCGCCAGCCCAACCGGCTCGGGGAATCGCTCACACCGCGGCAGAAACGGGTTTTCGCCGCGGTGGGCGCGGCGCTGGTGATAATCCTCGGCGGCGTCGGCGCGTGGGCCGCGACCGACCCGGGCAGTTACGGCCGCTCACAGCACGGCTGCGTCAACGTCACGGTGCCCAGCTCAACCGGCGGTGCCACCCTGCACGAGTGCGGCGCCGCCGCACAGGCCATGTGCCGCCGCGCCTTCACCCACCACGACAAGATCGCACTGCTGGCCCGGCCGCAGTGCCGCCTCGCGGGCTACGCACCAGCGGGCGGGTAACCCGCTGACCAGCCACGGCGGAGTACCCGGCTGCCTCCCGGCCGGGAATCGGAGTTGGCCGGATGGCGTTGACACGATAGCGTGAAGCGAGGTGAAGGCTGCGGTCTGACCGCAGGGCTCACCAGACAACTGAACATGGGGGTGAAAGGTTTCGACTTCGGTAGTTGATCCAGGGGAAGCGGGCCGAGGACTGCGGACATAACCTCGTAAATCCTGTGACCGCAACACAATAAGTGCCAATGTAAAGCGCACTGCCCTCGCCCTCGCGGCCTGACCGCGAGTTAGCTAGGGGCTGTCAGCCCGGGAGCGCCTCCGGCCCGGTGTCTGGCATCAGCTAGGAGGATCCACCGCTCCGCCCGGTCGCGGGGTTGAGCGGGACACTAACAGCGACTGAGCCCGTCGGCGGCTGGCCTGCAGGACCGCCGGGGCTGAGAAAAGCAAAGCAGGCTGCGCCCGGAGAAGCCCTGGTGATGTACTGAAGGACGCGGGTTCGATTCCCGCCACCTCCAAGAGTGCTCAGGGGCGACCGTGAGCATTGTTGGAGGTGTCCACTTGCCCCGCATATCGGGCGAGGATTTCGTGTGCCCACGCGATCGCATCAGACACGCGGATGCCTGTCGGCTGAGGACGAGTCCAGAGTTCGAGGTTCTCTAGCCGGTTGTCGTCCTTTATGCCATTGCGGTGATGGACCGACTCGCCTGGGAGCAGGTAGCGGCCAAGTAACTGCTCCATCACGAGGATGTGTTCGAAGACATACTGGCCCTTGCCAGCCCGAGGGTGGCCGGGCGCCCAGGCCATGACGTAACCCGCCTTGTGGCGGGTACGGCCGCCCTTCCAGCGGCCGTTTGAGGGGCCGGCCACGCTGCGGCAGTGGCAGCACACAGCAGACTTCCCCTGCTTTGGTGCCCCGCATGAGCACACGTCCCGGGAACGACACGCGGGACAGCGCAGGTGCCTGCTCGATGGTTCGTATTCTCTGCCGCACTCAAGGCAGATTCTTGCAGGCATATCCCCATTATATCGAACTCAGATTCGATATAGGTCCATTTCGGGCACGCTATCAGACGTGTCAGCCTTCGGTCATCACGGCGCGGCGGCCAGGATCTGGGCGGCCAGCGGGACGGCGGACGTGGCGGATGAGTGGCTGAGCTCAAGCACGGCGATGGCCACGTCGCCGCGGTACCCCACGAACCAGGTGGCCCAGACCGGGTGATTGCCGGTGTGCAGGACCACGGTCCCGACCTGGCCGTAGACCGGCTCCCCGGCGAGGTCTGCCTGCCTGGCCGCGCCCTCGTGCACGGTGGCCCGCATGAGGGTGCGCAGGGTGGCCAGGTTCGCCGCGCGCAGTGGCGGGTCGCCCGCCTTCGGGGCCGCCGCCCCGGCGATCAGCGATGGCGTATGCCTGGTGCCGCTGGCCACCTGCGCCGCGATCAGCGCCATCGCGAGCGGGCTCACCTGGACGCTGCCCTCGCCGATCGTTCCCGCCGCGACCGCGGCGACACCGCTGGGCGCCTGCATGGACCCGGAGAAGCTCGGCAGTGACAGCTGCCACGGCGCGCCGAGCCCGAAGCCGGAAGCCGCGGTCATCAGATCACGCCCGTTCAGCCGCCAGGACAGGCCGCTGAACGCGGTCCCGCACGCATGCGCGAAATCCTGCGCGAAGATCGGCGCCGAGCCGATGCCGCCCACCGGCGGGACGTTCGTGAAGACCCGCCCGCCGACGTCGTTCACGCCGTGACAGGGGACCGGCCTGTTCACGCTCAGCCCGCTCGCGAGCAGGGCCTCGGTGGAGACGATGGTGAACGCCGGGCCCGGCGGGTAACGGCCGGCCAGCGGGTTGATCGAGGGCGTTCCCGCGGCGGTGTGCTCGGCCACGGTGAGGATGCGGCCGGTGGATGCCTGGACGGCGACCGCCGCCGCCGACTGCGGCAGCGAGTTCATGGCATCGTCGGCCGCTGTCTGCAGGCCGGAGTCAAGGGTGGTGCGCAGCGGTCGCGAGGCCTCCCCCGGCCAGCTCTGGAGGACCGCCACCTGGCGGCCGCTCGCGGTCTCCGTCACCACCTTGATGGTGGGTGTCCCGGCCAGGTCGCGCTGGCGGGCCTTCTGCAGCCCGGACAGGCCGACGGTGGCGCCCGGGCGGTAGGCGATGCCCTGATTGCGCAGGACGCTTGAGGTCTCGGTGCCCACCGACCCGACGACGGCCGGGGCGATGCTGCTGAACAGCCGGAGCTCCTCCGGCCTGATGATCAGGCCGGGCACCCGGGCCAGCCGGCCGGCCATCCGGTCGTACTGGGCCGGGCGAAGCACCACCAGCTCCTGGAACGAGTTTTTCGGCGCGGCCAGGATGAAGCCCAGCAGCTGAGTGGGGTCGAGCTTGGTGATCCGGCCGAGCCTGGCCGCGGTGACCTCCGGGCGGGTGAGGCGGTCGGGCCGCACCCCGGCCACGTACGCGGCCGACGGCACCAGCAGCGGCGCGCCCTTGGCGTCCTCCAGCGGCGCCCGGCGCGGGGTGCTGGACACCACCGCCAGCCGGAGGCCGTCACGCAGCCCGGGGTTGATCACGCTGGGGGACCAGACGACCTTCCATCCCGATCCGGTCAGGCGCAGGCTGAACTTCCCGTCATAGTTCCAGGGCGGGCCGTCCTGGCCGAGATCCACCGAGGCACGGAACGCCGCCTGGGCCGTGTTGCCATGCTGGGTGATACGCCCCATCGCGACGAAAAAGGCCGCCGCGTCGAGCTGGAGGTAGGCATCCTGCAGGGCGCCGGCCACCGCGGCCGGCCTGCCCGTGGTCAGCTGGGCGGCCGCCCGGTACTGCTGTTCCTGCCACGCCAGCAGGAACGCCTGCACGGTGGGCTCGGCCGAGGGCGTGGACCACAGGCCGCCGGCGAAGCCCACCGCCCCGAACACGATCACCAGCACGGCCACGATCACCTTGGGCAGCGACGGGCGGGTGCGCAGGGTGCCCGCCCTGGCCCGCCGGGTGCTCCTCCGCCCGTTACCGGGGGTGCCGCCCTGCCCGTTTGCCGGGATGCCGCCCGCCGACGGCAGGCTCTCCAGCGGGGCAGTGTCCGGCGCGCGCTTGCTGGGGACAGACCGGACCGCGTGCGCGCCTCGCCTACGGTAGGAGGCCATGGCCTGCCCCTCCGCTACCTTCGCCGCCGGAACGCACGTTCTACCTCCCTGGCGGCGTCCCGCTTCGCCAGGTCCTGGCGCTTGTCGTAGGTCCGCTTGCCGCGGGCCAGTGCCAGCTCGACCTTGGCCCTCCCGCCGGAGAAGTACAGCGACAGCGGGATAAGCGTGAGCCCCTGCTCGGCGGTCTTGCTGGCGAGTCTGTCGATCTCCTTTCGGTGCAGCAGCAGCTTACGGGGCCGCCTCGGCTCGTGGTTGGTCCAGGTTCCATGCGCGTACTCCGGGATGTGGACCCCGTGCAGCCAGATCTCCCCGTCGGTGATCTGGCCGAACCCATCCGTCAGGGAAGCGCGGCCAGCGCGCAGCGATTTCACCTCGGTGCCGGTGAGGACGAGGCCAGCCTCCACGACATCCTCGATGTGATAATCGTGCCTCGCCCTGCGGTTGCGGGCAACAACCCGGCGTTCGGCCTCAGCAGCCACGGCTCTGGCGGTTGCCGGCCTCACGTACGCAGGTAGCGCCGCAGGGTGAAGAAGGAGGTAGCGCCGCAGATAACCACACCCATCACCATAGCGAGCAGGATGACCTCGACCAGGTCAGCCGCGCTGAGCGTGACGTTGTAGGGGAAATACTGCTGCAGCGTGTCCAGCCCCAGCGACTTCACGGCAATCAGCAGGGCGGCGGCGATCAGCCACCCGAACAGGCCCGCGATCACTCCCTCGACGAGGAACGGCAGCTGAACGTAGAAGTTCGAGGCGCCGACCAGCCGCATGATGGACGTCTCCCGGCGGCGGTTGAAGGCCGACAGCCGGATCGTGTTCGCCACCAGCAGGATGGCCGCGATGAGCAGGACGATGGCGATGATCACCACCCCGTTCCTGGCCCCGTCGAGCAGCTTGTAGAACTTGGCCAGCAGCGAGGAGTCGTTGACGATCTGGTCCACGCCCGGCCTGCCCTGCACCGTGCCGGCCACGACGGGGAAGTCGGCATTGGCGTTGCGCAGCTTCACCTGGAACGAGTCGGGGATCTCGGACTTGTTGACCAGGTTGATGAACGAGGGCTCACGTGAGAAGTCCTGCTTGAAGTGCTGGTACGCCTGCTCCTGCGACTCGTAGAAGACCTGCTCCACCTGGGGAAGCGCCTTCAGGTCGCTTGCGATCTGCGCCTTTTCCGCCGCGGTGGCCGGGCCGTTCTGGTGGCATTGCGGGCTCACGCTGGTGGTGGTGCACAGGTAGATGGAGAGCTGGACCTTGCCCTGCCAGTAGGTCCTGGTGTTGTCGACCTGCTTGACGAACAGCAGGCCGGTCCCCAGCAGCGACAGGCTGATCGCGACCACGACGATGAGCGCGATGGTCATGGTCAGGTTACGCCGGAGGCCGGTCCAGACCTCCTGGAGGACGAACTGTGCGCGCATGGTCGCTGATCCCTCGGCAAATCGGTGGCCATCGGCCAGCTGTGCTGGCCGGCCAGGTCAGTACGCCTGGCCGTATACCCCGCGTGACTGGTCGCGGACGACCTTGCCGTATTCCAGCTCGATCACCCGCTTACGCATGGAATCCACGATGGCCGCGTCGTGCGTGGCCATGACAACGGTGGTGCCAGTCCGGTTGATCCGGTCGAGAACCTTCATGATGCCGATCGAGGTGGCCGGGTCGATGTTGCCCGTCGGCTCGTCGGCCAGCAGGATCATCGGCCGGTTGACGAACGCCCGCGCCACCGCCACCCGCTGCTGCTCCCCGCCGGAGAGCTCGTCGGGCATCCGGTCGTGCTTGCCTTCCAGCCCCACCAGGTCGATCACCTCGGGAACGACCTTGCGGATGAACCGCCGGGGCTTCCCGATGACCTGCAGCGCGAACGCGACATTGTGGTAGACGCTCTTGTTCGGCAGCAGCCGGAAATCCTGGAACACGCACCCGATCCGGCGGCGCAGATAGGGGACCTTCCAGTTGGTGATCCTGGCGAGATCCTTGCCAGCGACGTAGATACGGCCCTCACTGGGCCGCTCCTCCCGCAGGATCAGCCTCAGGAAGGTCGATTTGCCCGAACCGGACGGGCCCACCAGGAAGACGAACTCGCCCTTCTCGACATCGAGACTGACGTTCTCCAGCGCCGGGCGGCCCTGGTTGGGGTACGTCTTGGTGACGTTATCGAAGTGGATCACAGGCCCATCACACGCGCTCGACGACAAGGAGACTCATGCGGCCACGGGAATGGGGCGCCCGTTGCTGGCCTTCCTGGCTGGTCGCTACGCCGCTGCCCTGGCTTGGCCAGACGACAGTCTAGGGGGGAAACTGGTTCCAGACGTGCAACACTGGTGAATAGACCGAACGCCGCTAGCCGGGGGAGACGGAGATGAGCTGCGAACACCTGATCTGCGCCCAGTGCGCAGCACCGGTGGTCGAGGGACGCTGCCCCGCCTGCCAGACGGCACGCGCGCAGATCCACCGGCACACACCGGGGCTGAGCCTGCCGCTGCTGCTGGCGGCGCTGGTCGCGCTGCTGCTGCTCACGGTGAGCCTGCGCCTGGCCCACTGACGGATCGCCACCGATCCGCCAACGGCGCTACTCGGCTGCGGCCTCCTGGGTGCGCATCCAGCGGATCTCTGCGGCGATGAAGTCATCGATCTCGCCGTCGAGCACCGCGGCGGTGTTGGAGGTCTCCAGTCCGGTGCGCACGTCCTTGACGTTCTGGTAGGGGTGCAGGACGTAGTTGCGGATCTGGGTCCCCCAGCTGCTGGTGCTCTCCCCGCGCAGGTTCGCCAGCTTGGCCTCCTGCTCCTCCCGCTTGCGCTCGAGCAGCTTGGCCTGGAGCACCGCCATCGCGGTCGCCTTGTTCTGCATCTGGCTGCGCTCGTTCTGGCAGGAGACCACGATCCCGGTCGGCAGGTGGGTCAGCCGGACCGCGGAGTCGGTGGTGTTCACGCCCTGGCCGCCCGGCCCGCTGGACCGGTAGACGTCGACCCTGATCTCGTCCTCGGGGATGTCGATGTGGTCGGCCTGCTCGACGACCGGGATCACATCCACGCCAGCGAAGGAGGTCTGTCGGCGGCCCTGGTTGTCGTACTTGGAGATGCGGACCATCCGGTGGGTGCCGTGCTCGCCGCGCAGCGTGCCGTAGGCGTAGGGGGCGTGGATGGCGAAGGTGGTGGACTTGATGCCGGCCTCTTCGGCGTAGGAGGTGTAGTAGACCTCGGTCGGGTAGCCATGCCGCTCCGCCCAGCGCAGGTACATGCGCTGCAGGCCCTCGGCCCAGTCCGCCGCGTCCGCGCCGCCCGCCTGTGCGTTGATCGATATCAGCGCCTCCCGGGAGTCGTACTCCCCCGCCAGCAGCGTCCTGATCTCCAGCTGGTCGATGTCGTTGCGCAGGGCCGCGAGGTCGGCGGCCGCCTCTGCCCGGGTCGGCTCGTCGTTCTCGCTCTCGGCCAGCTCGAACATGACCCGGGTGTCATCGAGCCGCCGCCGCAGCTTGTCCAGCCGGGCCAGTTCGCCCTCCAGGTAGGACAGCCGGCGGGTGACCGCCTGTGCCCGCTCCTGGTCAGCCCACAGCCCCGGATCGCCTGCCTCTTCGCGAAGACGGTCAGCCTCTTTCGACATCGCGTCCGGGTTAAGCACGGCAGCCACCGAGTCGAGGGTCGATGACAGTTCCGAGATTGCGGCTGCCGGGTCGGTACTTGTCATGGCGGAAAGCCTACGCGAGCGGCGGATCAGGACGGACGATCACTAAGGCACCGGCGGCCACTAAGGCACGGGCAGCGCGCTCGCCGCGACCAGGGTGCGCACTGCCCGGACCGCCACCGACAGGGTGGCGACCGTGAACCGGTCGGTCTCCCAGATCTCGGTGAGGGTCTGGGTCGCCCGCGCCACGCTCGGCTCGTTCCGGCGCACCCATTCCGCCAGCCGCTGCTCGGGAGAGCCCGGCCCGGTCACCATGAGCACGTTCTGGGTCAGGGCGGCGTGCGCCGTGTACAGGTCGTCCCGGATCGCCCCACGGGCCATCGTGTTCCACCTGTCGTCGCGCGGCAGCGCCGTGATCTGGTCGCGGAGCCTGGTGATCTGCAGCCGGTCGGCGAGGTCGAAGTAGACCTCGGCGGTCTCGGCGACCGGCCAGCCGGTGCTGGCGGCGATGTCCACCACGTCAAAGGCCGAATACGCGGGGACCATGGCCGCCACCCGCTCGGCCAGATCGGCCGGCACCTGGCGGGCCTTGTAGGAGTCCTGCCGCTCCCGGAACCCGGCCAGGTCCCGGCCGGTCAGCAGCTTAGGCAGGCTGGCCGTCACCTCGGCCACCCCGTCGGCCAGGAAGTCGATCGTGGCCTGGATGTCGAACGGCGTGCGGCGGCTGTGCAGCAGCCACCGCACCGCCCGTTCGGTGAGCTTGCGCCCCTCCAGCAGCAGGGTGAGCTGCGTGGCCACGTCCACCACGCCGTCGAGCGCTTCCACCTGGGCGAAGAACCCCGCCATGTCGAAGACCTCGTGGGCCACCAGCCAGGCGCGGCTCATGTCGGGGACGGACGCGCCCGTCTCCTCGTTCATGCGGAACAGGAAGGTGGTCCCGGAGCGGTCCACCATGTCGTTGGCGATGGCAGTGGTGATGATCTCCCGCCGCAGCGGGTGGTGGCCCATCTCGTCGGCGTAAGCGAAGCGCAGCGGCGCCGGGAAGTAGGCGGCCAGCACCGAGCGCAGGTACGGGTCATCGGGCAGGTCGGAGTCGAGGATGTCATCGACAGCGGAGATTTTGGCCTGGGCGAGGAGCACCGCGAACTCCGGCACGGTCAGGCCCAGGCTCGCGGACCGGCGCTCAGCGATCTCCTTGTCGCCGGGCAGCGAGTCGATATCGCGGTCGATCCGCCGTTCCCGCTCAAGCTTGCGCAGCTGGCGCGCGTGCACGTGCAGCATCTGCGCGGCCTGCGCGCGGGCCGCGGCCAGCGCGCGGTTCTGGTGGTAGTTCTCCCGCAGGACCAGGGCGGCGACGTCGCCGGTCATGTCCTGCAGCAGCTCGCCCCTGGCCTGCTGGGTCAGCTCACCCGCGGTGATCTTCTCCTGCAGCAGGATCTTGATGTTGACCTCGTGGTCGGAGGTGTCCACCCCGGCGGAGTTGTCGATGAAGTCGGTGTTGACCAGCCCTCCGGCCAGCGCGTACTCGATCCTGGCCGGCTGGGTCAGGCCCAGGTTGCCGCCCTCGCCGACCACCTGGGCGCGCAGCCGCGGGGCGTCGATGCGGACACCGTCGTTGGCCCGGTCGCCGGCGTCGGCGTGCGTTTCCGTGCTCGCCTTGACGTAGGTGCCGATCCCGCCGTTCCACAGCAGCCCCACCGGCGCCGCCAGGATGGCGGAGATGAGCTGGTCGGGCGCGAGCGCGAGCACGCCGTCATCGAGCCCGAGGGCGAGCCGCGCCTGCGGGGACACCGGCACCGACTTCGCCGTCCGCGGCCACACCCCGCCGCCGCGCGAGATGAGCGTGGTGCTGTAGTCCGCCCAGGAGGAGCGGGGCAGCGCGAACAGCCGCTCCCGCTCCGCGAAGCTGGTGGCCGGGTCGGGGGCGGGGTCGAGGAAGATGTGCCGGTGGTCGAAGGCGGCCACCAGCTTGATGTGCCGCGAGAGCAGCATGCCGTTGCCGAACACGTCGCCGGACATGTCGCCGATCCCGGCAACCGTGAAGTCGGTGGTGTCGGTGTCGGTGCCCAGCGTCGCGAAGTGGAACCTGACTGACTCCCAGGCGCCGCGGGCGGTGATCCCCATCTTCTTGTGGTCGTACCCCTCCGACCCGCCGGAGGCGAAGGCGTCGCCCAGCCAGTAGCCGTAGGCCTTGGCGATCTCGTTGGCGGTGTCGGAGAAGGTGGCCGTCCCCTTGTCCGCCGCCACCACCAGATAGGGGTCGTCACCGTCGTGCCTGACCACCTCCGGTGGCGGCACCACCGCGCCGGCCTGCAGGTTGTCGGTCACGTCCAGCATCGCGGCGATGAAGGTCTGGTAGCAGCCCCGCACCTCGCCCTGGTAGGCCTCGCGGTCGGACGGATCGGGCAGGTTCTTGCAGACGAACCCGCCCTTGGCCCCGGAGGGGACGATGACCGAGTTCTTGACCTCCTGGGCCTTGGCCAGGCCGAGGATCTCGGTGCGGAAGTCCTCCCGCCGGTCGGACCAGCGCAGGCCGCCCCGGGCCACCGGCGCGAACCGCAGGTGCACGGCCTCCAGCCGTGGTGAGTACACGAACAGCTCGAACCGCGGCCGGGGCGCGGGCAGCTCCGGCACCTGCCGGGCAGCCAGCTTGACCACCAGGTAGGGCGGTCCGTCCGGGGCGGCGGGCTGCCCCGGGGCCTGGCCGGTCTGGAAGAAGGAGGTGCGCAGGGTGGCCAGGATCAGCCCGAGGTAGCTGCGCAGGATCCGGTCGTGGTCCAGGATGGCGACCTCGTCGAGCTGGCCGCGGATCTCCTCGGTGATGGCCTCGCTGCGCTCGGTCTCCCCCTGCTGGCGGGCGGGGTCGAACCTGGACTCGAACAGGCGGATGAGCAGCCTGGCGATGGCCACGTTCAGGGTGAGGACGCGCTCGATGTAGCGCTGGCTGAAGGCGATGCCCGCCTGCCGCAGGTACTTGGCGTAGGCGCGCAGCACGACCACCTGGCGCCAGGTCAGGTGGGCGTCGAGCACCAGCGAGTTGAACCCGTCGTCTTCGACCTTGCCCTGCCAGAGCGCGTTCAGCGCGTCCTCGAACAGGGTCTTGACCTGTTCCGGGTGGGCGGGCCCGGGTGCTGGCTGGCTGCGGCTCAGCCCGAAGTCATAGATCCAGAACGGCACTGCCACCGACGGCCCTGCGAACTCGTACGGGTGCTCGTCGACCACCTCGACGCCCATGTGCTGGAGCCGGGGCAGCACGTCGGTGAGGGTGATCGGGGAGCCGGTCCGGTAGATCGTCAGCCGCCAGACGCCGTGCTTGCCGTGCTCGGAGACGGGCCTGCCGCCGCTGTAGCTCTCGGCCTCCCACAGGTCGAAGGCGGTGTCCTCGCCGGACCGCAGCATGTCGCTGATCCGGATGAGGTCGGTCAGCGCGTTCGCCGCTGGCACGTCGGTCTTGTAGGTCTCCGGGATCGCGCCGGAGCAGATGTCCAGCACCGCCCCGGCCCGCCCCTCGCCCAGCTTCCTGGCGGCCTCGGCGGCCAGATCCTCATCCCAGCTCCGGGCCGCCGCCGCCACCGCGGCCTCCAGCGCGGCCGCGTCCACGTCCGGCAGCGACGTGCCCGGCTGTGCCCGCACCACCACGTGCAGCCGGGCCAGCGCCGAATCCCCGACGGTGGCGCTGTATTCCACGGCGACCCCGTGCAGCGCCTCGCGCAGGATCTGCTGGATCCGCAGCCGCACCCTGGTGGTGTACCGGTCCCTGGGCAGGTACACCATGCAGGACATGTAGCGCCCGTAGACGTCCTTGCGCAGGAACAGCCGGGTCTGCCGGTGGGTGCGCAGCCGGAGCACGCCCAGCGCGATGGGGGTCAGTTCCTCCACCGAGATCTGGAACAGCTCCTCCCTCGGGTACCCCTCCAGGATCTCGGTCAGGTCCTGGCCGTCGTGGCTGTCCAGGGCCACCCCGGCCTGCTCCAGCACGCTGGCCAGCTTGCGCCGCAGCACCGGGATCCTGGTGATGCTCTCGTGGTAGGCGGCATGGGTGTAGAGGCCGAGGAACCGGTACTCCCCGTCCACCTCGCCGCTCTTGCTGACCCGCTTGATCGCGATGTAGTCGAGGTAGGAGCGCCGGTGGACGGTGGACCGGGAGTTGGCCTTGGTCAGGATGAGCCGCTGCGGGTCCTTGGCGCGGGCGCGCACCTGGGGCGGCAGGGCGGCAAAGGACGACGAGCCGGGCTTGTCGTGCCGCAGGATGCCCAGGCCGGTGCCGGGCACCGCCTGCAGCGCCATCCCGTCCGGCCCCTCCACCAGGTCGTACTCCCGGTACCCGAGGAAGGTGAAGTGATTGTCGGCCAGCCAGCGCAGCAGTGCCTGGGTCTCGGCCGGCGCCCCGGCCCCCTCCGCGCCGAGCTGGGTGGCCAGCCGCAGGGCCCGGCCCTGCATCTTCGAGTAATCCTCGACCGCGACCCGGACGTCGGCCAGCACCCGCCGCAGGTCATCTTGGAGCGCGGCCAGGTCGGCGCCCGCGGTGTCGATCTCGATGTGCATCCACGACTCGGCGATCTCGTCGTGACCGTGGCTGCCCCCCGCCGGTGAGCCGACCACCTCCCGCAGCTCCCCGGTGATGTCGCGGCGCACCACCAGCTGCGGGTGGACGATGTGGTAGCTGTCCAGGTCGTGCCGGGCGAGCTCCATCGTGATCGAGTCGACAAGGAACGGCATGTCGTCGGTGACGACGTCGACCACGCCCCGCGACTCCTCCAGCGCCGGGCACTCACCGGCGCCCCGGACCTGCACGATCGCGCGGCCCTGCGGGCGCCGGGCGGCGACACGTGCGTGCTCGGCCGCGACCTCAGCCACCCGGGCCGGCCCGGCCGCCAGCAGGTCCTCCGGGGGGACGTGCCGGTAGTAGGCCTCCAGGTACCGCTTCGGGTCGCCGACGCCGGCCGCCCCGTTGCCGGTGGCCTCGACGGCCTGTGCCGCCTCCGCCAGCAGGGTATGCGGCGTCTCGTCCGTGCTGTCCGACATCTGTTCCGTCTCCCTTTCAGGCCCCCGGCTGGCGGGCTCGCCGCTGGCCCCCAGCGCCTACAGGTGGTCCCGCAGCTCCCACAGCAGCGGGTAGTACCGCAGCGGCACTCGTTTGCGCAGGTAGGGAGCACCGGTGGAGCCACCGGTGCCTGACTTGGTGCCGATCTGCCGTTCCACCATCACCACATGCCGCGCCCGCCACAGTCCCGCCAGCTCATCGTGGGTGAGCAGTCCCTCGGCGAGCTGCCACAGATCGTCATGGGCGGCGCGGTCGCCCGCCACCACCCGCAACGATTCCAGGATCTGCTGACCGGTGCCCGCTGGCAATCCGCGGGCGGCCAGCAGCTGCAGGTAGGCATCCCACAGTGACGGCTCGGCAAGGCGCCGCGCCAGCCGGTCGCGCTGGGCGGCACTGATGGCACGGAACCGGGCGAGGAAAGCCTCGTCCTTGCTCCCGGAGAGGAACTCGAGCTCCCGGAACTGCACCGACTGGAAGCCGCTGGCCGGTGCGAGGACGGCGCGGAACTCCAGGAAGTCCTGCGGGGTCATCGTCTCCAGGATGTCCACCTGGGCGATGAGCAGCCGCTCGATCACGTGCACCCGGCGCAGCAGATGGCGGGCCCGCCAGGTCTCCCCCGCCATCATCGCGTCGCGGACGGTCTCCAGCTCGTGCAGCATCTGCTGGAACCACAGCTCATAGACCTGGTGGACGGTGATGAACAGCAGCTCGTCGTGGGCTGGCGGGTCGGCCTGTGGCACCTGCTGGGCGAGCAGCTCGTCCAGCCGCAGATAGCCGCCGTAGGTGAGGAGGCCGCCCTCCTCGCCGAACCTGCGCCCGGTGAGTGGGACGTCAGTCACGCCGTTTCCTCGATCGCCGTTGATCGCTGTGCCTGCCTGGACCCTGACTCTAGCCGGGCGGCACCGGGGGAGCGAACAGGGCGAGGACCTCGGGGTTGGCCAGGGCGTCGGGATCCGCCGCCTCCGCCACCGGGGTCCCGAGCAGGATCCGCCGGACGGGCACCTCGAGCTTCTTGCCCGACAGCGTCCGCGGCACGCCCGGCACCTGGTGGATCTCGTCCGGCACGTGCCGGGGCGACAGCTCCGCCCGCAGCGCCGCCTTCAGCCGGGCGATGAGCCCGTCATCGAGCTCGTGGCCGGGAGTGAGCACCACGTAGAGGATCAGCCGCCCGTCCGCCCCGAGCTGCCCGGTGTCGACCACCAGGCTGTCGGCGATCTCCGGCAGCCGCTCCACCACCCGGTAGAACTCGCTGGTGCCCATGCGCACGCCGCCGCGGTTCAAGGTGGCGTCCGAGCGGCCGAAGA
>Ga0335079_10002212_pt1 | contig 22465 bp, 22 predicted proteins | sample Lox_Sample_33_FD_206719 | JGI IMG/M metagenome (GOLD analysis project Ga0335079, IMG submission 206719) | Soil microbial communities from Loxahatchee National Wildlife Refuge, Florida, United States - Lox_Sample_3.3 | ecosystem: Environmental > Terrestrial > Soil > Wetlands | place: USA... | reverse complement strand
ACGCGCTCTACAAAGAAATGCTCGGCCGCATCAAGCAGACCGACCTCTCCGTGCCCGTCCCCCGCCGCGGCTATCTCTATTACTCCCGCACCGAGGAGGGCAAACAATATCCCATCCAGTGCCGCCGCAAAGGCAGCATGCAGGCGTCCGAAGAAGTCCTGCTCGATCTCAACGAGCTGGCCAAGGATCACAAGTTCGTCGGGCTCGGCAGCTTCAACGTCAGCGACGATCAGAACCTGCTCGCCTACACCATCGACTTCACGGGCTTCCGCCAGTTCTCGCTTAAGGTTAAAGACCTTCGCACCGGCCAGACCATGCCCGACACTACCGAGCGCGTCACGTCGCTGGAGTGGGCCTCCGATAACAAGACCATCTTCCTCACCACCGAAGATGCCGTCACCAAGCGCAGCGACCGGCTTTTCCGCCACGTGCTCGGCTCGTCGAAATTCGATGAGCTCTATAACGAGAAGGACGAGCTCTACGACATCTACCTCGGCAAGACGCGCGACCTGAAGTACCTCATACTTCAAATCGAAGCCAAGGACACCAGCGAAGTCCGCTATCTCCGCGCCGATCGTCCCGCCGACTCATTCGCCACCCTGTTCCCCCGCGAAAAGGCCCACCGCTACTACCTGGATCATCGCGAGGGCCTGTTCTACATCCGTACCAATAAGCCCGGGCGCAACTTCGCCATCGTCACCGCGCCGCCCAACGACCCGTCGCCCAAGAACTGGAAGACCTTCATCGCTCACCGGGACAATGTCCGCCTCCAGGACATCGACCTCTTCAAGGACTTCGCCGTCTCCATCGAAAAGTCGGACGCCCTGAATCACCTCCGCGTCTACGATTTCAGGACCGGCGCCTGGAAGGCCATCGAATACCCCGAGCCGGTTTACTCCGTCTTCCCCAGCAGCACGCCCGATTACGAGTCCACCACCTACCGGTACAGCTACCAGAGCTTCATCACGCCCTCCAGCGTCTTCGACTACGACGTCCACACCGGTAAATCCACGCTGCTCAAACAGCAGGAAGTGCTCGGCGGCTACGACCCGAAAAAGTACGCCAGCGAACGCCTCTGGGCCACCGCGCGCGACGGCGTCAAGGTGCCCATCTCGATCGTCTACCCGAAAGGCTTCCAGCGCAACGGCAAGGGTCCGCTGTTCCTCTACGGCTACGGCAGTTACGGAATCGGCACGCCGGCGACTTTCTCCAGCAACCGCGTGAGCCTGCTCGATCGCGGCATGGCCTACGCCATCGCCCACATCCGCGGCGGAGACGAAATGGGCGAGCAGTGGCGCGAAGACGGCATGCTCATGAAGAAGAAGAATACCTTCAACGACTTCATCGACTGCGCCGAGTACCTCGTTCAGCAGAAGTGGACCTCCAGCGATCGTCTGGTGATCGAGGGCGGCAGCGCCGGCGGCCTGCTCATGGGCGCCGTGGTCAATATGCGCCCAGACCTCTTCCGTGCCGTGCACAGCGCCGTCCCGTTCGTCGACGTGATGAACACCATGATGGACGCTTCTCTTCCGCTCACCGTGGGCGAGTACCTCGAGTGGGGCAACCCCAACGAGAAGGCGGCCTACGATTACATGAAGACCTACAGCCCCTACGACAATCTGGAAAAGCGCGCCTACCCGGCGATCCTGGTGACCACCAGCTTCAACGACAGCCAGGTGATGTACTGGGAGCCGGCCAAGTACGTCGCCCGTCTGCGCACCCTGAAAACCGACTCCAATCCGCTCCTGCTCAAGATCAAAATGGACCCCGCCGGCCACGGCGGCGCCAGCGGCCGTTACGACCGCCTCCACGATAACGCGTTCGAGTACGCGTGGCTCCTGAGCCAGGTCGGCATCGCCAAATAGTGCGGCGGGCGATCGGTTTCCGTCTTCCGCCCGGCGCGCGCAGCGCGCGGCTGCTCCTCATGGCCGCGGCGCTGCTCTTCTCCACCGGCGGCGCAGCCATCAAGGCAGCCAATCTCCCAGGCTGGCAGATCGCGTGTTTCCGCTCCGGAATCGCTGCCGCTACCCTGCTTGCCGTCATCCCGGCCGCGCGCCGCGGATGGAGCCGCCGCACCATTCCCGTGGCCGCGGCCTATGCCGCCACCCTCATCCTGTTCGTTCTCGCCAACCGCCTCACCACTTCCGCCAACGCCATCTTCCTGCAGGCCACCGCACCGCTTTATGTCCTGCTGTTCAGCCCTCTCCTGCTCCGCGAACCCATCCGGCGCGCCGACCTGTTCTACATCGCAGCCGTCGGGGCCGGCATGTCTTTCTTCTTCACCAGCCGGCAGTCCGCCATGACCACCGCCCCCGATCCCGCCCTCGGCAATGTCCTCGCGCTCGCCAGCGGAGTCGCCTACGCCTTCATGCTCCTCGGCCTTCGCTGGCTGGGCCGCCGCGGCGACGCGGACTCCGGCATCGCAACCGTCGCCGCCGGCAACCTGCTCGCCTTCGCCGCCGCCCTCGGCCCGGCGCTTCCGCTCGCGCCCTTCACACCCGGCGACACCGCCGTCCTGCTCTACCTCGGTATCGCCCAGATCGGCCTCGCCTACTGGTGCCTCACCGCGGGCATCACCCGCGTGCCCGCCTTCGAAGCCGTAACCACCCTTCAACTCGAGGTCGCCATGAATCCCGTCTGGACCTGGCTCGTCCACGGCGAGCGTCCGGGAGCCCGCTCGCTCGCCGGCGGAGCCATCATCGTGTGCGCCACAGTGCTCAATACCTGGCGATCGGGAACTATGTTAAAAAAGAGTGAAGGGTGAGCCACGTCGTGCGCCAAGACAGACGTGTGAATCTATGACAGTCGCCACCTGGCTGGTCTTGTTTGGGATCGCAGCTTCCAACGGGCGAGTTATCACTTTCGATACCGGACCACTCGGAAAAACCCCGCCCGATTGGCTCTCGGTTGCTAATCACGGCCGTGCCCCGCAGTGGGAAATCCGCCGCGATAACTCCGCCGCCACGCAGCCCTATGTCCTGGCGCAGGTCTCCGCCGAATCCGGAAGAGACCGCATGCCGCTCGCCATTCTCAAGACCATGACCCTGCGCGACGGCGACCTCAGCGTGCGCATCAAGCCCATCTCCGGCCGCGAAGTCCTCGGCGGCGGCCTCGTCTGGCGCTATCGCGACGAAAACAACTACTACCTGGCGCGCGCCAGCGCGCTCGAAAAAAACGTCGTGGTCTATAAGGTACAAAATGGACAGCGCACCCCGCTGCTCACCGTCGCCAACCATGACATCCCCGCCAACGATTGGACCATCCTGAAAGTCTCGCTTCGCGGCAGCCGATACCAGGTTTACCTCGATCACCGCCGCATCCTTCAGGGCTACGACAACACCTTCACCGGCTCCGGCCACGTCGGCCTGTGTACGGTCGCCGATTCCGTCGCCTACTTCGACGATTTCCGGGTGTACCCGAAATAACTTACCGCACGCCCCTGCGCCGCTCCGCCCGCCGCACCCTCCGTTCGTCCATGCCGAAATGGTGCGCGATCTCGTGCCACACCGTGTCCGCTACCATCTGCTCCAGTTCGGCCCGCGTGCGCGCCAGCCGCTCGTGCGGCCCCTGAAAGATCGTGATCTTGTCCGGCATGGCAAAGCCCTCGAAAACCGAGCGCTGCGCCAGCGGACGCCCCTGGTACAGTCCCAGCAGCCCCGGACGCGGCGCTTCCGGCTCCACCACGATCGCCACATTGCGCATGGCGCGCCGGAAGCGCTTGGGAATCAGCCGCAGCGCGTTCTCCACGATGGCGTCGAATTCGGCCGCCGGCAGCACGCTTCACACCCTCGGCTCGATCGCCGCTTTCGGCGCCGCCATGGTCCCCCGGTGCGCCTGCTCCCGAAGCTCGTTGATGTTCAGCCCGGTGAGCGCCGTGGCGATCGCCCCGCCCACCAGCAGCGGTAGCGTCTGCGCGGCCAGGTAAAGGAACGAAAATGTCTTGGCGTACTCCGCGCCCAGCTCGAAATGCCGCAGCGCCATGAAGCATGCCAGGTTCCCCAGCCCGAAGTTCCCGGGCGCGTTTGGCACCACCGTAGCCAGTCGGTAAAGCGTCAACACGCCGGTCGCCACCCAGATCGAATAGTCCAGGCTGTAGGCCTTCATCAGCGCCCACATCGTGACGCCCTGCAGCGCGAAATACAGCAGGCTGACCAGCGCCGTAAGCTGCAGCGTCCGGGCATTGCCCATGAGTTGCAGGCCTTCGGTCACGTGGCGCATCATCGCCGCCCACCGGCTCTCATGATCCACCGCGTGCGGATGCTCCTTGTGCTTGATGATCCACAGAAAGCCCGCCGCGGCGATCACCAGCAGCACCGCCATCCCCTCAATCACCACTTCGAAGCGCGGATCCATAGGCCTTTCCGAGCGGACCACCACCAGAATCACCGCCACCAGCAGCCAGAACCCGTCGATGATGCGCTCCAGTGCAGCGCTCGCGAATCCCACCGAAATGCGCAGATCGTTCCAGTGCGCCAGTAGGTAGCAGCGGATCACTTCCCCCGGACGCAGCGGCAGCACCTCGTTGGCGAACAGTCCGATGTAGATGGCTTGCACGGTCCGCCAGAAGCTGAGCCGTGACACCGGCGCCAGCAGCGTGTTCCAGCGCCATCCGTGGCAGACGTACACCAGCAAATCGGCTACGACGGCCAGCATCATCCAGCGCCAGTCGAGCGTCCGGAAATCCGTGGCGAGCTGCCGCAGGTCGTATCCGCGAAGCACCCACCACAGGCACGCGGCCGACACCGCGTACCCTAACACCTGCGGCAGCCACGCCGGAATCTTTCGCCGCTCCGCCTTCACCGTCTTCATAATAACGTGGGGCAGGTTCCCGACCTGCCCAGTCGCGCGTAGCGCGCCCCTTTTCAAGCTACCCTAGACGTGATGAACCCCCTTCGCCGTGTCGCCGTACTGGGAGCCGGCACCATGGGCTCTCGCATCGCCGCCCACCTCGCCAACGCGGGATTCCCGGTCGACCTGCTCGACATCGTCCTCCCCGATCAGCCCAAACGGAACGCCGCGGCGCTCGCCGGCATCGAAAGCGCTGCCAAACAGAAGCCGGTCGCCTTCATGACCGAGTCCGCCAGGGCCCTCATCGCCCCCGGCAATTTCGAGGACGATCTGGCCCGCGTCGCCCGCTGCGAGTGGATCGTTGAGGCCGTCGCCGAAAATCTCGAAATCAAGCGCGCCCTCTGGTCCCGCGTGGCCGCCTTGCGCTCCCCCGGCTCGGTCTGCTCCACCAACACCAGCGGAATTCTCCTGGCGCGCATCGGCGAGGGCTTCGACGGCGATTTCCGCCGCCACTTCCTCGGCACGCACTTCTTCAACCCGCCGCGTTACCTCCATCTCGCCGAGATCATCCCCGGATCCGAAACCCTGCCCGAAGTGCTCGATTGGGTCTCCTCGTTCTGCGACCTCCACCTCGGCAAAGGCGTCGTGCGCTGCAAGGACACGCCCAATTTCATCGCCAACCGCATCGGGTGCTTCTTCGGCGCCAAGGTGCACCAGCTCACCGAGGAGTTCGATTTCACCGTCGAAGAGGTCGACGCGCTCACCGGCCCCCTCATCGGCCTGCCCCGTAGCGCGAGCTACCGCCTCGTGGACATCATCGGCGTCGATGTCTGGGTCCACGTGCTCCAAAATCTTCGCGAAGCCGCCCCGCACGATCCCGCCCGCGACCTCTACGTCACCCCGCCCGTCATGGCCGCCATGATGGAGCGCGGCTGGCTCGGCGAAAAGCGCGGCCAGGGCTTCTACAAGCGCGTCGGCAAAGGCGCCGAAAAGGAAATCTGGGCGCTCGACCGCCGCACCATGGACTATCACCCGGCGCGGAAGCCGGAGTTCCCGGAGTTCGAATCCGCCCGCCGCATCCCGGATCTTTCAGAACGTCTCCGCGCCCTCACCGCCGATTCCGGCCGCGCCGGCCAGTTCCTCTGGAGGCTCTTCCGCGATTTCGTCCTCTACTCCGCGCAGATGATCCCCGAGATCTCCGATCGCGCGGTGGAAATCGACCGCGCCATGCGCTGGGGATTCGCCTTCCAGAAAGGTCCCTTCGAGCTCTGGGACGCGCTCGGTGTCCCCGATACCATCGACCGCATGCGCCGCGAAGGCTGCGCCATCCCCGCCATGATCGAGCGCATGCTGGCCAGCGGCGCACGCTCCTTCTACGAGGCCGCCGATCGCGAGGGCCGGCCCGGCACCCGCTGCTTCGACCTGCTCGAGGGCACCTGGCGTGACCTCGAAGCGCGCCCCGGCGTAATCTTGCTCGGCGAGATCAAGCGCGCGCGAGGCGTGATCAGCACGAACGCCGGCGCTTCCCTCATGGACCTCGCCGATGGCGTGCTCTGCCTCGAGTTCCACAGCAGGATGAACTCGCTGGGTGAAGACACGGCGCAGATGATCGACGCCGCCCTCGACGAGCTGAATCGCAATTTCGAGGCCCTCGTGATCGCCAACGACGGCGAGAACTTCAGCGTCGGCGCCAGCCTCGCCATCGTGCTCGAAGCCGCGCAGGCCGGCGATTGGCCACGCCTCGAGACCATCGTGCGGCGCTACCAGCAGGCTGTCATGACCATAAAATACGCTCCCAAGCCGGTGGTCTCGGCTCCATTCGGCATGACGCTGGGCGGGGGCTGCGAAATCGCCATGGCCGCCCGCCACGTCCAGGCGGCGGCCGAAACCTGCATGGGCCTCGTGGAAGTCGGTTTCGGTCTCGTCCCCGCCGCCGGAGGCTGCAAGGAGATGCTGCTCCGCCTCGGCGATCCCAAACGCGCCTTCGACCTCATCCGATATTCCAAGGTGAGCGACAGCGCGGCACACGCCCGGCAGCTCGGTTTCCTGCGCCAATCCGACGGCATCACCATGAACCGCGAGCGTCTGCTGTCCGACGCCAAAGAGGCCGCTCTCGCCGCCGTCCCCTCCTGGACCCCCGGGGTTCCGCGGGAGGATATCCCCGTTGAGGGTGAGGCCGGCTACGCTCAGCTCAAAATGGGCGTCCTTCTCGCGCGCGAAGGCGGCTACATCACGGATTACGATGTCGTCATCGGTGAAAAACTGGCCCACATCCTGAGCGGCGGCCGTGGAGTCGGCCGCCGCAACGTCAGCGAGCAGCACCTGCTCGATCTTGAGCGCGAAGCCTTCCTCAGCCTCTCTGGCAACCCCCAAAGCCAGGAGCGCATGAGGAAATGAGCCGTGGGGCCGGCTCCCGGCCTGCCCCGTCTGGAGACACAACCATGCCCGAACCCGTCATCATCGACTGCCTGCGAACCCCGGTCGGCAAAGCCCCGCGCGGCGCCCTGCGCAACACCCGCCCCGACGACCTCGCAGCCCTCGCCATCCGCGCCCTCCTCGACCGCTACCCCGCGGCCAGGGAGTACGTCGAAGACGTCATCCTCGGTTGCGCCATGCCCGAAGGCGAATCCGGCAGCAACATGGCGCGCCAGTCCGCCCTTCGCGCGGGCCTGCCCGATTCTGTGTCCGCCATGACCATCAATCGCTACTGCAGCTCCGGCCTGCAGTCGATTGCCCTCGCCGCCGACCGCATCCGCGCCGGCAGCGCCGAGGTCATCGTCGCCGGCGGCGCCGAGTCCATGTCCATGATCCCCATAGGCGGCCGTCGGGCCGCCCCCAACCCATGGTTCGTCGAAAACTGGCCCGAGGTCTACATGACTATGGGCCTCACCGCCGAGCGCGTCCAGCGCAAGTACGGCGTCACCCGCGAAGACTCCGACGCCTTCGCGCTGCGCAGCCACCAGAACGCCCTGCGCGCGCAGAACGAAGGCAGGTTCGCCGACGAGCTGGTGCCGGTCGAAACCGAGGCCGGCACCTTCGCCGCCGACGAAGGACCGCGCGCCGACACCTCGCTCGAAGCCCTGGCCAAGCTCAAGCCGGTCTTCCACGCCTCTGGCACCGTGACCGCCGGCAACTCCTCGCAGACCAGCGACGGCGGTGCTGCCGCGCTCGTCATGTCCGATTCCCGGGCCCACAAGCTCGGCCTCAAGCCGAAAGCCCGCTTCGCCAGTTTCGCCACCGCCGGCGTCCCGCCCGAGATCATGGGCATCGGCCCCGTGGTCGCGATTCCCAAGGCCCTGATCATGGCCGGCATCAAGCTCGATGACGTCGGCGTCATCGAGCTCAACGAGGCGTTCGCCGTGCAAGCGCTCGCCGTGATCCGCAAAGCCGGTCTCGATATCGACCGCGTGAACGTGAACGGCGGCGCCGTGGCGCTCGGCCATCCCCTGGGATGCACCGGCGCCAAGCTCACCGCCACCCTCCTTCGCGAAATGCCGCGCCGCGGTGCGCGCTACGGAATGGTCACCATGTGCGTCGGCGGCGGACAGGGCGCCGCGGGAGTCTTCGAATGGATCCAGTAATTGTGATTGTTGGACCGGCTTCAGCCGGTCATGCCGACACCATCTAACATGCCCGCCAACGGGAACTACCTCATCTTTCTGACCGCCGCCACCCTGGCCTTTCTGCTCGCTCTGATCCTGGTGACGAAACTCCATGCCTTCCTGGCGCTGCTCATCTCCAGCATGGCCATGGGCCTCGCCGCCGGCATGCCCCCCGAGAAGGTCCTCAAGTCGATCCAGAACGGTTTCGGAGAAGCCCTCGGTTTCATCGCGGTGGTCATCGGCCTGGGCGCGATGATCGGCCGTTTCCTCGAATACTCGGGCGGCGGACGCGCCCTCGCTGATTGGCTCCTCCTCAAGTTCGGCACCGACCGCGCCGCCTGGGCCGTCCTCATCGCATCCTTCCTCGTCGGCCTGCCCATCTTCTTCGAGGTCGGCTTCATCATCCTGGTGCCCGTCGTCTGGAACCTTACCCGCGAAACCAAACGCTCGCTCCTGTTCTACGGCCTCCCCATGGCCGCCGCGCTCACGGTCAATCACGCGCTCGTGCCCCCTCACCCGGCGCCCGCCGCGGCCTCGCAACTCCTCGGCGGCGATCTCGCCAAGACCATCGTCTACGGCGTGCTGCTCGCCATCCCCATGACCATTGCCGCCGGCATGATCTACGGCCAGTGGATCGCCCGCCGCATGCACATCGGCCTGCCCGAAATCGCCGACACGCTCACCCGCGCCCCGGAGACCGACGGCGCGCCCCCGGTGCCCATGGTCATCCTGTTACTGGTGCTGCCCGTCCTGCTCACCTTCGGCGCCACCATGGCCAGCCTCCGCAATATCCCCTTCAAATCCGCCGCGGTCTTCCTCGGGCATCCCTACACCGCGCTGCTGGTGACCACCCTGGTGGCAATCTACTGTTTCGGCCTGCGCCGCGGCCTCTCCCGCGACAAAGCCCTCAAGATGGCCACCGACTCGCTGATTCCCGTGGGCTCCCTGATCCTGATCATCGGCGGCGGCGGCGCCCTCAAGCAGGTGATCGTCGATAGCGGCGTGGGCAGCTATCTGGGCAAGATGCTGATGACCAGCGCCATCTCTCCTCTGGTTGTGGTCTGGCTGATCTCGCTCTGCATGCGCCTCGCTCAGGGCTCCGCCACCGTCGCCATCATCACCGCCGCCGGAATCGCCGCGCCCCTGGTGAAGAACATCCCCGGATACTCGCCCAACGAACTGGTCCTCGCCTTGTGCTGCGGTGGCTCCGCATTCTCTCACATGAGCGACTCCGGCTTCTGGATCGTCTCGCAATACTACGGCCTGAGCGTCCCGCAGTGCCTCAAGACCTGGACCGCGATGAAAACCGTCGCCGCCACCCTAGGCCTCGGAATCATACTGGCCGCCCACGCACTGCTTCGGTAAGGAGTTGCTTATCCGCGTCCATCCGTGTGCATCCGTGGCTCTTTCTGTTTTGGCCACGGATGCACGCGGATGAACACGGATAAGAGCCGCTCAAGCGAGAGTTGTTCCGCTCTCATCCCCGCCTCCGGCAAACTCTCCACCTCCGCGTAGAATCCCGCCAGGTTATTGCGCAGCGTCTTCCGCTTCTGCCGAAAGCACCGCCCCACGAATTCGAGAAAGGCCTCGCGGTCCGGGACCTCGCTCTCCCGCGGCTCCAGAAGCACCACCGCCGAATCCACCTTCGGCGGCGGACGGAACGCCCCCGGCTTCACGTCGAACAGCACCCGCACCGATGCGAATGCCGCCGTTTGCACGGTCAGGTACCCGTAGTCGCGCGTGCCCGGTTTTGCCGCCAGGCGCTGCGCCACCTCCTTCTGCACCAGAAACACCGCCCGCGTCGGGCGCAGCCGGACCGCCTTCTCCAGAATCGGCGAAGTGATGTAGTAGGGCAGATTCCCCGCTATGGCCGCCCTTCCCCACCGGCCCAGGTCCGTCTGCAGCACGTCCCCGTGCAGCACCTCGAATCGCGGCGAGGAGAAGCGGGCCCGGAGATACTCCACCAGCTCCGCATCGACTTCGATCGCGATCACGCGGTCAGCACGCTCCAGCAGCTTCCCGGTGAGCGCGCCCCGCCCCGGACCGATTTCGATCACCAGGGGTTCGCGCGCTGGACACACCGCGTCCGCGATGCGATTCAGAATAGAATCCGATTGAAGAAAGTGCTGCCCGAGCCTTCGCGGCACGCGGCCCGCTAGCTCCTCAAGTGGCGCTGCCGCGGAAACACGAGCTGTTTCAGGCCCCACGTGGGCTGACCCGACGCGGTCGCCGGAATGAATTTGGAGAACATGATCAGGTTCTTCATTTCATCCGTCAACTCGCCGCCGCAAACCGTCCAATCCTGCACCTGCCCGCTGGGATCCACCAGCACCGTCAGGGAAATTTCGTCGCCGGTAATCAGCGAGCTGCCCCATTCCAGCTTCACGTTGGTGGCGCCTACCAACTCGCCCTCGGGATCCGTGAACCCGGCCACAATCGCCGGGTCGGGGTGGAAAATCGGCGGCTCCAGGCCGTAGTTGTGCTGAAACGAGAGACTGGGCACCAGGAAAAGAAAACATGCGAATGACGAAAGCACGCCGCCGGCAACCGGTACTGCCATGGGCCGCATCAGGTTATCGAACTCCAGGCGAATCCGCTCTCTCAAATGTGACATGCGGGCGGCAAAGTTGCGCCGCCTCTCGACCGACGCGCAATAGTGAGATGCCGAGACCCGCAATCGCGCAGTCAGTTCGGGCGGCACCTGCACCTGAGACATCCCACGCATGGTCGCGCGGAGGCCCTGCATGGATTCGAGCCGTTTGGCGCACGCGCGGCACGTCTCGATGTGCGCCAACACACGCTCCCGCCCGTCGGCATCTAACTGCCGGTCCAGCAGGAGCCCGATCTGTTTTTGCACGTTCTCACAGCTCATAACATCACTCTGCCGTCTTCGGCACTAATCGCATCGCCGGCGTTACATGCAGGCTGTTTGCGAGTTCATCCCGCAGCGCCTCACGGCCGCGCAGGATCCGGGACTTCACCGTCCCGAGGGAAACTCCTAAAATCTCCGCGATCTCCTCGTAGCTGCGATCCATCGTGTCCCGCAGCACCACGGCCTCGCGGAATATGGGATTGATCTTCTCCAGCGCCGCCTCCACCATGACGTGACGCTCGTGATCGCACGCGACGTCGAACGGCGAGCGGCTGCTGTCTCGAATATTCTCCTTCCAGTTGCGGGTCTCGTCCGGATTGTTGTCCAGCTCGACTTCGCGCCGGCGGTGCCGGAAGAACCAGCGGCGGGCATTGTACGCCTCGTTCACCGTGATTCGATACATCCAGGTCTTTAACGAGCTCTGGCCGCGGAAATTCGCAATGTTCCGAAAAACCTTCAGGAACACTTCCTGTACGACATCGCAGGCCTCCCCCTGATCGCCCAACAGGCGCAATGCAAGCGCATAGACCGGCTGCTGGAAACGCTGGATCAATTCTTCATAGGCGCCTTCCGCGCCCTGACGCAGATGCTCCACCAGAAGGAGGTCGTCCGCCTCCCCCGTCTCCGCGGGCCGATCCGGGCTCAAGTCAAGGATTGAGGTCGTCACCGGGAACCTCACATTCAACCTGATTATCAAACTACCAGAAAAAACGCCGCCTTGCATTCAAATAGACACCATGCGGAAGCGAAAAGTTCCGTGGATGCTACAATCTGGGCAAAGATCATGAAAGCGCGTTTCCTAGCTTGCCTCGCCCTGTGCCTGGCACAGGCCGGGCGGAGCGCCCCCGCCATCCGGGCGCTCATCATCGACGGCCAGAATAACCACGATTGGCGCAAAACTACGCCCGTCCTCGAGAAAATCCTCGAAGATACCGGGCTCTTCCAGGTCGACGTCCTCACGTCCCCCCCAAAAGACGGCGACTTCTCCACCTTCCGCCCCGAATTCGCCCGCTACCAGGTGATTGTTGGAAATTACAACGAATTCCCGAACGGCAATAAGTGGCCCGACGAGGTCAAGACCGCCCTCGAAAAGTACATGAATGCCGGAGGCGGCTACGTCTCCTATCACGCCGCCGACAATGCCTTCCCCGACTGGCCCGACTACAACCTGATGATCGGCATCGGCGGCTGGCTCGGGCGCAACGAGAAATCCGGACCATATTGGTACTTCAAGGACGGCAAGCTGGTTTCCGACGATACCCCCGGAAACGCCGGCAACCATGGCGCCCGCACCCCCTTCCTTGTCGTCACCCGCAACACCGCGCACCCCATCACCGAAGGCCTGCCCCCGCAGTGGATGCACGCCTCGGACGAGCTGTACTCGAAAATGCGCGGACCCGGCAGGAACATGACCGTCCTGGCCACCGCGTTTTCCGACCCCGCCAACCGCGGCACCGGCCACGACGAGCCGATGCTCATGGCCCTCACCTACGGCAAAGGCCGCATCTTCCACACCACCCTCGGCCATGATCCCGCCGCTATGGCCTGCGTCGGCTTCATCGTGACCCTGTCCCGCGGCGCCGAATGGGCCGCCACCGGCAAGGTCACCCAGAAGGTCCCGGCCGATTTCCCTACCGCCGACAAGGTGAGCACCCGCTAGACATGCCCACTGTCCCCGCGCCCCAACTGAACCGCTTCTGCGAAGACATCCTGCAGGGCGCGGGCGTCCCGCGCCACAAAGCCGAAGTCGCCGCCGCCTGCCTCGTGGCCAGCAACCTCCGCGGTGTCGATTCCCACGGCATCCAGCTCCTCCCCTTCTACGTCGACCAACTGCTCGCCGGCGAAGTCGACCCGCAGGCCGATGGCCGCGTGACCGGCGAGAGCGGATGCTGCCTCCACTTCGACGGCCAGAACGCCCTCGGTCAATGGGTCGCCGACACCTGCTGCCGCCACGCCGTGCGCATCGCGCGCGATCACGGCATGGCCCTCGTGGTCGCCAAAGAATCCAACCACTTCGGCGCCGCCGCCTGGTGGGCGCAGAAGATGCGCGACGCCGGCCAGATCGGCATCGTCATGTGCAACGCCTCGCCCATCGTGCCGCCGTGGCAGGGCAAAGCCGGCCGTATGGGTACCAACCCCATCTGCATGAGCGTCCCTGGCCCCTGGCTCCTCGATATGGCCACCACCACGGTGGCGGCTGGCAAGATTTTCAAGGCGTTCCTCAACGGCCAGCCCGAAATCCCGGCGGGATGGGCTTTCGACGGCGAAGGCCGCCCCACCACCGACACCAAGGCGGCCTATAAGGGCATGCTGATGCCGCTCGGAGGCTACAAAGGCAGCGGTCTCGCCATGATGGTCGAAATCCTGTGCAGCGTGCTCAGTGGCGGCGTCATGCCCACCGAGGTCGGCGGCATCCGTTTCCGCGGCAAACGGGTGCGCGTCAGCCAGATGTACATGGCCATCGACGTGGCCCGCTTCATGCCTGTCGAAGAATTCACCGCGCGCGTCGAGCAACTGGTCCGCATCATGAAGTCCACGCCCGCCGCTCCAGGCTACGACGAAGTGATGGTCGCCGGCGATCCCGAATGGCGCATCGAGGCCGAGCGCCGCCAAAGCGGCATCCCCATCGCCGATGGCAACTGGGACCTCCTCGTCAAAGCCGCCGCCAAAGTCGGTGTAGCCGCTCTGTAATGCAGGCGCGTTACCATCAAATCAGTGCTCGTCTCCATTTCCCCCCAGCTCGACCGGCCCAGGTGGCTCCGCGCTCCTGCCCCCGTCGGCGAAAACTACCGCGATCTCAAGAGCCTCATCACCCGCCTCCGCCTCCACACCGTCTGTGAGAGCGCTGCCTGCCCCAACGTCGGCGAGTGCTGGAACCACCGCACCGCCACCTTCATGATGCTCGGCAACGTCTGCACCCGCCGCTGCGGATTCTGCGCCGTCGAAAAAGGCGCCCCGCTCCCCGTGGACTACGACGAGCCGCGCCGCGTCGCCGAAGCCGTCGCCGCCATGGGCCTGAAATTCGCCGTCATCACCAGCGTCAACCGCGACGATCGCGAGGATGGCGGCGCCGAGTTGTTCGCCATGGTGATCCGCGAGATCCGCGCGCGCGTCCCCGGCTGCAGCGTCGAAGTCCTCATCCCCGACCTCCAAGGCAGCCGTGCCGCCGTGGAAACCGTCATGGATGCCGCCCCCGATGTGCTCAATCACAATACCGAGACCGTCCCCCGGCTCTACCGCCAGGTGCGCCTCGGCGCGCGCTACGAGCGTTCCCTCGACGTCCTGGCTCACGCCAAACGCGTGCGCCCCGCCACGCCCACCAAGTCGGGCCTCATGCTGGGCCTCGGTGAGACACCCGATGAGGTCCTGCAAGTGATGCGCGATCTCCGCGCTCACCAGGTCGATATTCTCACCCTCGGCCAATACCTCCGTCCCTCCCTAAAGCACCTGCCCATCGTGCGCTACGTGCCGCCGCCCGAATTCGAAGAATTCCGCCGCGCCGGATATGAGCTCGGCTTCGCTCACGTCGAGTCCGGCCCTCTCGTCCGCAGCTCCTATCACGCCGCCGAATCTGTGGGACCGGCTTGAGCCGGTCCAGGTTTCCATCGCCATCCAGGGAACACGGAGAGCCAATCCGGCGTCGAAGTCAGTGTGGGACTTCCGCGTGAACCCGGCTCCGCGGCGCCGCCCGTCTTCTGGCTGTGGCTGCTCCGCGTCGCCGCCTGGCTCGCTCCGCCCGATGGACGCGAGGAGTGGAACCGGCGTTGGAGTTCGCGCCTTTGGAACCTGTGGGTGCTCGTCGACCGCGGCGAGTTGGCCGCCCACGCATCCACCGAAACCGCACTCCTTTGCGGCGACGCGATTGCCGCCGCCTTTTGGATGCGCTTCAACCGCGCCAGCCTCCGCCGCTGGCTGCGCGGGCCGCGATCGGTCCTGGCCGGAGGCGCTGCCTCCCTCGTGTTCATCGCCGCGGTTTCCCACGGCTTTCGCGCCACCCGTCACCTCGTCCTGACCATCATCGATTGGCGGACGGACAAGCTCGCTCCCAAGCTCATGAAGTACGATCCGCGCGCCGATTTTGTCGTGGCGCACGTCGTGCCCATCGCCATGGCCCTGATGGTGGGCGCTGCGCTCGTGCTCCTGGCCCGCCGCTCGATGCGCCGCTGCGGATGGAAGTACCGTGTCTTCCTTTTAGCCAAGCTGCTGCTGGTCGCCGTGTTGGTCCCCCTGGCGTGGATCGAAGGTGAGGGCCTGCTCCGCGAGCACCTGGCCGCCGGCGCCCTGCGCGTCGCCCTGGCCACCGCGTTCACCCTGGTCTTCTTCGGTGCTTTCGGCTGCTCCGTCATCTGGGTCTTCGCCGACCAGCGGGCGCGTTGTCCGGTCTGCCTCGGACGCCTCGCCCTCCCCGTGGCGCTAGGATCGTGGGCCAGCGTGTTCGATCCCGCCACCACCGAGATGATTTGCGACGAAGGCCACGGATCGCTTTGCGTCGCCGAGAACGACATGAGCGGCGAAGACCGCTGGATCAAGCTCGACGCGTCCTGGAAAGAGCTTTAACAAGGCATCAGGCGTCAGGCATCAGCTAACGGAAGCCTGATGCCTAACGAGCTGATAGCAGATAGCTGAAAGCTGAAGCCTGACGCCTTATTTCAGCATCACCTTCAACACCCCGCGTTCCGACGCCCTGGCAAAGGCCGCCGGCGCGTCCGCCAGCCGGTAGCAATCAATCAGCATTTCTTCCAGCCGGATGGCCGGGTGCCCGACCCACGGCAGCGCCGCCTCGAATCTTCCACACCGCGAGCCCACCAGCGTGATCTCGTTGACGATGATCGGCGCGGTGTCCACGGCAACCGCGCCGTGTACCGTGCTCTTGAGAATCACCGTGCCGCGCGGCCGCGCCATCGCCGCCGCGGCGCGCAGGCCTTCCGGAGAGCCGGTCGCATCCACCACCCAATCGTATTCCGCTACGGGCAGGGCCTCCCCCACCTGCTCTACTGTCACGCCCGCGCGCCCTGCGATCGCCAGCTTCCCCGCGTACCGCCCGAATTGATGTACCCGATAACCGTGCGCCTGGAGCAGCATCGCGATCAGCAGCCCGAGTTTGCCGTCGCCCAGCACCGCCACCCGTTCGCCCGCGGGAATCGGCACCTGCTCGAGAATTTCGCACGCCGCGGCCAGCGGCTCCAGAAACACGGCGCGCTCCAGCGGTAGATCGTCCGCCAGCACGTGCAGGTTCCGCTCCGGCAGCGTGAAAAACTCCTCGAACGCGCCGGGATGCTGCACGATTCCGAGCACCGTCCGGTTCGGGCAATGCCGCCCCAGCCCGCGCCGGCACCAGTCGCACTGCGTACAGGCAAGGTTGATTTCCCCGGCCACCCGCTTCCCAATCAGCCCCGGACTGTCCGCCTCCGCCACCTCGGCCACGAACTCGTGGCCGGGAATCCCGGAGAAACCGTAGTAGCCGCGCTGCAGCTCGAGATCCGTATTGCAGATGCCGCCCGCCAGAAGCCGCAGCAGCGCGAAGCCTTCGGGACGCGCCGGGCGCGGCACGTCGCGCACCGAGACCACGCCGTTTTCCAGGTGGACCGCCAGCATGCCCTTATAATAGAGCTTCATGCCCGCGGAACTCGCTTGTTTCGAAGAGCGGTGCCGCGCCCGCTTCCCCATCACCGATGTCCTCTACAACTGCCCCCTCTGCGGCGGCTTGCTCGAGGCGGTGTACGGCAAGCCCGCGCAGGCACCCGGTCAACTGAAGAAACTGTGGCGCGAACGGCGCGCCTCCAACGCCCCGCTCGACCAGAGCGGCGTCTGGCGCTACCGCGAGTTCATCCCCTTCCTCGACGACTACGCCAGCGTTGTTACCCTTCGCGAAGGATGCACCCCCCTGCTGCCCGCGCCCAAAGCCGCCGCGTTCGGCGGCCTCGATTCGCTCTCCTTCAAGCACCAGGGCTTCAATCCCACCGGCTCGTTCAAGGACAACGGCATGACCTGCGGCGCGGCGCAGGCCCTGCGGCTGGGCATGAAGCGCGTCGCCTGCGTCTCCACCGGAAACACGTCAGCATCCATGGCGGCCTACGCCAGCGCCGCCGGCTTGCAGCCCATCATCTTCATCCCCCACGGCAACATCGCGTTCGGAAAACTCGCCCAGGCCCTCGAGTACGGCGCCAAAACCGTCCAGGTGGAAGCCAATTTCGACCAGATCCTCGCCCTCGTCCGCCGGCTCGCCGAGCGGCTCGGCATCTACCTGCTCAATTCCATCAACCCCTTCCGCATCGAAGGCCAGAAGACGATCATGGCCGAAATGCTAGACCAGCGCGACTGGCAAGTCCCCGATTGGGTCGTGCTGCCCGGCGGAAATCTCGGGAATACCTCAGCTTTCGGTAAGGGCTTACGCGAACTCAAAGAGTGGGGATTCATCGACCGCCTTCCCCGCCTCGCCGTAATTCAGGCCGAGGGCGCCGCCCCCTTCTACGATCTCGTGCACAGCCCGGATCGCTCCCGCCTCCACCCGGTGGCACACCCCGAAACCCTCGCCACCGCCATCAAAATCGGCGACCCCGTGTCCTGGCCGAAGGCTCTCTACGAGGTGTGTACGTCCGGCGGAGTAGTCGAAAAAGTTAGCGAGCAGGAAATCGCTGATGCCAAGTCGATAATAGGACTTTGCGGAATCGGTTGTGAACCGGCATCGGGCGCTACCCTGGCCGGCATCCGCAAATTGACTAGGGCCGGCATCATCAAAAAGAGGTCGGATGTTATCGCAGTCCTTACCGGGAATGTCCTAAAAGACGCTAATTACATCCATGAATATCACACCGGGCGCCTCCAGGACCCGTGCGGCGGCCAAATTGTCGCGAATTTCGGCAATCCTCCAGTTGTCTTTCCAAATGATGGAGACATAATCGCCGAATTTATCGGTGGTTAACCAAAAATCACCCGCGTTTGCGGCTAAAGAATGCCCCCACAAAGTAGATCCTCTTTGGTACAGGAATCTCTATTGTACTTTCTTAGACCATCTGGTACATGTGTACTATGCTCGTCAAGAAAGGCCTCTCTTCCACCTCCCCCGCTCGACCGAATCGCAAAGAGCTTCAGTACCTTTACGCCCGGCGCACCGCAATCGACATCCTCATCCAATCCCTGGAAGAATACGACCGTTTTCGCGCCCGCAGAGTGGAAGAGCCTAAGCGTAAATCTGCGTAAATTACTTCGCCAGCAGCGCACGAATTCTCGCCGCCAGCTCAGTTTCATTCGCCGCCCCGGGATGATAGTAGCGAACCACTCCTGACCCGTCCACGAGCACCAGGGTCGGAGTCGTACTCGCGCCATACGCTACAAAATTTGCCGCGCTCAGCGGCGCCGGCATGCTCGAAAGATCGGCATAATAACGGTTGCGCACCTGTTCGATGTAAGCTCTTTCCCTCTCCGCCGGAGCCTCCTCGCCGCCCGCGACATACCCGTACAACCGCGTCGGTCCGATCACCACCAGGCCCTGCGATGCGAATGCGTCGCGCACCCTCGCGATACCGGACTCCATGCCTTTGCAGTCGGCGCACCAGTGCGCCCAGAAGAACAGCAGCACCACGTGCCCCCGTAGCGCCGCGAGTGCCGGCGGGCGTGTGCCCAGCCACTGCGTCGCTTCGAGCGCCGGAGCACGTTTGCCTTCCAGGCTGAGCAGGTTGATGTTCTTGTGAATCCGCTCCGCGATCGACGTGCCCGCGAACTGCTTCGCCTGCTCCTGGAGATACTGGATCGCTTCCCCGCGCTCTCCGCGCTCCGCCAGCACCTGCGCGTGTACCTCGATCGCCGCTCCCTGCGCGGTGGGCAGCCACGGATCGTCGTCCAGCTTCTCCCCCATCAGGTAGCGCGACGCCATCTTGGCAGTCTCCGAGGCCAGCGCATCCGCACGGTCGAGCGACTTCGCGTCCAGAAACGCGCGCGCCAGCCAGGAGTACGCCGCCGCCACTTGTGGCTGCGGACCGGCCTGCGCCTGGTATGCCCGCAGCAGCGATTCCGCGCCCGCCAGGTCGTGCTGCGCGATGCGCACCCGCACGGCGTTCACTATCGATCCCTGCGCGGCAAGAATTCCGCCAACCAGCAGCCCGACCCAGGCCCTCTTCATGCGAACAGATCCTCCAGCGCCAGCTCGGCCTCTTGAACTCTGCGCACCCGCACGCTGATGCGGCCCAGCGATGCGCGGGCCGCCTCCCGGATCGCGGCCCCGCGTTCTCCGCCATACCGCAGGCTCAGCGCGGCCTGCTGCTGCCGCACCACCGCCGCCGCCTCGGCCCGATCGCCGGCAATCCGAACCGGCGCCGCGAACTGTGCCGCGTGCCCGCGCCTCTTGAGCCACTCCAGGCAATACTCCAGGTCCGCGGCGCCCGCCTCCGGCAGTCCTACTTCGAACTCGAACGCGCCCGTCAGCTTCAGCGAAGCGCGCGTCTGCCGGACCCGCTCGTGTACCTGCTCGGCGGCCTTCAGAGCCGGCTCGAAAGCCTCCAGGCCGCTCACATCCACCGCGAAACGCGTGAATGCCGCCAGCGGCCGGATGCTCTCCGCGCTGCTGCCGGCGGGCACGTCCGCGATGGCCGCGTATCCCAGCCGCCACCCCGCGCGGATCGCCGCCCACACCCCCGCGTGATACTCCCCCGCCAGGGCTGCCACGTTCTTTCCGCTGCGCTTGTACACCGAGCGGAACATCTCGAATGCCGCCGGAGCGTCCTCTTCCACCGCGATCTCCGCGCGCGCTCCCATTGCCCGCGGCAGAAACGCCGCGTCGATCTTCGAGACGAACCGGTCGATGTTCCGCCGGTCCTGGGGCCCGAATGGCGTCGCGTTGATTACCAGCTCCGGGCCGTTCGCGCGACGCATCCGTCCGATAAGCAGCGGCTTGTGAAAAATGCTGCTCGTGGGCGCGGTCGCCGGCGCCATGTAGAGCAGGTGCGGCGCCCCCGCGATCCCGTCCACCGCCAGGTAGTACGCTCCCGGATGTACCGGGTCGCGCTCCAGCGAGCCGAACCACGGCCTGATGGTCTCCAGTTTGAGCGCCGCCGCGCGCGACGCCAGGCGATTGCGCAGTTCGTCGGTGAGGGGCTTGCGCTCCGCGTGATCGAAAATCAGGTTGGCCAGCTCCGCGGCTTCTGAAGGACGCAGCGGCAGCTCCAGTGGAACCGGTGTCACGCTTTCAGCCTACAGCAGGGAATTGACGAGTTGAGCAACTGCCGGGTTGCTCCAGTCCACGGCTTCCGGATACTTGGCCACCACCTTGCCCTTGGCGTCGATGACGTAGCTCTCCGGATACATGAACGTGCCGTACTGCCCGTGCAGCTTGTCTTCGCGCACCGTCATGAAGCTGGGCTTGTACTTCTCCAGGAACTTGCGATAGGCCTTCTCGTCGCGGTCCACGCTCACCGCCAGCACCACCACTCCCTTGTCCGCGTATTGCGCCGCGAACCGGCTCAGCGACGGCGTCTCTTCCACGCACGGCGGGCACCACGTCGCCCAGAAATTCAGCACCAGCACCTTGCCGCCGAAATTCGTCAGCGACACCGTGCGGCCGTTATCCGCCGTCAGCGTGAACCCGGGTGCCGAATCGCCCGCAACTACGACGCGTTCGTGAATCCCCAAATAGATGGCGAACACCAGCCCAATGGTCAAAATTCCGATGCCAAGACGTAGCAGTCGGTCGGTACGGGGAGGCTTTTCACTGGCCATGGCAATCTATAATGTAATTGTAGCGCGGTGGCCCCTCCAGGCATCAGTAAATTGACATCGCGATGCTGATCACCCGCAAAATCGAATTCTCGGCCTCCCACATTTGCAGGAGCCCGCGCCTCTCCGATGAGGAGAACCAGCGCCTTTTCGGCAGCGCCGCCAACCCGCACGGCCACGGCCACAATTACGTGGTCGAAGTCAGCCTCGAAGGGCGGCCCGACCCGGTGACCGGCATGGTGCTCGACCTCAAGGAGCTCAAAGACATCCTCACCCGCGAGATCGTCGAGCCCTACGACCACCGCTTCCTCAACTACGAAGTCCCTCCCTTCGACCGCGAAGTGCCCACCACCGAGAACATCGCCCGCGACATCTGGAAGCGCCTCGCGCCGCGCTTCGCCGGCGGCGTCAATCGGCTGCACTCGGTTCGCGTCTACGAAACCCCGGATCTCTACGTCGACTACTTTGGAGAGCCATGTTCCGCGTAACCCGGTGCTACGAATTCTCCGCCAGCCACCGGTTGCACTCGGCGCATCTGAACGACGAAGCCAACCGGCGCCTCTACGGCAAGTGCAACAACCCTTTTGGTCATGGCCACAATTACGTGATCGAAGTCAGCGTCCGCGGTCCCGCCGATCCCGCAACCGGACGCGCCGTCGATACCGCCCGCCTCGACGCCCTGGTGAGAAGCCGCATTCTCCAATCCTTCGATCACCGCAACCTCAACACCGAAATCGCGGCGTTCGCCGATGCCGTCCCCACCTCGGAAAATCTCGGCTACGAAATCTGCCGCCGCCTCAAACGAAATTGGAAAGAAGTGTTTCCCGGTGAATGGCCCAGGCTGGACAAAGTCCGCATCGGCGAAACGCCGCGCAACATCTTTGAAATCAGAGCCGATGAAATCGAATAAAGCCATCGTCAAAGTAATGACCCCCAAACCCGACCTCAAGCCGATCGCTCCCCTGATCGAGGATCTGCTGGTGCGCCTCGGCGAAGACCCCAAACGCGACGGGCTGCTGCGCACTCCGCGACGCGTGGAAGACGCCTTGCGCTTTCTCACCTCCGGCTACCGCATGGACATCCACAAGGTCCTCAACGGAGCCCTCTACGACGTCAAGTACGACGAAATGGTCGTAGTCCGCGATATCGAATTCTTCAGCCTCTGCGAGCACCACATGCTGCCCTTTTACGGCAAGATTCACGTGGCATACCTGCCTCAGAAAAAAGTCATCGGCCTCAGCAAAATTCCGCGCCTGGTGGACGTCTTCGCCCGCCGCCTCCAGATCCAGGAGCGGCTCACCCAACAGGTAGCGCAGACCATCCAGGAAACCATCAAGCCGCTAGGCGTGGGTGTAATCTGCGAAGCCAAACACCTGTGCATGATGATGCGCGGCGTCGAAAAACAGCACTCCGGCGCCATGACCAGCGCCATGCTCGGCGCCTTCCGCGAGCAGAAGGAAACCCGCGACGAGTTCCTCGCCCTGGTCACGCGCTC
>Ga0335079_10002210_pt1 | contig 22471 bp, 16 predicted proteins | sample Lox_Sample_33_FD_206719 | JGI IMG/M metagenome (GOLD analysis project Ga0335079, IMG submission 206719) | Soil microbial communities from Loxahatchee National Wildlife Refuge, Florida, United States - Lox_Sample_3.3 | ecosystem: Environmental > Terrestrial > Soil > Wetlands | place: USA... | reverse complement strand
ATCGTGGTCGTACCAACTCGGTGCTGGAATTGCTTGATCTCGCTGCGAGCGGAGGCGCGTAGCTTTGCATCGAGGTTGGACAGGGGTTCATCCAGAAGGAACACGGTCGGATCTCGTACGAGGGCGCGAGCAAGCGCGACCCGCTGGCGCTCGCCGCCGGACAGCTGGCGCGGTCGACGGGTTAGCAAATGCTGGATGCCGAGCAGTTGCGCAGCCCACGCGACCTTGGTGTCGATCTGCGCCGTCGGAACACGTTGAGTTTTCAGTGGAAAAGCGATGTTGTCGCGTATCGTAAAATGCGGATAGAGACCGTAGCTCTGGAACACCATGGCGATACCGCGGGCCCGCGGCGGGATGTCGTTCACGACCTCGCTGCCGATGACGATGTCGCCCGTGGATTGCTTTTCCAGGCCGGCAATGATGCGGAGAAAGGTTGTCTTGCCGCAACCAGATGGCCCCAGCAGCACCATGAACTCGCCGTTCTGCACGGAGAGACTGATGTCATCGATCGCCACAACGTCGCCGAACTTTTTGGTTATCTGGTCGGCCGAGACCGCAGACATTGAAGAGTCCCTTTATAATATGTGCGGGAACCGCCGGCTCGCGTCGCGCCGGCGGCCACCTTGTTTTCAGGCTTCCCACCTCTTGAAGATCAACTCGGTCTCGTGCGTGGCCCACTTGACCGCTTCTTCCGCTGTCATCGCACCTGTCGCAGCCTTGGCCATCATGTCGCAGATAATGAAGTTGTTGTAGACCTCATCGGTCGCCGCCCAAGAGGGACCCGGCCAACCGGCGACAGCACTCCACTCGTCTGAATCTTGCAGAACGGCGAGCTTGTTCGGCGGGTGAGAGGTTGGATCGTCGCTCAAAATCGGCATCGGCTTCGGCACGATGTTGGCGTAGACTGGCATGTTGTAGCCAGTGCTCGCCTTGAAGGCCTCGACCCAATTGTCGGCGTAGTATTTGAGGAACTCGATTGCCGCTTCTTGGTTCTTTGCGAATTTCCAGACACCGTACGAGTTGGGAACACCGCACATCAAGGTACGCTCGGGCCCCTTGGGCGGCGCCATGACGAAGATGTCATCGGAGAGCTGGGGATTGATTTGTTGGGCCGTGCGATAAGCCGAGATCGGATTGATGATGAATGAGCCGACGCCGGAATCGATATATTTGTTGTTGCCAGCGTCGTCCCAGGAGAGCACGTCGTTGGTCATCGCCTCCTTGTAGAGAGCGGTAACGAATTTAACGGCTTCAACTGTCTCCTTGGTGTTGAGCGTAACGCGCTTACCGCTTTCATCCTGGACGCTGCCCCCATAGCTCCACAGCACGCCTCGCCATGCGGCGTTTGGATCGTTGCTGTGTCCGAGGGACATGCCTACCGGATGGCCCTTGGCTTTAAGCTTGGCACCGCCAACGCGGACATTCTCCCACGTGTCCGGCATCACGCCCGCCTCAGCCCACAGGCTTTTTCGATACATGCCGGGATTATTGATGTAGAAGTCCGGATAGGCCGACCATGTCTTATCATCAGCGTTGTATGCGATCTGGCGACCGATGATGCTGATTTTGCCGTGCTTGCCGGTGACGTATTCGATCAGCTTGGTCATATCGATCAGGTACTTGCGATAGAGATGAGGGCCACCGGCGCCGTTCCACATGAACAGATCGTGCCCCGATTGGGCGGCCACCTCCGCGGCAGCGCGAGCCGCGATGTTCTGTTCAGGAATATGGTCGACTGTAACGGCAATCCCGTTTTTCGTGCCCCAATCTTGCGCGAATTTATCGAACCACGTGTCGAAGGCCGCGACGAAGTGGCTCCATTGCAAAATCGTCAGCGTCTTCGTTTCTGCGACGGCGCGAGAAATGAAAGGAGCGGTGATCGCTGGAGCGACCCCAGCTGCTGCAAATCCGAGACCGGCGGTCTTCAAAAATCCCCGCCTCGTCACCGGCAGGAAACGGTGTGATCCTCCCTTTGGCATCGGATGCCTCCTTGTTGGGAAAGCAACAAAGCGCGGCGGTACCGCCGAGCTGCGCGTTGTAATAGAATTTGAGGATGCAACCTTAAGGTTTCCCGTTCGGTGCATTAATTGTTGGTAAGTTTCGGTCGGCAATTGCCCGGTCGCGCCGGGTAAACGCCCGACAGCTCAACGGTGTAACATCAATTCTTGCTCGACTACGTTGCCGGAGGTTTGTAGCAAAGCCACTGCCCTTGCGGATTCTGCACTGGAGCATAATCTCTTATGTACGAATGCGTTGGGCAGCGTTAGGAGCAACGCCACCCAGCCGCGAAGGACATTATAGGCGGCGCAGCAAGATGAAAGTTCTGCTCGTCGAAGATAGCCAGAGAGTGGCGCAGTTCGTCCGCAAGGGCCTCGCGGAAGAGGGCCATGTTGTGGACCACGCCGACAATGGTCGAGACGGGCTCTTTTTAGCGGCCACCGATCGATACGACGCACTGATACTCGATCGAATGCTGCCGGGAAGCGTTGACGGCCTAATTATCATTGAATCCTTGAGGAGGACGGGCAACAGGACGCCGATCTTGATCCTCAGTGCCCTTGGCGAGGTTGATGACCGTGTCCGGGGGCTGCGCACAGGCGGCGACGACTATCTCACAAAGCCGTTCGCGTTCGGCGAGCTGCTCGCGCGGCTCGAAGCACTGGTGCGCCGCTCGCAAGGTGTGGAAATCCGAACATCGCTCACCGTTGCGGACCTGCGATTGGACCTTTTATCCCACAGGGTGACGCGCGCGGGAAAAATGATTGCGCTGCAGCGGCGGGAGTTCAAATTGCTAGAAGTTCTGATGCTCCACGCCGGGCAGCTCTTGACCCGCACGATGCTGCTCGAAAACGTCTGGGAGCATCATTTCGAACCGCAGACCAATGTGATCGATGTCCACATTAGCCGGTTGCGGCAAAAGATCGATGCAGGGTTCGATCCTCCGCTGCTGCACACGGTTCGCGGTGTCGGTTATCGCCTCGGGATCGATGCTTAGGCTCCTTCGCTCAGCGTCAGTGCGGCTGGCGGTCGGCTACGCCGCGCTGTTCGTCATTTCTTCGCTGCTGCTGGTAGGGCTGTTGTGGTGGGGAACAGCCGCTTATCTCGATCGCGAGACCGCTGCCGTTATCCGATCAGATATTCAGGCAATCAAAGACGAGCTTCCTTACCGGGGTCTGCCCGGTGCGGTTACTATCATCCAGGATCAGTTGGGCGCGGCGACAGATGGCCAAGCTGTCTATCTTCTCGCGGATCAATCGCTGAAACCGATCGCGGGCAATCTTCAGGTGTGGCCGAGTGAAGTAGCCCCAAAGCCTGGCTGGTATCAAGTCCCGCTCGCTCTCGCGGGCCGGTTTCGCACAATTGAGATCGAGGAAGTGGCGCTGCCAGGCGGCCTTCATCTGCTTGTGGGGCGCGACATCGAAGACCGCGGGGAAGTTCGCGCCTTGATCGTAAAAGGTCTCTGGTGGGCGGCCGTCGGCGCGTTTGTCATTGCAGTTGCCGGCGGGCTCCTCGTGCGTCGTGCGGTGCTTCGCCGCGTGGAGACGATCAACAGCACGGCCACCGCCATTGTTCACGGCGATCTTTCACGCAGACTGCCAATCCACAACAGCAGTGACGAATTCGATCAACTGGCAAAAACGATCAATCTGATGCTGAGCCAGATCGAGCGATTGATCGAAGGTGTTCGCAACACCTCAAATGCTATTGCGCACGATTTGCGCACCCCACTTGCGGAGATGCGGGCTCAACTGGAGGAGTTAACCAAAGCGCGCCAGCCACGAAGCGCGATGCTAGATGGCGTGCACAAAGCAGTTTCAGACATTGATCGCGTGATCGGTGTCTTCAATGCATTGCTGCGTCTTGCGGAGATTGATTCCGGCGTACGCCGCTCGGGATTTCGCCTCGTCGACCTTGGAGAATTGGCCACCGAGGTGGCCGAATTGTACGGTCCCTTGGCCGAAGAGAAGCATGCGACTTTCATCGTCGACGCCCCTGAGGGGCTCGCAACCAGAGGTGATCCACACCTTCTTGCCCAGGCCGTTGGCAATCTGATCGACAATGCATTCAAGTACACAGCAGAGAATGGCGCCGTTTCTCTTCGCATGGCTTGCGCTGATGGACACATTCATATCGTTGTCGCGGACAATGGACCCGGTATCTCGGCCTCCGAGAAACCGCGAGTGGTCGAGCGTTTCTATCGATGCTACAGCAACGGCGACGTTGACGGCATAGGATTGGGCCTTAGCCTGGTCGAATCAGTAGCGCGACTGCATGACGGAGAGCTATTGCTCACCGACAACGAGCCGGGCCTACGAGCCATACTGAGCATTCCGGCGGGAGATACCGGTAACCATCCAAAGTCATCTGCGACCTCGGTGAGGGACCACGTTCAAGCGGAACCACAGAACTTCGCGGCGTAGATGAGACTGATCTGTGCCATTCCGTTGTAACAGCCGCTGGCGATGACGAGGCAAGTGCAACGTGCTCACGCTGCGGCCTCGACTGCCACCGGCTGGCCGAGACACCCAGCACTTTGATAAGCGCTTCAAACAAGATCGAACCCGCGAACGGATAGTCCATCGTATCTTTCATAAGTGAATGATTTATAATAACTTTTTGGTCACCACAATAGAAAAACCCCGCGGACCGGGAATTTTTTATCGCCAGTGATTTACTGCGATTAGAGTGCGGTGGGCCCATATTGGGCGTTCGGCTAGGTCAATGGCCGATTGGTGCGTCGCCACCTAGCTTGGTTTTACGCAGGGTGAGTCCGAGCGGCACGGCAGCGAGCGAGATCAGCATCAGCACCCAGAAGGCGTCCATATAGGCGAGAAAGGACGCCTGCGCCTGCACTTGCTGCCCAATCCAATCGATTGCTTGTTGATGCGCCTGGGCGAACGAACTGCCCTCGGCGGCAAAATAGCCCGCCACTTGGTGCAGCGTGTCCTGGTATTGAACGCTCGACGGAATCGCGTGCTCGACGAGCCGGCTCTGATGAAACTGCTCGCGGTGCGTCTGCACATTTGAGATGAGCGAAATGCCCATCGACCCACCGACATTGCGTGCTGCATTGATCAAGGCCGAGGCCTGGTCGGTCTTGTCAGTCCGGATGCCGTCGTAGGATGCTGTGGTGATCGAGATGAAGATCAGCGGTAGCCCGACCCCCAGCAGCATGCGCGAGCGCGCGAGGAACCAGAAGCCAATATCGCTGTAGACATTGGTCAGCACGTACATGGAAAGCGCGATGATCGCTGCCCCGGCGACGATGAGGTATTTTGGCTGGACCTTTCCGGACAGTCGGCCGACGATAAACATCATCACCATGGTGACGATGCCGCCCGGTGAGAGCACGAAGCCAGCCCATGTCGCTGTGTAACCCAGATCCTGCTGCACCAGCAGGGGTAAAAACTGCGTAGTCGCGAGCAGGATGGCGCCGGTCGCCAGCATCACCAGGAAGCAGGCGCCAAACTGGCGCGTTGCCACCATCCGGACGTCGATCGCTGGATTGCGGCGGGTGACCTCCCACGGGATCATCAGGACAAATGCCAACACACAGATGGTGGCGACGCCAACGATGAAGCGCGAGCCGAACCAGTCGTCCTCGAGCCCGCGGTCGAGGGTGATTTCGAGCGCACCAAGAAAGGTTGCGACGAGCGCGAAGCCGACGAGATCGAATCCACCACCCTGTTGCAGGAAGCGCCTGCGCGCATCGGTGGCATCCTCGGACTCGCGCAGTACCGCCGCGATCATGGCGATCGCGAATAGGCCGACCGGACCGTTAATCAGAAAGCACCAGTGCCACGATAGATTATCGGAGAGCCAGCCGCCGAGCGTCGGCCCGACCACCGGCGCCACTACGACAGCGACGCCGAACAGTGCAAAGGCCTGGCCGCGCTTCGTCGGTGGGAATGCATCCGCCAGGATCGACTGCGCGACCGGCACCATGCCGCCGCCACCGAAGCCCTGCAGGACGCGAAACAGCAGCAGGGCCTGTAGATTCTCAGCAGATCCGCACAACACCGAGCTCGTGGTGAACAGCGCGAGGCAAATCAGGAAGAACTGCTTGCGACCGAGCCTCCGGGCGAGGAAGCTGCTGGCCGTGAGGATGATGGCATTCGCGACGAGATAGGTCGTGACCACCCAGGACGCCTCGTCCTCGCTTACCCCGAGTCCGCCGGCGATGTAAGGCAGCGCGACATTCACGATCGTGGTGTCGAGAACCTCCATGAAGGTCGCGAGCGCAACGAGCACTGCGATCAGCCATGGATTAACCCCCGCCGCGGCGGGCGTGCTTGTTTCGGTCGCCGCGGCGCTCAGAGCCACCCCCTCAACCGCTCGATGAGCGTTGGCGCGGGATCGACCCGCACTGTCGGCACCACAGACATGCCGGGGCCGAGGGCGACATCGGTCGGCGGATCCTCGATGATGAGCTTGACCGGCACGCGCTGCACAATCTTGACGTAGTTGCCCGTTGCATTCTCAGCCGGTAGCAGTGAGAACGCAGTGCCGGACCCCGGCTGAACGCTGGCAACGTGGCCGCGTATGGTGCGTTCCGGATAGGCATCGATCTCAAGCGTCACCGGCTGGCCGGGCCGTATGGCGTCGAGCTGCGTTTCCTTGAAGTTGGCGTCGACCCAAATCTTATCCGGCACGAACATCGCTAGATTGGTGCCCGGCTGTGCCAGCTCGCCGACCGCGGCGCTGAGATTGACGACGCGACCCGGCTGGGCGGCCGTGACGATCGTATAGGAAAGGTTCAGCCGCGCCTGGTCGCGCTCGGCTTGGTATTGCGCAAGGCTCGCCTCGGCACTGTTCCGCTGCGCCCGGAGCGCCTCGAGCTGTCGCCCCGCAAGATTGAGATTCGCTTGCGCCGTGTCGAGCACGGCCTGCTGCTCGCTCAGCTGTGATTCATACTGCTGCGCATCTTGGACGGTGCCGTAACCTGTTCGAGCCAGTGCTTCGTAGCGGTCCGCTTGCTGCTGCGCAAAGACCAGCGCTGCCTTCGCCTGCACCACCTGCGCCTGGTTGGCAGCGATCTGTGCCTGCTGAACGTCGAGCTGTGCGTCGATGTTCTCGATGCTGGCTCGCGCGGCCTCGACCTGTGCCTGGGCCTCAGCGAGCGCGTTGCGGTAGTCGCGGTCGTCGATGCGGGCTATCACGTCACCGGCGGCGAGATGCTGGTTGTCAGTCACGGGCACGGCGGTGATGTAGCCGGAGACCTTGGGCGCAATGGCGAATTGCCGCGCCGCAATGAAGGCGTCATCGGTCGATTCGAAATGCTCGGCGTAATCCCAATAGAGATAGCCGCTCGCTGCCACTGGGATAAAAAGGAGCAGCGCGATCACGTACTCGAGTTTCCGCCGCCGCCACTTGCGCGACTCTTCGCCGCGCTGATCGGGTATCGGCTTTTGAACTTCGAGCTCGCGCGGCGCTTTCCCAACGCGGCGCCCAGCCGGGGGTTGTTCCTGCAGCGTCGGCGATTGAGGACGCACAGGTCCGACGACCAGTGAGCTTGCGCCCCGATCTCAACCCGCCGGCGATCCAGGCCAGATCTTCTTTGGATTAACCCCGATCTTGAAGGTTTTCGGGTCAGCGTTGGTGAATTGATAGACCGCCGGTTTGAATTGGGCACACTCGCCATGCGGATCGCAGGCTATGGGTCCGCTGATACCGTCGAACTTCGTGGCATAAACGGCGTCACGCAACGCCTTGCGCCCGATGTAGGTCGTCCCGTCCTTGTCAGTCCTGGCGACCTTCTCGATCGCCTTGAAGGCTAGCGTTGCGGCGTCATAGGCGTTTGCGTGATAGCCCGATATTGGGGCTTCGCCGAACATCGCCGTATACTGCTTGACGAACGCCGGATAGCCCTTGCCCATGGCCTGCGGCGATTGATCGGGATAGGTGATGCGGAATCCGACCACCGCATCGCGCGCGGCCTCGATCAGGTCGGGCGCCATGAGTGCCGAGCTACCGATCAGCGTGACATGGCCCATACCCGGAACTTCCCTGGCCTGCCGGAGTATCTGTCCGGCCGCTGCGACGAAAATGGGCATGTAGAGGACGTCCGGCTTTTCGGTCGCGATGCGCGTCAGCACGGGGTGCATGTCGACGTCGGTCGGCGAAATCGCCTCCGTCGACAGCACCGTCCCGCCCAGCGCCTTGAAGTTCTTCGCTGTCTCAGCGGCGAGCTGCTCGGCATAGGGGCTGCCATCATGCAGCGTCACAATTTTGCGAACGTGAAGGACGTTATAAAGATAGTTGGCATCCGAGCGGCCCTGATCGAGATCGCTGTAAACCGTGCGCACGAAGCCATCGTACTCGGGCTTGCGGTCCGGCGCTGTCAGTGCGGGCGCGGTTGCTGCAGTGTCGATATCGACCATTCCCGCGTTCCAGAGGATGGGTGCGGCGGGCGTGGCGGCACTCGAACAAGCGGGACCGATGATAATGACGTTTTGTGGATTCGCCGCCAGTTTAGTTGCGGCGGTCTGACCGCCCTCGGCATTGCAACCGTCATCCTCAGTGCTGAATTTGATCGGGTGACCGACCAATTTACCGCCGATATTCTTTATGGCGATCTCGACAGCGCGCTTCTCGTCGACTCCAAGCGCCGAATCAGGGCCCGACAGCACCCAATAGCCACCGATCTGGATCGGGGCGCCCTTTGGGATCTTGATCACGCCGATAGGATCAGTGACGGGGCCTACCGTGACGGCCATCGCGGCGGCGGGCGTGAGCGCGAGAGAACTCAAAGCCAATATGGCTGCGCATATCGATTTGGGATCTGTTCTCGTAAGACGCATGGGTATCCTCCAATCACGGTCGCTTCTGGAGCCACCCTCCGCGTGCGAACACTACCGGCGCAGCGCACTGATGCCTGCCGACGCTTCGCGCTTGCGGTCCAGTGAGTGTCTATTGAGATGCGATGTAGGTTTCTATCCTGACACCACGATTGCTCACACGTGAATTCTTTGAAATGTGGGTTCGTTTTGCTACGTCAGTTACTTTGTTCTGTCAGAAAATGCTTGCCTGTCCCGCCACGTTTTAAGTGCCACCGCGATGAACAATGACTTCTCCGGTTAGACCGGCACACTCATCTCGCAGACTCATTGTGATGCCCGCTAAGGGATAGGACCCCAGCAAGAATGGCGAAGGTTGCGAATGCCAGAACCACGTCGTGCGCCGCCGCGAGCATTTGGCTGGGCGTCGCACCGATCGTGGCATCGGGTGATGCCGAGGCGGCCCCGATGCGCCAGCCTAGGATCGCCGTGGCAGCGGCAACGCCTAAGCTGGTTCCGAGCGCTCGCATCAAGTTGAGAATACCGCCGCCCTCACCTGTGCGGCTTGTCGGTACTGCGCCCATAACCGAGCTATTGTTGGATACGGTGAAGAAGCCTTGGCCCATGCCTAAAACTATCAGCGATACCATGATGGGCATTGGATCAGGTGGAACGCTCGAAAGCCCGATATTCATTATGCCGCACGCCACGAAGTTAAGCGCCATACCACCCACGGCGAGCCAGCGCGGACCAACACTGTCGTGTAGAAGTCCGCTCAGCGGCGCGACGAGGCCGAGTGCCACCGGTACAAGCGTCAGACGCAAACCGGCAGCGAGCGGTCCCTCGGCGAAGCCTCGCTCGAATACGAACGGCATGAGCAAGAAAGTGCCGAACAGGATCGCGTAGGAGAAAAGCCCGGCCAGGTTACCGGTCCAAAACGCGCGAATCCGTAAGAGATCGAGATGGAGCAGCGGATCCCGCAGTCGCCGCTCGGACCAGACAAACAAGGGGAGCAGGAGCACGACCGCGGTCGCTGCGAGCCAAAGGCCCAGCGCGTTCTCGCCCCACTCTTGAGCTTCCTCGATTAACACCAAGAGCGCGGTGAGCGCAGGCGCGAGAGTCAGGGCGCCCCACCAGTCGAAATGATCACGCTGAGAGTGGTGCCGATTGTTGGAGAGTACCAGCCAACCCAATAACACGCCTACAAGCCCGAATGGGACGTTGATCCAAAATACCGAGCGCCAACCGAAAGCTGCGACCAAGAAACCGCCGAGCGCAGGACCCACGCTCAAACCGATAGCCTGTGCCGTTGTCTGAATGCCCAGTGCGCGTCCGCGGCGTTCATTTCCTGCAGCGGTTACAATAATGGCTACGCTATTCGCCTGGAGTAGCGATGCACCGACGGCCTGTAGGACACGAAAGCCGATGAGGAGAGGAATATTCGGAGCCATGCCGCATAGCGCGGACCCCGCGATGAAAACAAAGAACCCACCGCAATAGAGCTGTTTTCGTCCGTAGAGATCGGCGAGCCGGCCGACAATCGGAAGACAGGCCGTAAGCGTAAGAAGATAGGCAATCGACACCCAACTTACCGTGCTCAATCGCTGCATGAACTGCGCTTCCAGGTCGGGCAGGATAAGTTGCGCGATGCTGGAATCGAGCTGTCCCATGAAAGCGCCGACGCAGACTGTCCCGACTATAAACCAAGGGTGTGATGCGCCCCGCCTCCAGGCCTTCAACAGCGATGGCTCGTAGCCCTTCATAAAAATCTCGTGTAAACCCGCGTGATAATTCATCCTGCATTCCATCAGCGCCGTGGCGAGAAACGGATCCCAAAGGTTGAGATCGGGTTACGTGGACGTTTCTCGCGAAGCCACCGTCCGAACTCATCTAGATACAGGTAGACCACCGGTGTGGTGTAGAGCGTGAGCCACTGAGAGACCAGCAAGCCACCCACGATCGCAATGCCGAGCGGTCGCCGCAACTCCGCACCTGCACCGCTCTCGATTGCCAACGGAAGACCGGCAATGAGTGCGCACACTGTCGTCATCAAAATCGGACGAAAGCGCTGCAGGCATGCCTGATGAATGGCCTCCAACGGAGTTTTCCCTTCCGTGCGCTCGGCTTGGATAGCGAAGTCAATCATCATGATCGCGTTTTTCTTCACGATGCCCATCAGCAGGATGATCCCGATCAGCGCGATAAGCGTGAGGTCGTAACCGAACAGCATAAGAATTAGCAGCGCTCCCACGCCAGCCGGCGGGAGTGCCGACAGGATGGTGATCGGGTGTATGAAGCTCTCGTACAGCATCCCCATGATCACGTAGATCACCATGATCGCCGCCGCGATCAGGAGGGGCATGGTCACGAGGGACGCTTGGAAGGCCTGCGCAGTGCCTTCGAATCCGCCATGCAAAGCCGCAGGCGCTCCCAACTGCGCCTCAAGTGTGCTAATCGCAGTGACTGCCTGGCTCAGACTTGCCCCTGATGCCAAATTGAACGACAGCGTGACAGAAGGGAACACTCCCTGATGATTAATCGTCAGTGGCTCCACGCTATGCGAAAAATGCGCCACCGCCGAAAGCGGAACTTCTGTCCCCTTACTATCGGTTACATAGAGGAGTGATAGGTCCGAGGGTTCAGATTCGAAGCGCGGCTCGACCTCGAGGATCACCTTCGACTGCTGGCTTGATGAATAGATGGTTGCGATCTGTTCCTGGCCAAATGCATCATCCAAAACAGCATCGATCGCAGAAAGAGACACACCGAGACGCGACGCTGCATTGCGATCAACTGCAATCGCAATATGGGGTGAGGCGATCTGCTGATCGGACGCAACATCGGTAATGCTCTTGAGCTGCTTCATCCTCGCCAGCAGGATAGGTGCCCAATGGTTGAGTTCGTCGGAGTCGGTGTCGGTCAGCGTGTACTGGTATTGTGCCTGCTCGAGCCGCGCGCCAAGGGTGATGTCCTGACCGGCCTGCATAAAGAACCGCGTGCCCACCACCTGATTGAGTTTGGGAGCGAGACGCGCCATCACCCGCTGCACCGAGGGCCGCTGGCCAAACGGCTTGAGCTGGATGAACATGCGCGCCGTGTTCTCGCTGCTATTGCCGCCTGTGGCGCCGGCGAAACCCACGACACCCGACACCGCGGGATCCGCGAGGATCAGGCGCGCGCATTCATTTTCGATCGTGGCCATCGCCGCGAATGATATGTCCTGGCGCGCCTCGGCCTCGCCGAAGATAAAGCCGGTATCCTGCTGAGGGAAAAAGCCCTTGGGGATTATGATGTACATATAAAAGGTCAATGCGATGAGTCCCAGGGTAAGACACAACATCACGAACCGATGACGAAACACGAAATAGAGACCGCGATCGTAACTGGAGCGCAGGCGCTCAAACCGGTACTCGAGCCACCGACCGATCCGCCCCTGCGGCCTTGTGCCTTCCTGCGCGAGAAGGCGCGAACACATCATGGGCGTCAGGCTCAGCGACACCAGGCCCGAGATCAGTACCGACAACGTGATTATCATCGCGAATTCGTGAAACAGCAGACCGACTACACCCGACATGAACAGCAGCGGGATAAATACTGCAATCAGCGAAAGCGTGATGGACACGATGGTGAAGCCGATCTCGGATGCTCCGTGGAGTGCCGCTTCGAGCGGCGACTCACCGGCTTCGATGTGCCGGACGATATTTTCGATCATTACGATCGCGTCGTCGACGAGAAACCCCACGGCGATGGTCAGCGCCATCAGCGACAAATTGTCGATGCTGTAACCAAGGAGATACATCGCGCCAAAGGTGGCGACGAGCACCAACGGTAACGTTATGCTCGGAATGGCCGTCGCCCAGAACTTGCGCAAGAAGAGAAAGATCACCAGCACGACCAGCGCAATCGTGAGCAAGAGGGTGAATTCGACGTCCGAGACGGATGCGCGGATTGTGGCGGATCGATCCGATACGAGAACCACGTGGACTGCTCGCGGGATCGACGTCTCCAGCTGCGGCAATGCGGCCTTTATGCTGCTGACTACATCAAGCGTGTTGGCCCCGCTCGCGCGCTCGATCAGCAAAAGTTCGGAGCGTTTGGTCCCGAACCAAGCGCCGGTGCGGGTATTGACTGATGAATTAACGACTTGCGCGATATCCTCGATCTGCACCGGGGCGCCATTCTGATAGGCGACAATGACCCGGCGGAATTGATTGGCGTCGAAGAGCTGATCGTTCGCGTCAAGCGGAAACTCCTGCCGTTGTCCTTCGAGATTGCCCTTTGCTTCATCGAGCGTGGCGTCCGTGAGCGCGTTGCGTACCGCCTCGAACCCGATTCCGCGGGCAGCGAGCGCCCGGGGATCTACCTTGATCCGAACGGCGGGTTGCTGCTCGCCCGCAATGATAACCTGTCCAACCCCGCTGATCCTCGACAACGATTGGGCAAGAAGTGTGTTCGCGTACTGGTCGAGGTTCGCGATCGGCATCGCATCGGAGTAGATCGCATAGATAAGGACTGGCGCGTTGGATGGATTGGTCTTTCGATATGTGGGGGGATTGGGTAGAGCCTTCGGCAGCAGGCCGCCCGCGGCGTTGATTGCTGTCTGAACGTCCTGCGCGCAACCGTCAATCGAGCGACTGAGATCGAATTGCAACGTGATCGTGGTCGAACCAAGGCCGCTCGACGAAGTCATCTGCACCAGCCCGGGGATCGCCGTGAACTGATCTTCGAGTGGTGTGGCCACGGTGGCGGCCATGGTGTCGGGGCTCGCGCCTGGAAGCTGCGCCGTCACTGTAATCGTCGGAAAATCGACGTTCGGCAATGCCGAAACAGGGAGCAGAAGAAAGCACACCGCGCCGAATGCCAAGATGCCAGACATCAGGAGTGCTGTTGCGATTGGCCGCCGAATAAAGATTTCAGAGATGTTCATGGCGGCGCCGATCCTCAACCCAAGCCGCCGCCACTGGGTTGAATGGCGATCTTGACGTTGTTTGCGAGCCGGTATTGCCCACTCGCGACTACCCTCTCACCACCCGCGAGACCTCTGCTGATTACTGCCAAGTTATCTTGTCGCGCCGCGACTGTGACATTAGCGCGGCGTACCGTGTCGTTCGGTTGGATCACGTAGACATAAGAGCCGCCGTTGGGACCCGCCATTACCGCTCCCTCCGGCACAGTGACGGCATCCTTCCGCATGAAGAGGACGAGCCTTACGCTTACATACTCGCCCGGCCAAAGCTTTGTATCCTTATTCGCAAATGTTCCCTCGAGCATCACGGTTCCGGTCGAAGTGTTCACATCGTTATCGATCAGTGTCAGCCGACCAGCGGCAATCTCCTGGCCCCCGGGAGAGTAGGCGTCAACCTCTAAGGCCCCTTTCGCCTGATTGCTGCGCACTTCGTCGAGAGTGGCCTGCGGCACTGAGAAGCTGACGTAGATCGGTTGCAACTCAGTGATTGTCACGAGGTTCGTATTGGTTCCGGCTTGGACGTAATTTCCGGGGTCAACTAACAGCGGTCCCGCCAGTCCCGCCGTAGGCGAATTGATGTGGCAGTAACCGAGATTGAGCGAAGCCGCCTCGACATTCGCTTCGTCGAGTTGCACGGTGCTTTTGTCCTGCTGCACCAAAAAAGACTGATCTTGAACCTGCTGCTGGGCGATCGAATCCTGCCGTGCCAACACTTGGTAGCGACCGAGATCAGCGCTCGCCTCATCGAGCAGAGCTTGATCATGTGCAAGCTGCCCTCGCGCCTGATCTAGCGCGGCCTGGTAGGGTCGCGGATCAATGAGGAAGAGCGGATCACCCGCCTTCACTTCCCGTCCTTGCGTGAAATAAACCTTTGCGACCTGACCGTTGACACGCGGTTCGACCGACACGGTCTCAACGGGCTCGACGGTGCCGATAGCCTTAAGGATTGCTGGCATGTCGCGCCGAGTTGCAATGCTCGCGATCACCGGAACGCCGGAAGCGCCGTGCTGCTGTGGCTCCGCGGCTGCTCCGTGGCTGGTTGAAAGCCAATGAACGGCGGCGATTGCGGTAGCGCTGACGAAGGCAAATAGACCTATATATTTCGCGAGCCGCTGGCGGGGCATTTCCAACGATCTCCTCTGAGCGGTTCAATCCCTCACCAAAATGATCAAACGGATTGGCTGTTATTCAATGTTGATCGGCCCGCTCAGTGGCCACGGCACGGCAGGGCTGATGCATTTCGTCTCTCTTGGCACGATCCAGGGCCTTAGCATCGCTGCGCGGACGTTCGACGACGGCGCTATATTCCGTGACTGCTGAGGCGCCGGATATTGCCCCCTCTTTTGCCGCAGGGCGTCCTTGGGATCGCCATAGGACAACATCATCAAAAGAAAGTTTGGAAGCAGGACGGGCGGTTGTTGTGACCCAAAGAAGATCAATGACGCCGTAAACACCGGGAACCGCCTGGGTCAGTGCGAGAACGCGGTGGTGGGTAAACGATGTATCGACCGTTCCCCAGAGCGTGACAATACCTTCGGTCACCGTCACATGGACCTGGTCGGGGTGGATTCCCCCATAGCTGATGAGATTTTCCACGATCATTAATCGCAGAGCCGCATCGCTCCGCGGAGTTACCACTGCTGGCGTCTCGATTGCACGCAATAGTCGCGCAGTGATCGCCTTCAGTGCAGGCCGCCAGCCGAATCTCAGTGCGTCAATCCTTGCCATCACTCAGCACCTGCATACTCGACGCCCCTTAGATTTGGGTACCTCTACGGTTCAAACAACTCCTTTGAAACATGTAATCAACGAGTGTTTCCGCTTGCTGGGGCAAATAAAGACCTCAAATAAATTTAATTGTGGGATATCTATTAGAAACGTTCGCGATACCAATTTATGTAGGACGGATCATTCATGACAGCTCCGTCCTTTTCGCGAGACCGCTGTCTTGAAGCGATGGGACAATGGCGGCTCTGTCGCGCACTCGCGGGCGCATGTGCGGCTGCGCTTCGGGGGACCAAGGTCCACCCAGACAGGTCGAGGTCCCCAAGTGGTCTAAAAAATGATTCCCTGACCGCGGTGAACCATCATGCGCATCAGCCAATTCTATTATCTTCCGTTGCCGCTTCCGTTCTTTTCGATCCTAATTGGGATATTTATTGTTTTGATTGTGATACTTCAGGTGCGGGCGATAAGCTTCGCCTACACGAGTCTTGGCGTGAGTCCGGTGCTGGCCCTTCTTCTTTTGCTTGCCTCGCTGATAGGAAGCTCTCTCAACATCCCAATTGCCGAATTGCCGGGACAGCACGTCGTGTCGGGGCAAATAGTCGACTTTTACGGAATGCGCTACGTCGTGCCGGTCGTCGAGAATTGGCCGGGCACGATCGTCGCGGTGAATGTAGGAGGAGGTATCATTCCGAGCGTAATGTCCCTTTACCTGCTCAATAGGTACGGCCTATGGGTGAAAGGAGCGGTGGCGATTGCCATCGTCGCGGCTGTCTGCAATCGGCTGGCCCAGCCGACTGCCGGGCTCGGAATTGCATTGCCCATCTTCGTTCCTGTGATAATCACAGCTGTGGTCGCCCTGCTGCTTTCGCGACAGCGAGCGGCCCCTTTGGCCTATATTGCTGGTAGCCTGGGCACGCTCATCGGCGCCGATCTCCTCAATCTGGGAAAGATCGACGGCCTTGGCGCTCCGATCGCCTCGATCGGCGGCGCGGGAACCTTCGATGGAATTTTTTTGGTCGGAATTCTTGCGGTGCTCATTGCTGCGCTTATGGGAGGCCGGGACAACCGTAAACAGGTCTGAAGCCTAGCTTTTCTTCTTAGCTGACATCTGGAGTTCGGAGAGCGGATTGATTGTCGCGTCAAGCTCCTTTGCGCGAGCCTGGGCCTTGGTGACGTCCTCTCCGGCAAGGCCCTTCAAGATGCGGTTACGCTCAGTCTGTGCAAGGACATTTCCACGCGCCGCGGCGATGGCATCCCATGCATAAGCTTCGACAGGATCTGCCTTCACGCCCCACCCCCGTTCGTAGATCTCGCCGAGATCACGCTGGGCATTCGGATTGCCGGCAAGCCCCGCTTTCATGAGCCAAGTCTTGGCCTGGGTGAAATCTTGAAGCGTGTAAAACCCGTTAAGGTACGTCTGGCCCAGCAGAAGTTCGGCGGGAAGGTAGCCCTGGGAGGCCGACTTCGTCAGCAAGCTGATCGCATCAGACGCGTTGGGTTGCACGTCGGACCCATAGAGATACATTTCGCCGAGCCAATATTGAGCGGTCGCATTGCCGGAGTCGGCGAGCGGGGTAAACAAGTCAATAGCGGCACTCCCGTTCCCGGCGCGAAAATCCTGTATTGCCCGATCGAGACGCGTCGTCGCGCCCACGAAGTGGGATTGCTCCGCGCGCGAGGCCACCAAATAGCCGCCAACCAAAAGCAATAGTGTGAGCGGTATCACGGCAGCCCAACTGTCCCTGGCTAGCCCGATAAATTTGTTCCAGTTCATCTGGTTTCTCCAGCAGGTCCTGAGCGCCGCTTCGCGTTGCCACCAAAACGGGGATCAATTCAAACTATCAGTAGCCATTGATGGGCAGTCCCCTTGCTCCAACTGACGCGGGGCTACGCGCTCATTCAGGCAAAACGAATAGGATGTCGCTGTTGGGTTGCTAGGCGCTTGCTCGGGAGGTGAAGAGCGTGCGGAACATTCGTTGCTTCCCTTTCACACAGAGTAGCGATTCATCCAACCATGCTCATCTCCCGCCAGTCGCGGCTTTCCAAGCTATCCCTGATTCGTCTCGTCGGACCAGGCGACGTATTCATTCATACCGTGCCGATTTATTAGAAGGAGTACGTTCTTGGCAGCCACGGCCTTACTGAGCATCGTCAACGCCTCCTTTGGCGTCGTTACCGGCTCCTGATCGATCGAGACGATCACATCGCCAGGCAGAATGTCGAGGTTCGCCAGCGGACTTGACTGGGCGATCGAACGGATCACCACACCCTTGAGGCCGGCGGGCACATGGAGTTCACTGTGCAATCCCGGCGTCAATCGCGCGAGTGTCACACCAAGGGCTTTCGAGTGCTCCGGCGTCCCTGACTCCTCGCTTCCGTTCGCCGCCATCTGCGGATTTCCCGGCTGTTCGGCGACAGTTAGGTTCAAGGTCAAGTCCTGACCCTTTCGCCAGACCTTAACCTGTGCGCTGTTGCCGACCGGTGCCTCGGCAACCATGATTGGAAGGTCCCGAAGCGCCATGATTTCGTGACCGTCGAAGCTCTCGATCACGTCGCCCGGCTTGATGCCCGCCTTGTCCGCCGGGCTTTTCTTGGTCACGTCAGCGACAAGCGCGCCGTGGTCGGTTGACAACCCGAGTCCCTTTGCCAGCGCGGGCGTGATTTGCTGTACCTGCACACCGAGCCAGCCGCGGATGACTTTGCCGTGTTTGTGCAACTGGTCGACGATCGGCTTGGCGAGATTCGACGGAATTGCAAAGCCTATCCCGACGCTGCCGCCGTTCGGCGAGTAGATCGCGGTGTTGATTCCGATCACCTGACCCTGGAGATTGAAAGTCGGCCCTCCCGAGTTGCCGCGATTAATCGGCGCGTCGATCTGCAGGAAGTCGTCATAGGGGCCGGAATTGATGTCTCGCTCGCGCGCCGAGACAATGCCGGCGCTCACCGTGCCACCGAGACCAAACGGGTTGCCGACAGCAACAACCCAGTCGCCGACTTGCTCGGCGTTGCTATCGCCCCAAGATACATAGGGCAACGAATGACCCGCATCGATCTCCAGTAGCGCGAGGTCTGTTTTTGGATCTCGACCGACGATCTTTGCCGAGTATTTGCTGCCGTCCTGCAGTACGACCGTCACCTTCTTGGCGCCATCTACAACGTGGTTGTTGGTGACGACCAAGCCCGACGGATCGATGATGAATCCGGACCCAAGCGCCACCTTCTGCGTTTGCGGAGCCTGAGATTGAGGCCCGTTCGGGTTGATACCCTGTCCCTGGAAAAACTTCCTCAGGAACTCGTTAAAGGGCGAGCCCGGTGGAAATTCAGGCATCGACTGCGAGCCCGGCGCGGTGTCGGCGTCTTCATCGTCTGCGTTTGGGCCTTCCAAAACGGATATATTGACCACAGCCGGCATTACTTTTTTTACCAACGGTGCGAGGCTCGGCAATGATGACATACTCGTTGGAACAACCGGCGAATCGGCTCGTGCAAATTCGAAGCCGGTTACCGGAGCGATTATCAAGGCCGACGCGGCGCCTGTGGCAAGCAAAGCCATACGGGCCTGTCGGAATCGTTTGAACGGCGGCGGCCCACTTTGACCGAGCGGCAATTTCGGGATCATAAGTCACTCTCCTTTGTATCGTGGTTCGCGCCGATCCACGGCGATCGCGCCGATGGAACCAGATGCAGCGAGTTGCCGGCTTTGTCTTTCTTGGTAGACGCCACCGGGCTCCCTACTCGGAATGACCCTGCCGATATGGGGAGCGCACCTGACTGCCACCTTTTCCAAGAATTAAATGCACTTCATGTGCTGGGCGGATCCGCTCGGTTTGAACGATTTGATGGATGCGGTTTAGTGGCGCCTCCAGGCTTCCGGCTACCACGCAGTGCAAATTCAACTGCAAAGTTTCACAGCGGAATTTCCGCTGTGGCATTTAAGTCGGCCGTAAACGAGGATCGTTACGATGGCGCGTTATTTCCTTGGCATGCGGCAAGAGATCGCATTCCGTCCTGACTCACTCCCTCCACATCAAAGGTGATGCGGAGAACCGCCAATTGGGGGCGGGAGATGCCCATGGCTCAAGAGCCTATTCGACCCAACCGCGCTGTTTCAGATCACCTCCACATCCTAGTCCGCAGGGCCATCATCGGTCTCGCCGTATGGCTGCTCGCAAGCGTCGCCACTCTCTTTTCCGCTCAAGGCCACACCGCGCTCGCCGTGGCGGTCGCATGTGCGTTTATATTGGTGGTGGTCGTCCTCGCGTGCGCTTTGCTGCACATCGGCGTGCGCGGAGAAAGAGTGCGAGGGACCGGCCCCACAGGCGACTTAGTCTCTCTGCGAGATTGGCTCTCTGGTCAGTTTCGGATTTACCAGGGAAGTCTTAGCGGCAAGGATGCGGCAATAGAAATCATCCTGCCGCTTGCAGCGGTCTCGCTCGGCATGACTCTGTTCGGCATTATCCTGCATTTCGCTGCCCCCGGCGCTGCATAACGCAATTCACGAACCATCCTCTCCGATCATTCGAAAAGAAGAGATTCTAATGCGACGATGAAGAGGAGGAAGTGACCGCGTCCTTTCGGTGAGATGAAAAGTGATTCAGAATCGGCGTTGGGGTTGGGCAACCTCTAACGCGGTGATCGACGAGACCGCATATTCATTGTCGACGGAGGTTCCCGCCGGGGGCCGAAACCGAAGGGAGCGCCGACAATGGTAAAGAAGCCAAGCTTGACCACACGTTGGCTCGAATACCGCTTTTCTAAGACCGCATACTTCTGGTCCTGCATCGCCTGCATTGTTGGGACAATGGGGGTTGGATTCACCTGGGGCGGCTGGATGACTGCCGGCGCGGCCAATCGACTGGCCGATAGTTCGAGCCGCGCGGCGCTCGCCCAACTCGCCGCCAGCTACTGTGTCGCCCGCTTCGAGCATAGCAGCGACGCCGCAGCTCAGCTTGCCGCTCTTGAGAAGACCGCGCCTTATGATCAGGACGACTTCATCGCGAGCGGCGGCTGGGTAACACCGCCCGGTTGGAGTGCACCAGTGATCGACGCTGCAGACGTCTGTGCGCAGCGGCTCCTCTCCGCCAAATTGTCGGCCCCGAAAGCGGCGGCAACCACAGTCGAGAAACCAGCGGCAAAACCAGGTTAGAGCACCACCCGCTGTCTCCGCAACTCATCGGTGAATTGGAGCTACTCGATCACGCTGGCGAGTAGCTCTCTCAAAAAAGGGGCTCCACTGCTTGGCACGGAGCCCCTTTTTGAAATCGTCCTCTAGCCCACGCTTGGTGCCGCGACGCCGATGTAATGCAGCTGATGGATTACGTCCGTGTCAGGATAGGCCTTGTTGTGCTGGTATTCGAAGATGCTCACGGCGTGGTTCTTGATATCGCCGTCCTGGTCGAACGAGATGGTACCCTGCAGCGTCTTCACGTCGGATACCTGGATAGCATCGCGCACATTCTGCCGATTGAGCGGTTTTCCACTCTCGGCAACCTGCTTGACTGCATCGAGGATCACGGTACCGGCGTCGTAGGCTGTGACCGCGTAGTCGTTCGGTACTATGTTGTATTTCGCTTCATAGCGCTTGATCCAGCTTTGCAGCCGTGGCTCGTCCATCATATGAGGAGCGGCGATGCTTGCGTACCACCCTTCGACCGCTGGGAAGGCCGCGCCGGTCAGGAAGCTGCCACCCTGGATGCCGTCACCTCCACCCTTGATCATTTTCGGCACTATGTCGTACGCCTGCTTTGCCAGCTTAACCCCGGCCTGTGCCACGCCACCGAAATACAGCGCATCTGGGTGCAGGCCGTCGATCTTGGTGAGAATGGTGGTGTAGTCCGCCTCCTTGGGATCGAGTTCGTCGCGGCCGATTACCTTGATTCCGTCCTTCTTCGCTTCGTCGGTGAAGGCATTGGCAAGACCCACGCCATAGGCGCCGGAATCGTCGAGGACATATACGGTCTTCACATGCAGTTTGTGCGCGAAGAAGTCTGCCATCGCCGGCCCCTGATACGCATCAGTGGTCACCGTCCGAAAATAGATCGCTTTGCCTCGGGGGCGGAATTGAGCGGCGAAACTTGGATCGGTGATATCCGGGTTGGTCGAGCTCGGTGTTATGGTGGCGAGATCCGCTTCGCTCAGTATCGGCGCCATTGCCTTTCCCGATCCGCTCATTTGCGGGCCGATGTTAGCGACGACTTTCGGATCCGAGATGAGTTGCTTTGCATTGGTGGCGGCTTGTGCGGGATCGTATTGACCGGCGGTCGTGGTGCCGTTGTCGTAGACCGCCGTATCGATCTTGTATCCGTCAATTCCGCCTTTGGCGTTCGCATCATCGATCGCCATCAGTGCTCCATCCTTGATGCGGGTCGCATCCTCGGCGTCCGCACCCGTGAGCGGGAGAGTAATTCCGATCTTGACGGATTTGTGCTGCGCCTCAGACGCCCTGAATGGGATGCAACTCGCGAAGATCGCGAGAGTTGTGATTGAGATAAGACCAAGAGTTCTTTCGATGCACCGAGATTGAGCCATGGTAGACCTCCCAACAGTTGTCGTGCGTCGTTGCCACGTCCTCTAGGATGCTCCACTCAAAATCGTCCGCTGTCATCGTCAGACGCCTAGAACACGCGCGGTCAAGGCGACGCGCTCGTGGGATATAGATGTGTGCGTGCATGCGAATGCCAGCGGCATGAAGAGAATTTCATGGCGCTGCAAGCTCCCAGTTAGTATGGGCTACCGGGCAAGCTTCGCCGATCCGCAAATCCATCGGCGTCACCACCTTCATCGGGTGCGCCGTCTAAAGCCCAATCGTCGGTGTCTGCGCAAGAAGACGTCACATCGCCAACACAATCGCGATACGGCTCCCGAGGAATGACTTTAATGAGTTTTCGATTGAGTGGAACTGCGAGCGTGCCTGTATGAATCCAGTCTGATCACGAAATCGCCCACCGTGCCCGTAAAATCGTCGGCGGTCCTTGCAAGCGCTGCCCTGATGTTCCGGAGG
>Ga0335079_10002206_pt1 | contig 22502 bp, 24 predicted proteins | sample Lox_Sample_33_FD_206719 | JGI IMG/M metagenome (GOLD analysis project Ga0335079, IMG submission 206719) | Soil microbial communities from Loxahatchee National Wildlife Refuge, Florida, United States - Lox_Sample_3.3 | ecosystem: Environmental > Terrestrial > Soil > Wetlands | place: USA... | reverse complement strand
CGGGACGGTGAGGATGAGGTTGCGGTCGGCGCCGAGCGCGCGGCGCAGCGTCGAGATCTGGACCTGGATGTTGTTCTCTTCGACCACCGTGCCGGGCCAGACCCGATGCAGCAGCTCGTCCTTGGTCACCAGCTCGCCCGCGGCCTCGATCAGCACCATGAGGAGATCGAAGGCGCGCGTGCCGAGCTCGACCGGCATGCCGTCAACGAGCAGCTGCCGCCGCCGCGGCAGCACGCGAAAGCGGCCGAATTCCAAGCCCGATTCTTCCGCCTCGACCGACGTCATGAATCGCGCTCCTTCAGAAGGTCCTATCCGGCATTGAGTTCGGTGCTTCACCCACGGAGTTCAAGCGGTCCCGCTATTCGGCGGGATGCGGCAAGGCCGCTGCGCCGGGACTCGCGCCGCGCCGGCGCAGGCGGGCGAGGAAATTGCTCAGGCGGTCGAGATAGAGATAGACCACCGGGGTGGTGTAGAGCGTCATCACCTGCGAGAGCAGCAGCCCACCCACGATGCTGTAGCCGAGCGGCTGGCGGATCTCGGAGCCGGTGCCCGTGCCAAGCATCAGCGGCACGCCGCCCAGCAGGGCTGCCATCGTCGTCATCAGGATCGGGCGGAAACGCCGCACGCAGGCCTGATAGATGGAGTCCTCGGGGCTCAGCCCCTCATTGCGCTCGGCATGCAGCGCGAAGTCGACGAGCATGATGCCGTTCTTCTTGACGATGCCGATGAGCAGGATGATGCCGATGAGGGCGATGACGCTGAGATCGAAATGGAACGCCATCAGCATCAGCAGCGCGCCGATGCCGGCCGAGGGCAAGGTCGAGAGGATGGTGATGGGATGAACGAGGCTCTCATAGAGCACGCCCAGGATGATGTAGATCACCACCAGCGCCGCGGCGATGAGGATGGGCTCGCTTGCCAACGAGGAGATGAAGGCCTGGGCGTTGCCTTGGAAACTCGTCGCCAGCGAGGCGGGCTTGCCGAGCTGCGCCTCGAGCGCATGGATGGCGTTCACCGCCTGGCCGATCGAAACGCCGGGCGCTAGGTTGAAGGAGAGCGTCACCGACGGGAACTGGCCCTGATGGTTGACGCTGAGCGGCGCCACCGTACTTACCGTTTTGACCAGGGTTCTGAGCGGCACCTGCTGGCCGGTGGCGGAGCTGACATAGATGTTGCTCAACGCATCGGGGCTGTATTGGAATTGCGGCTCGACCTCGAGGATCACGTGATACTGGTTGAGCGTCGTGAACATGGTCGAGACGATGCGCTGGCCGAATGCATCGTCGAGCGTGTTGTCGATCGTCGCCGGCAGGATGCCGTAGCTGGAAGCGGCATCGCGATTGACCGTGATGTCGAGCAGTGGTCCGGCATTGGCCTCGTCGCTGGCGACATCGGTGATGCCGGGCAGCTGCTTGAGCCGCTGATAGAAGATCGGCGCCCAATGGGCGAGCTCGCCCGCATCGGCATCGACCAGCGTGTACTGGTACTGCGTCCGCGCCACGCGGGCGCCGATGGTGATGTCCTGTGCCGCCTGCATGTAGACGGTGATGCCTTCGAGCTTGGCGAGCTGCGGCTGCAGCCGGTTGATCACCTGATCCGCGCTGGCCCTGCGCTCCGATTCCGGCTTCAAGGCGATGAACATGCGGCCGTCATTGAGCGTCGTCGTTCCGGTCGCGCCGATCTGCGAGCCGATCGAGGCCACGGCGGGATCCCTGAGGATGGTGCGGATCACCGCCTCCATCCTCTGCTCCATCGCGGGGTAGGAGATGTTCTCGCTTGCCTCGGCGATGCCGATGATCATGCCCGTATCCTGCTGCGGGAAGAATCCCTTGGGGATCACGACATAGAGGTAGCCGGTGACAGCGATCGTCGCGAGCATCGCCATGAGCGTGATGAAGCGATGCCGCAGCACATGCCGCAGGCCGCGCTCGTAGAGCGCGAGCATGCCGTCGAAGACGCCTTCAAGCAGGCGATAGAGCCGCCCATGATCCGTCTTCGCTTCGGGCTTCAGCAGGCGCGCGCACATCATCGGCGTCAGCGTCAGCGCGATCACGAGCGAGAGGATGAGCGCCGCGCTGACGGTCACCGCGAATTCCCGGAACAGCAGCCCGACGAAGCCGCTCATCAGGAAGAGCGGAATGAACACCGCGATGAGCGACAGCGTGATCGAGACGATGGTGAAGCCGATCTCGCCGGCGCCTTTGAGCGCCGCCTGCACGGGCGTGAGCCCCTCTTCGAGATGGCGCACGACGTTCTCGATGACGACGACGGCATCATCGACGACGAAGCCGACAGCGATGGTGAGCGCCATCAGCGAGAGGTTGTCGAGGCTATAGCCGAGGACATAGAGCACGGCAAAGGTGCCGATCAGCGACAGCGGCACCGTGACCGCCGGGATCACCGTCGCCCAGAGATTGCGCAAGAAAAGGAAGATGACCATCACCACCAGCGCCACGCTCAGCAGCAACGAGAACTGAACGTCGCTCACCGAGGCGCGGATGGTCTGGGTGCGGTCCGACAGGATCGAGACATGGATCGTCGGCGGGATCGACGCCTCGAGCTGCGGCAGCATCGCCTTGATCCGGTCGACCGTGGCGATGACATTGGCGCCGGGCTGGCGCTGGATCGGCATGATGATCGCGCGCTGCTGGTTCATCCAGCCGGCAAGCAGATTATTTTCCGGCCCGTCGATCGCCCGGCCGATATCGCGCACCCGGACCGGTGCGCCATTCTGATATGCGATGATGAGCGAATTGTAGGCGTCGGGGTTCAGCAGCTGATCGTTGGTGTTGAGCGTGTAGGTCTCGCGTGGACTGTTGAGCGTCCCTTTAGGCAAGTCGACATTGGCCTCGCCGAGCACATTGCGCACGGCCTCGAGGCTGATGCCGCGCGCGGCGAGCGCTTCCGGGTTCACCTGCACGCGGATCGCCGGCTTCTGCTGCCCGCCGATGCTGACAAGACCGACGCCGGGCACTTGCGAGATCTTCTGCAGGAGAATGTTCTCGGCATAGGCGTCGACGGTGGTGAGCGGCACGGCGTCGGAGGTGACCGCCAGCACCATGATCGGCGTTTCCGCCGGATTGACCTTCCGGATCGTCGGCGGATAGGTCATGTTCGGCGGCAGCTGCCCGCCCGCGGCGTTGATCGCCGCGAGCGTGTCCGCCGCGGCGCCGTCGACGCTGCGGCTGAGCTCGAATTGCAGCGTGACGGAGGTGTAGCCCAGCGTGCTCGACGAGGTCATCTGCACGAGGCCGGGGATCTGGCCGAACTGCTCTTCGAGGGGCGTCGCCACCGACGAGGCCATGGTCTGGGGATCCGCGCCCGGCAGCTGGGCCGTCACCTGGATGGTGGGATAATTGACGTCCGGCAAGGGCGATACCGGCAGCAGCCGATAGGCGGCCAGCCCGCATAGCAGCAGCCCGACCATCAGCAGCGCCGTGGCGATCGGCCGGTTGATGAAGGGTTGGGAAATATTCACGGAATTTCCGCCTGCGCCGCGCTGTCGCGGGCGAAATCCTCCGCCGCGCGGCCGTGCAGCAGGGCGACGCGGGTGCCATCCTGGAGGCGCGACTGCCCGTCGACGACCACCTGCTCCCCGGGTTTGACGCCGCTATCGATGAGCGCGCGGCCGTCCCAGATCTGGCCGACCTTGACGGTGCGGCGCTCGACCGTGCCGTCCGGCTTGATCGCGTAGACATAAGTGGTCTTGGGCCCCTGCTGCACGGCGGTCGCGGCGACGGTCAGTCCATCCTGCCGGGTCTCGAGCAGCAGCCGCAGATCGACCAGCTCGCCCGGCCAGAGCCGATGGGCCGCATTCGGGAAGTTGGCCTTGAGCCGGACCGAGCCGGAAGTCTGCAGGATCTGATTGTCGACGAGGGCGAGCGTCCCCTGGTCGAGCTCGATCGTATTGTCCTGGTTGTAGGCGAGCACCGTCAGCGCGCCTTTCGCCATCTGCTGCTGGATCTGCGGCAGGTTCGCTTCGGGCAAGGTGAAGATCACCGAGATCGGCTGCAGCTGCGTCAGCACGACGAGGCCGCTGGGATCGGTCGGATGGATGATGTTGCCGACATCGATCTGCCGGATGCCGGTGACGCCGTTGATCGGCGCGGTGTTGCGGGTGTAGCCGAGCTGCACCTGGGCGGCCTCGATGACGGCTTCGTCCGATTTCACCGCGGCCTGGAGCTGCTCGACTTGCGCCTTTTGCGTGTCGACGAGCTGCGGCGTCGCGTAGCCTTTTGCTTGCAGCGGCACGTAGCGGCTGAGATTGGCCTCGGCATTGGCGAGTTGCGCCTGATCGCGGTCGCGGTTGGCGAACGCCTGGTCGAGCTGCGCCTGGTAGGGGCGGGGATCGATCTGCGCCAGCAGATCGCCCTGATGCACGGTCTGCCCTTCGGTGAAGGGGATGGCGGTGAGCTGTCCCTGGATCTGGCTGTGGACGACGACGGTGTTGTAGGCCTGAACATAGCCGATGCCGGTGAGATAGATCGGCACATTACCGCTCTTCACCGTCTCAGCGACGACCGGCACGGGTGGCGCGGCGGCCTGGGCGGTCGCCGCCGGCCGACCGACGGAGCCCTGGCTCAGGGCGAGCGCGCCGCCGCTCGCCGCTGCGAGCACCGCAATCGCGGTAACGATGGCGGTCCGGCGGCGCATCCGGTTGCTCCTTCCTTCTATCGTGTCAGGGCAGCGTGCCCGGTTGCATGCCGGGCATGGTCCCGAGGCCGCCGATGCCCGATCCCGCCGGTGATGCCGGCAGCGGGCTCAACCCCGTGCCGAGCCCGGGCATGACGTTCGGGCTGGCGCCCAAGGGCGCAAGACCCGGCACCGCGCTGCCAGGCAGCGGGCTGAGCCCCGTCGTGCCGAGCTCGGTGGCGCCGAGCGGAATGTTCACCGGCGGCACGCCCGCAGCTCCCGGTACGCCGAGGGTTGGCGTCCCCGGCGCCATGCCGGCGAGCTGGGCGTGCGCGCCGGCGCTCGCCAACAGCCATGCCGCAGTTGCGACGAGCACAAGCAGGCGACTGCGATCTCCTCTGCCGATCATGCCAAGCATCAAACCCTCCATGCCCTCCTGCCCGCCCGCCTCTGTTCTGTCATAGGAGGGGATCGCGCCGGCGATTTGTTCGCGTCCGCCGAAAAGTCCATTTGGGATTGCCGAAAAGTCCCGTCGGAGGAGCGTCCACCGCAAAAGTTGGGAGCTCCCTCAGGCGAAGTCCTGAAACCAGCGCTGAATCTTTCTGAAATGCTCTGCTGCTGTCGCCGTATGGCGCGGCGGGTCAGGTTTTGGGATAACCGACGGTCTGCGCGAACGTGACGAACTGTTCGCCGGGAAGCTGGAGCGCCTTGCCAAGCTTTTCGCGCTCGACCGAGCCGCGAAACACGGTGGCGAGCCCTGCGGAAGCGCAGAAGAGATAGACGTTCTGGCCGATGAAGCCGGTATCGGTGAAGGCGTAGAGCCGTTTCTCTTCGGCGGAGACGTTCCCCATACGGGCGCCATCGGCAACGTAGACGAGGTTGAGTGGCGCCGTGCCGACAAAATCCTGGGTTCCGGTCAGTGCCCGCAGATCGGCGGCGAGATGCGGCAGCAAGCGATGCTCCGCAGGATCATAAAGCCAGACCCCGTCCGGCAGCGCGAGATAGATCTTCTGCTCTATGCCGTGGCGCCAGGACGGCGCCGTCCGGTCGCCGCTTTGTGGCCGGTTGATGCCGTAGGCCGACCAGAGCAGGCCCGACAGCATGGTCAGCGAAAGCGCCTCGCTCGCGAATTCGCGGGTGGATCGGCGCGCGCGCAGCGCCTCGGCCAGCGTTTTGCTGCCGCCTGTTACCGGCTGGGGCAGCTCGATCGCTTGTGCCGCGGCTGGGGCTGGCCAGGCACCCGCCGCCGTAAGCGATGCGGTCGCGATCAAGCCGATGCCGGCTTCGCGTCGCGTGATCATGGCCATCTCTATCTCTCCTACAGTGGTGATCGGGCCGCCGATCCCGGCGACAAAGCGCGGCGGCGCTCGGCGGCACGCTACGTACAAACCCTTAGGTACTACTCCTAATTTCGCGCTGGTCGGCGATCCGCGATCATTCCCGCATAACAGACATCTATCGAGGGGATCGACCCATGCTCGCCACCGCCATCCGCACCGAAGCCGCCCCGGACAGAAGTTTCGCTGCGTCCGTGTTTACCACCTGCCCGGCCGGCAATGGCGATCTCGCCGCCCTCGATCGGATCGGCACGCTCGTCTCGCTCCGCCGCGACCAGGCCCTCTTCGGCGACGGCGACCCGGCGCAATATTTCTACAAGGTGCTCACCGGCGCGGTGCGCAGCTGCCGGCTGCTTGCCGATGGCCGGCGCCATATTGCCGAGTTTCTGCTGCCCGGCGACTTCGTCGGGATCGAGGCCGCCGGCGCTCATCGTTCCACCGTCGAGGCGGTGAGCGACACGACCTTGATGCGCTATTCGCGCTCGGCGCTGGACCGATTGGTCCAGCAGCAGCCGCGGCTCGGCAAAAGCCTGTTGGGCCTCATCTGCGGCGAGCTTTACGCCGCGCAGGCGCAGCTGCTGTTGCTCGGGCGCAAGAACGCCGTCGAGCGGCTCGCCTCGTTCCTGTTGGCCATGGCGGAGCGGTCGGGCGAGGCCGATCGCGTCTCGCTGCCGATGACGCGCTGTGACATCGCCGACCATCTCGGACTCACGACGGAGACGGTCAGCCGCATCTTCAGCCAGCTCAAGAGCCAGGGGGTGATCCGCCTCGTCGCCGGCAGCGAGGTCGAGCTGAAGGACCGTGACGAGCTCGAGGCTCTCGCCGAAGCGGCGTGAGTTCGGTTCACCATTGGGACAAAAGGAGGGGATCATGGCTGCATTGATCGTGAAAGATGACGGCGAGCTGCGCCGGGTCCAGCGCACCATCGCCGAGTTCGAGGCGCGACCGCCGATGGAGCGCCTGCGCAAGAGCTGCCTGCTGCAGGCGCTCTATGCGGAACGGGAGGAGCTGCTGCGCGTGAGCCCGCAGCGCCGCCACTCGTCGCGCGCGCTCGCGGCATAGGCAGGAACACCTACACGTAGTCGCCCGTATTCTTTCTCACCGCCGCGTCGGCGACAATCGGGCGACGCAACCGGCGCCTATGGGAGGCCAGGATGATCTCGCCAGTCAATCTCGATCTCGACCGCCCGAGAGCGCTACAGGCGCAGCGTCGCGCCGCGCCTCGCGCGATTGCCCTTGCCGCAGCGCCGCCGGCGTCGACGGACGTGTTCGCCGATGGCGCCATCGCTGCCGCAATCGTGTTGGCGATCACCGTCGCGGCGGCCGTCGCTCTACCATTTCTCACGGCGCTGTAACCGCGCGACTCCTGACGAGACCAACCATGTTCCATCGACGCTTCAAGCGCAGCAAGCCCGCAACGCGAGCCGCCGTGCACGCCCATCACTTCGATGCGCTCACCGATTTCTGCATCCAGTGCGGCGTGCATCGCAGCAGCGTCTGGCTCGACGAGTGGCCCTCGACCTGTCCGGCCGGCGCCAACGTGGTCGGCATCTCGCATCTGCTGGCGCTGCGCCATCTCGCCGCCGGCGTGCAGAGCGCCCCGTTGCCATCTCCTTCGCGGCTCTGAAGAAGACGCGTCCTAAGAGGCCGATATGCGCAGCGGCGAGCGAAGCCACTCCCTGCCCACGGCGAGCTGCGCCGCGATGGCCAGCACGCCGTTCACCGCCAAAGCGTAGCGCACGCCCAGCAAGCTGACCGAGGTCCCGGTCACCAGGCTGCCGATCGAGACGCCGCCGCGCAGCGCCAGCATATAGAGGCTCACCGTCTGGCCGCGCAGGCGCGGCAACGCAGCGGATTGCAGCAGCGCATTGGCTGAGGTGTTGCTGACGCTCATCGCCACCCCCGCGAGGACCAGAAGGACGGGCAGCGCTGCCGCGAAGGCCGTGCGGCGGGCGGGTGAGGAATGGAGGGGAGCGAGATGGAATCGGTGACCGGGCGGCTCGCCGGAATGTTGCGGCGCGTCGGGGGCAGGGCTCTGAGCCGCGGTGCGAGATGTCTCGTGCCGCTGCTGGCGATCCTGCTGACGCCCAGCTTGGCCGCGGCTGCCGGCCTAACGGACTCAGATTACCGCTATCTCAAGGCGGAATTCGGCCTCACCCGGGACAGCTTCACGCTGAGCAACGTCAGCGCCGACGACGCGGCAAAGCTGCATCAGCTGATTAATGCTGCGAAAGCGAAGGCCGGCCCGAGGCGGCGCGATCTCGACGTCGCAGACTATCTTTTCGATGTCGAGATGCGCACCTGCCAGGCTTGGGAGCTGGCGCATTCCACGCATCCCTGCCCGCAGGTGAGCGATGAGCGGTTGAAGCCGGGCTGGGAGATCGCCGAGCAGAACTGCATCGCCTGCCATCTGACCGGCACGACCGCCGCGCCTTCCTTCTTCAAGCTCGCGCAGTCCGGCACGATCGACGAGGCGCGGCTGGCCGCGGCGCTGAAGAGCGGGCATCAGATGTCGCCGATTATCCTGGCGCCGCAGCAGCTTCAGGATCTCGCGCGCTACATAAACTCGCTGCGCTAACTCGCTTCGCTGATCCGGCTCGCCGTCAGGCGACCCGCGCGGCGCTTCGCGCCGTGATCGCACGGCCGCTGCGCCAGAGAGCGAGGCTGACCACCTTCTTGCCCTTTTGCGCACGTCGGATCTCGATCAGCGACCGGAGGAAGCGGCGGCGGCCCGCAAGCCAGCGCAGGTCGTCGAGATCGATCTCCTCGGCGCCCCGAGATGCGTTCAGAGCGGCGATGAGCCCGTCGATATGGCCAAGCTCGCGCAGGATCTCCTCGGAGGTCATGGGATCGCGGCCTTGCAGCGATGCGGTCTCCATGACATCTGAAAGGCATCGGCCGTCGCGCGCCTTGAGGCAGATCAATCCGCCGCGAAAGCGTGAATTGATGCAGATCAGAGCCGCGCCTGGCCCGTGCGGTGAGTATGCGCCGGGACGGGCGAGCCGGCATGCGGTTTCGGCCGGAAAGGAGATCCCTCATGATCACCAATTTTCCCGAGCGGCGGAAAGCGCTCAACGCGCTGATGGCCGGGCTTTCGCGCGACGCGGCGGGTCCCTTGGCGGGCTTCGCCCATCTCCACAAGGAAGGCACCGCGCCGGGCGCGCTTCCTGCGAAGATGAAGGAGCTCATCGCGCTCGGCATCGCGGTGGCGCAGCGCTGCGAGAATTGCATCGCCTATCATGTGCATGACGCGCTTCGCGCCGGCGCGAGCCGCGCCGAGATCCTCGAGGCGCTGGGCGTTGCGATCATGATGGGCGGCGGACCCGCGGCGATGTATGCCTGCGAAGCTTACGAAGCCTTGCAGCAATACGAGGCGCAAAGCGCCGCGCGGTAAGAGAGGCCGCACGCCGTCATTTTTTTGCTACGAGTCGCTCCAGCGCATAGAGCAGAATGCCGGCGCTGACGGAAACGTTGAGCGACTGGACGAGGCCGGAGCCGCCGATGGTGACGATCTCGTCGCAGGCCGCAAGCGTCGCGCGCGGCAGCCCCGTCTCCTCGTTTCCCAGCACCAGCGCGAAAGGCCGGTCGGCGGGGGTGAGCGATCCGAGCGGTCGTCCGCGCTCGAGCGCGGCTCCCAGCACGCAGAAGCTGCGCCGCAGCCGGCGCAGCACATCGGCGATGCCGGTGGCGCGATAGACGGCGACATGCTCGAGCCCGCCTTCGGCGACGCGATAGCTCGCATCCGATGGCATCGCCTGCTCCGGATGGTCCGAGAGCACCAGCCGCTTCGCGCCGAAGAACGCCGCCGTCCGCGCGATCGCACCGAGATTGTGCGGATTGCCGACGCCGTCGAGCAGCAGCAGGGGCTTGTCCTCGTCGGCCCAGCGCGCGGCCTCGGTTGGATCGAGCGCCGGCATCGGCCGCGGCTCCGCCACCGCGACGATGCCGCCATGGAGCACCGTGCCGGCGACGCGCTCGAGCTCCTCAGGCTTCACCAGCCGGTAGGGCTTGTGCGCTTCGGCGAGCCGCGCACAGAAGCCGCCGGCCGCCAGCTTCATCCGATCGTCGAAGAAGAGGCGCTCGACCCGCTCAGGCGCCGTGGCGAAAAGCGCCGACACCGCCGGCAGCCCGGCGATGCGCAGCAACGTCCGCGGCTCGCGCCGTTGGGCGCGCGGCGGCGGCCGCCTTATCGCCGGCCGATGGCGCGCCATCCGATATCGCGGCGGCAGAAGCCGCCCGGCCACTGGATGCGGTCGATCGCGGCGTAGGCCTTGTCGCGCGCCGCCGCCACGTCGGAACCCAGCGCCACGACGTTGAGAACGCGGCCGCCATCGGCCAGGAGCCGCGTCCCGTCGCGCCTTGTGCCGGCGTGGAAGATCTTGACCGCGGGGTCGAGTGCCGCCTCTGCCAGCCCGGCGATTTCGGTGCCCTTCACCGGCTCGTCGGGATAGCCCTTGGCGGCGAGCACGACGCAGAGCGCGGCCTCGTCGCGCCAGCGCAAGTCGAAGCCGTCGAGCACGCCGTCGCGCGCGGCGACGAGCGCCGGCAACAAATCGCTTTTGAGCCGCGGCAGCAGCACCTGGCACTCGGGATCGCCGAAGCGGACATTGAATTCGATGAGCTTCGGACCCGCCGCGGTGAGCATCAGCCCGGCATAGAGCACGCCCTTGAAGCTCCGGCCTTCCGCCGCCATGCCGCGCATGGTCGGCGTGATGATGCGCTCCATCACGTCGCGCTCGAGCGCCGGCGTGAGGCACGGCGCCGGGGAATAGGCGCCCATGCCGCCGGTATTGGGACCGGTATCGCCGGCGCCGACGCGCTTGTGATCTTGCGCCGTGGCGAGCGGCAGCGCATGCGAGCCGTCGAGCAGCGCGAAAAAGCTCGCCTCCTCGCCCTCGAGGAACTCTTCGATCACAAGCTCGGCCCCGGCCGCGCCGAAGCGCCGCAGGGTGAGCGCCGCGTCGATGGCGGCGTTCGCTTCTTCGATGGTAAGGGCGACGGTGACGCCCTTTCCGGCGGCAAGACCGTCCGCTTTGACGACGATCGGCGCGCCGCGGCGGCGCACGAAATCCTTGGCCGAGTCGGCGTCGCGGAAGCGACCATAAGCGGCGGTCGGGATGTCGTATTTGGCGCAGAGGTCCTTGGTGAAGCCTTTGGAGCCTTCGAGCGCCGCCGCCGCGGCGCTGGGGCCGAACGCGCCGATTCCCGCCGCTTCGAGTCGGTCGGCGAGCCCTGCGACCAGCGGCGCCTCGGGGCCGATGACGACAAAGTCGATGCGTTCCCGCCGGCAGAGCGCGAGAATGCCGTCGCTGTCGCTGGCGGCGACGGCAACGCAGCTCGCCTCCTCGGCGATGCCGGGATTGCCGGGGGCGCAGAACAGCGCGTCGCACAAGGGCGAAGCGGCGATCGCCCAGGCGAGCGCATGCTCGCGGCCGCCCGATCCGACGATGAGAACCCGCATGCCTCTTCCCGGCCCTCCCTTGGTTCCTTAGGGCCCGGCGCTCTTGTATCATAGCGGGCGATGGCAGGAACCCCCCTCGCATCGTCCGCCTCCGAGCTTCGGCCGAACCTTCCGGAATATACCGTGAGCGAGCTCTCGGCCGCGCTGAAGCGGACGATCGAGCAGGGCTTCTCCTATGTGCGGGTCCGCGGCGAGATTTCCGGATTCAAGCGGCACGGCTCGGGTCATTGCTATTTCGCGCTCAAGGATACCGATGCGGTGCTCGATGCCGTCTGCTGGCGCGGCACGGCGCTGCGGCTCGCGATCAAACCCGAAGACGGCATGGAGGTGGTCTGCACTGGCCGGCTCACGACCTATCCCGGCCGCTCGAAATATCAGCTCGTCGTCGACCGGATCGAGCTCGCCGGCATCGGCGCGCTGTTGAAGCTGCTGGAGGAGCGGCGGCAGCGCCTTGCCGCCGAAGGGCTGTTCGCCGAGGAGCGCAAGAAGCGGCTGCCTTTCCTGCCGCGCGTCATCGGCGTCGTCACCTCGCCGACCGGCGCCGTCATCCGCGACATCCTGCATCGGCTCAACGACCGCTTTCCGCGCCACGTCCTGATCTGGCCGGTGGCAGTACAGGGCGAGGGCGCAGCGCAGCAGGTGGCAGCGGCGATCCAAGGCTTCAACCGGCTCGTGCCCGGCGGCAAAGTGCCGCGGCCCGACCTCCTCATCGTCGCGCGCGGCGGCGGCAGCCTCGAAGATCTGATGGCGTTCAACGAGGAGATCGTGGTGCGCGCCGCCGCGGCGTCGGAGATCCCGCTCATCTCCGCCGTGGGCCATGAGACAGACACGACGCTCATCGACCATGCCAGCGACCGGCGCGCGCCGACGCCGACCGCCGCGGCGGAGATGGCGGTGCCGGTGCGGTTCGATCTCGTTGCCGAGGTCGACGGCAAGTCGGTGCGGCTCGCCGGCGCGCTGTCGCGGCTCCTCGGCGAGCGGCGCTCGCGCATCGAGGGTTTGGCGCGCGGCCTCCCCGATCCCCGCAGCATTCTCGATACGGCACGCCAACGCCTCGACGATCGCGCCGAACGGCTGCTTCTCGGCTTCCGCCAGCTCGTCGCGATTCGCCGCCACAAGCTCGACAGCGCCGGCGAGCGGCTGAGCCGCTCGGCGCTCAGGAGCCTTGTCGAGCGGGCGCGGCAGCGGCTCGACGACGCGCTGCCCCGCCTCGAACGGGCGATGACGCGCTTCATCGTGCATGAGCAGCACCGCCTCGCCAGCGTCGGCGGCCGGCTCGAGACCTTCCACCAGACCGTCACCAAGGCGCTCGAGCGCGGCTTCGCGCTCGTCCGCGATGCCACCGGCAAGGTCGTGATCTCCGCTCAGGAGATCGGCCCCGGCGATGCCCTCAGCATCGAGTTCCATGACGGCAAGGTTGGCGTCACGGCAGACGGGAAGCGGCCAGCCGCAAAGCCCAAGAAGCCAGATTCGCCCGATCAGGGGTCGCTGTTGTGAGACGCTGCATGTGTGTTCGTGCGTCCTTCGACAGGCTCGGGATGAGGCAACTTTCTTTTCGGCATCTTTCAGGGGCGATGATGAACCGTCCTCATCCTGAGCCTGTCGAAGGACGCACTACCGTCCTGCAGCTCATCGCCACAGCGATCGCCGTCGTTCTGGCATCCCCGGCCCTCGCCGACACGCTCGTGCTCGAGGGGCCGGTCGAGCAAGGCGGGCTGGTGCACGGCAAGACCGATCCCGGCGCCACGGTGACGCTTGATGGCCGCGCCGTTCGCGTCGCCGACGACGGCAGCTTCATTTTCGGCTTCGGCCGCGATGCGCCGGCCGCAGCGCGGCTCGATGTCGTCTTTGCCGATGGCAGCAGCGCGCATCGCGACCTCAAGGTCGCGGCGCGGCAATACGATATTCAGCACATCAACGGCTTGCCGGCACAGCAGGTCACGCCCGATGCTGCGACCCTGGAGCGCATCAAGCGCGAGCAGGTCACGATCAACGCGGCGCGCGCCGTCGACAGCAGTCTGCCGTTCTTCGAGCGGGCTTTCGTCTGGCCGGCGGTCGGGCCGATTTCCGGCGTCTATGGTAGCCAGCGCATCCTCAATGGCGAGCCGCGCGCCCCGCATATGGGCCTCGACATCGCCGCACCGCGCGGTTCGCCCGTGCTCGCCGCCGACGCCGGCACGGTCACCTTGGCCGAGCGCGATCTCTTCTTCACCGGCGGCACCGTGATCATCGATCACGGCTACGGCCTCGCCACGACCTACCAGCATATGGACCGCATCGACGTCGCCGTCGGCCAAAAGGTGGCGGCGGGTCAGCCGATCGGCATCGTCGGCGCCACCGGCCGCGTCACCGGCCCGCATCTCCATTGGGCGCTCAACTGGTACGAGGTGCGCCTCGACCCGGCCCTGGTGATGGGGCCGATGCCGACGGCGCAACACTGAGCGACTACGAATCCGGCCAGCGCCGGTGCACCCAGAACCAATGGTCGGGCCGCTCGCGGATCCAGCGCTCGATCACCTGGTTCATCTTGGTCATGATCGCGAGCGTATCAGCCTCGGCATGGCCGCTCAGCGCGACATCGAGCGGCGGCTCGCAGGTGATGCGGAAGCGCGCACCCTTCAGCCGGTCGACGCGCACCGGCACCAGCGCGCAGCCGAAGCGCTGGGCGAAGACAGCGGGGCTCGGCATGGTCATGGCGTAGCGGCCGAAGAAGGGAACGGCGATGCCGTCATTCGCCTTCTGGTCGATGAGCATGGCGATGTGGCGTCCGGCCTTCATCGCCGCCAGCATGCGGCGCGCGCCGCTGCTGCCCTTGGCGGCGAGCTCGGAGCCGACGAAGCCGCGCGAATGGCTGATGAGCCGATCGACGATCGGATTGTTGGCGGCGCGATACATCTCGACGACGTCGAGCCCGGCCTGGGTCAGCGCCAAGGTCGGCACTTCCCAATTGCCGAAATGGCCGGAGAAGAAGATGGCAGGCTTGCCCTGCGCCGCCTGGGCGCGGATATGCTCGGCACCGACGATCTCGATGCGGCCGCCGCGCTCATAGACGCGGTACTTGCCGAGATGCGGGTATTCGGCAACGACGCGGCCGAGATTGTCCCACATGGCGCGGATGATGCGCCGCTCTTCCGCCTCGCCGAGCTCGGGCAGTGCGCGGCGCAGATTGCGGTGCGCACGCCGGTTGAAGGCGGCGCACTGGCCGAGGGTTCGCCCGAGCAAGCCGCCCAGCGCCGAGGCGAGCTCGAGCGGCAGGATGCGGAAGAAGGCATAGAGCGCAACGGCGCCGGCGCCCTCGACGATATGCAGGAGCCGAGTCTCAGCCACTCGCCACGCGCTCCAGCAGCCGGTCGAGCATCGCCTCGTTCTCCCAGAGGACGGCGACCTTCAACACCTCCACCCGCGCCCGCCAGCCAGGCGGAAGCCGCGCTGCGTCCTTGGCGGTGGTGACGAGCGCGGCGCCCGATGCGCCTGCTTCGGCGGTAAGGCGCGAGAGCTCGGCCTCGTCATAGCGGTGGTGATCGGCAAAGCCGTGTCGTGCCACAAGCTGCGCGCCTGTCGCCTCCAAGGTCTCGAAGAACTTGGCAGGCCGGCCGATGCCGGCAAAGGCGACGACGCGCCTGCCGGCGAAGCGCTCTGCCGCTTCCGGCACGAGCCGCGCGCGAAGCAGCGGCTTGCCGCGGAGCCGAGCAGAGATTCCCGTCCGGTCCTCACCCATCAGCACCGCGGCATCCGCGCGCGCGAGACCGGCCGCCAGCGCCTCGCGCAGCGGACCCGCGGGGAGGATGCGGCCATTGCCGAAGCCAAAGGCACCATCGATGACCAGGAGCGACAGGTCCTTGACGAGACGCGGATTCTGGAAGCCGTCATCGAGCAGCAGCAGCGCCGCGCCGGCCGCGAGCGCGGCGCGGCCGCCGGCAACGCGGTCGCGAGCGACCCAGGTCGGCGCCATCTCGGCGAGCAGCAGCGGCTCGTCGCCGACCTCGGCCGCGCCGTGCCGCGCGGGATCGACGCGCAGGGGACCGGCGAGGCTGCCGCCATAGCCACGGCTCAGGATATGGATACTCCGACCGCGCGCGCGCAGCCTTGCCGCGAGCGACAGCACCACCGGCGTCTTGCCGGCGCCGCCCGCCACCGCATTGCCGATGCAGATCACCGGCAAGGGCAAGCGCTCCGGCCGCGTCCAGCGCTGGCGCACCGCGGCGCCTGCCGCGTAGCTCCAGGCAAGCGGCTGCAGCAGAGAGGAGAGCAACCCCCGGCGCGCCCAGAACTCAGGCGTAGGCGGAGCGGGCATGCGGTGTCAGCCGGTCGAGCCAGGGCGCGATGCGGTCGAGCACGGCGCGCAGCACGGCGCGGTTGTCGGCGGCGACGTCGAGGCCGGCGGCGGCGCGGCGCGCGCGCTCGGCCGGGTCGGCGAGAAGCGTTGCCACGGCGGCAGCGAGCTCTTCCGCGTCGCGGATCGCGAGGCTCGCGCCGGCGGTGGCGAGATCGCGGGCGATGGCGGCGCAATTGCTCATATCGGGCCCGTGCAGGATCGCACAGTCGAGCAGCGCCGCTTCGAGCGGGTTGTGGCCGCCCTTCGGCACCAGCGAGCCGCCGATGAAGGCGATGGCGGCCAGCCGATAGAAGAGCCCGAGCTCGCCCAGCGTGTCGCCGAGATAGATGTCGGTCGCTTCTGTGATCGGCGCGGCCAGCGAGCGGCGCGCGACGACGAGGCCGCGGCCGCGCAGCAGCTGGGCGACGGCGCCGGCGCGGGCCGGATGGCGCGGCACCACCAGGGTCAGCAAATCGGGCCAACGCTGCCGCAGCCTGCGATGCGCTTCCGCGGCCGCTTCCTCCTCGCCGTCATGGGTGCTGGCGGCGAGCCAGAGCGGCCGCCCCGCCGCCTGCGCCGCGAGCTTTGCCAGCTCGGTCTCGCTGACCGGCAGCGGTCCGGCGGCGGATTTGAGGTTGCCGACGCAGAGCGCCCGGCGCGCGCCAAGCTGGCGCAACCGCTCGGCCTGGACGACGTCCTGCGCCAGGCAGAGATCGAAGGCGCCGATTACCGCGCCGACGAGGCGCGGCCAACGCCGCCAGCGCTCGAAGGATTGCTGCGACATGCGGCCATTGATCAGCAGCAGCGGAATGTCGCGCGCCACCGTCTCGGTGATGAGGTTGGGCCAGAGCTCGGATTCGACCCAGAGCGCCAGATCGGGCTGCCATTGCTCGAGAAATCGCCGCACATAGGCCGGCCGGTCGACCGGGACGAATTGGTGGAAGGCGCGTTCGGCCGGCAGGCGCGAGGCGAGGAGCCGCGCCGAGCTGACGGTGCCGGTGGTGACCAGCACGGTGAGCGCCGGGCGTTCGGCGAGGAGCGCGTCGATCAGCGCGAGCATCGACACCGCTTCGCCGATGCTCGCCGCATGCACCCAGACCAGCGGCCCGCGCGGCCGCTCGCGGCTGGGCGTGCCGAAGCGCTCGCCGAGGCGCGCGCCGTCCTCTTTGCCGCGCGAGAGCCGGCCGAGGAGATAGAGCCGCACCAGCGGGCCCGCCAGCGTCGTCGCGGCGCGGTAGACCCTTAGCGCGCTCATCGGCTCTCTCCCGGCGCCGCCCGGCGCATCGCGCGCAGATCGTCGCGGGCGAGCAGGCCCGGCGCCGTGGCTTCGCGGCCGACGCGCCGGTCGGCTTCCGCCGTCTGCGCGATCATGCGCTCCTCGATGAGGCGCCGCCACTGCTCGACGCCGGCTTCGTCGAGCTCGGCCGGCACGGCGATCGGCTCGCCCCAGAGATAGATGCCGCGGCTGAAAGGGAAGGGCAGGTGGAAGCGGTCCCAGGTGGCGAGGATGCGCCGGTGGCGCGTCGCATAGGTGACCGGGATGATCGGTGCGCGGGCGAGGCGCGCGGCGGCGACGATGCCGCTGGTTGCGCGCATGGCCGGCCCGTTCGGCCCGTCCGGGGTGATGCCGACGCAGTCGCCGTCGCGGATATGGCGCACCATGGCGCGGAGCGCGGTGCTGCCGCCGGCATTCGACGAGCCGGCAATGGAATCGACATCGAAGTAACGCACCGCATCGGCGATGATGCGGCCGTCGCGATGGCCCGAGATCAGCATGTGCATCGGCGCGAGGCGCTGCCAGGCCATCGGGATCATCAGCAGCCGGCCGTGCCAGAAGGCGAGGATGAAGGGCTTTGCGTCGCGCCGCATCTGGCGCGGGATTTCGGCGCCCTCGATCGTCCAGCGCCCGGTGGCGAAGACGAGGCGGATATAGAGGTGAATCAGCCAGCAGGCGATGCGCCGCACGACATCCGAGCGGAGGAGGCGCTTTGCCGGGTCCACCGCGTCTAGCTCCTCACGACGCGTATGGCCGGCTCGCGCGGCGCCTGCCCGGCGAATTGCAGCGCATAGAGCCGGGCATAAATGCCGTTCTGGCGCAGCAGCTCGGCATGCGTGCCGGATTCGACGACGCGGCCGCCATCGACGACATGAATGAGATCGGCGTCGATCACGGTCGATAGACGGTGGGCGATCACCACCGTGGTGCGGCCCTGCATCAACGCGGCGAGCGCCGCCTGCACTTGCCGCTCGGATTCGGTGTCGAGCGCGGAGGTCGCTTCGTCGAGCAGCAGGATCGGCGCGTTCTTGAGCATGGCGCGCGCGACGGCGAGGCGCTGGCGCTGCCCGCCGGAGAGCTTGACGCCGTGCTCGCCGACCGGCGTCTCATAGCCCTGCGGCAGCGCGCGGATGAACTCGTCGGCCGCCGCACCCTTCGCGGCGGCGATGATCTCCGCCTCGCTCGCCCCGAAGCGGCCATAAGCGATGTTCGCGCGCACGGTATCGTCGAAGAGCGTCACCTCCTGGCTCACCAGCGCGATGGCGCCGCGCAGGCTCGCCAGCGTCGCCTGGCGCACATCCATGCCGTCGATCGTCACGGCGCCCGCGGCCACGTCGTAGAAGCGCGGCACGAGATTGAGGATCGTCGATTTGCCCGCACCCGAGGATCCCACCAGCGCCACGGTCTTCCCCGCCGGCACGACGAGGTCGACGCCGTCGAGCGCCTTCGAGCCATTGGCATAGGCGAACTGCACGCCGCTGAAGCGGATCTCGCCGCCGGCGATGGCAAGCGGCCTGGCGTCGGGCGCTTCGCGGATCTCCGGCTCGACATCGAGCACGGTGAAGATGCGCTGCGCGGCGGCGAGCCCTTCCTGAAGATTGGCGTTGAGGCTGGCGAGCGCCTTCATCGGCTGATAGGCCAGCAGCAGCGCGGTGATGAAGGAGAAGAAGGCGCCGGGGCTGCGTGCCTCGGTGATCACCTCGTGCCCACCATAGAGAATGACCAGCGCGACGGCGATTCCGCCCAGCGTCTCCATCAGCGGCGAGGCCACCGAGCGGACGCGCTGCGCGCGCTCGACCAATGTGTAGAGGCTTTCGATAAGGCGGGCGGCGCGCTTCTCCTCGTAGGCTTCCATGCCATAGGCCTTGACGTGGCGCGCGCCCTGGAAGGTCTGGTCGAGCAGCGTGGTGAACTGGCCGATTTCGCTCTGCGTGTTGGCAGAGACGCGGCGCATGCGCCGGCCGATGCTGACGATCGGGCGGATGGCGATCGGGAAGACGATGAAGGCAATTAGCGCCAGCACCCAGTCCTGGTAGAACATCAGCGCCACCAGGAAGGCCGCCGTCATTGCCTCCTTGCCGATGCCGGCGAGTACGGTGGTGGCGGCATTGCGCAGCATGCCGGCATCATTGGTGAAGCGCGAGATCAGCGTGCCGGTCGGGTTGGCGTGGAAATAGGCGATGTCGGCACGCATCAGCCGGGCGAAGAGCGCCAGCTGGATGTCGGCGACGACGCGCTGCCCGACCGTGGTCATCAGCACCGCTTGCCAGTAATTGGTGACGCCCTTGACCAGCGCCAGCACGATGACGGCGAGCGGGATGACCAGCAGCAGCCGCTCGTCATGCGCGACGAAGACACGGTCGAGCATCGGCTGCATCAGCCAAGCATTGGCGGCGGTGGCGCCGGCCATCAGCCCCATGCAGAGGAAGGCCAGCGCCATGCGCCCGATATAGGGGCGCACGAATTCGCGCACCAGGCGAAGCACCAGGGGCAGCGTGCGGTGGCTGAAATCGTCGAGCGTGGCTCGTTCGGCCATGGGCCGGTCGGCTGGAGCGCTCAAAGCGGGCTCGTTCTCCTCATCTTCCCGGCAATCATAGCATGCCGGCGCCGTCCCGGGCCAAGCGACAGGGCCGCTTGGCCCGCAGCCCGTTTTGGCCGCCCGTTTGGCGTCTCTTTAGACAGCCCGGGCGGGCAGGGCAAGCGGCGAAGGGCGGCGCCTGCGCCGAGATGACGCATGACGCGGACGCCGCGGTCGGCTATGAGGCGGCCAGGGAGAGCAGATGGTGATGACAGAGGGGCGGGCGCGCCGCCTCCTGGTGATCTACAACCCGACCTCGGGCCGGCGCAAACGCCGCAAGCTCGAGCGCTTCCTCTTCCATCTCGACAGGCTGGGCGCGGCGGTGACATTGCGCGAGACGACGGCGCCGCGGCATGCCGAGGCCCTGGCCCGCGCCGCCGATCCCGCTCAGGTCGATGCCGTGCTGGTGGCCGGCGGCGACGGCACCATCAACGAGGCGGTGAACGGCTTGGCCGGCTCGCCGCTGCCGCTCACCGTGCTGCCGCTCGGCACCGCCAATGTGCTCGCCAACGAGATCGGCCTGCCGCGCCGTTCGGCCGCGCTTGCGCGCATCGCCGCCTTCGCCCCGGCGCGGCCGGTGTGGCCGGGAGAGGCCATGGCCGAAGGCGGCACCGGTGGCGCGCGGCGCTTTCTCATCATGGCTGGTCTCGGCTTCGACGCCGAGGTGGTCGAGCATCTCGATCTCGCCTTGAAGCGCCGGACCGGCAAGCTCGCCTATGTCGCCAGCATTTTCGGCCGGCTGCGCGACTACCGCCCCTGCTTCTATCGCGGCGAGGTCGACGGTGCCGCGGTGATGGGTGCCTCGCTCGTCGCCGCCAAAGCACATTTCTATGGCGGCCGCTTCGTGCTCGCCCCCGCGGCGCGGCTCGAGGATCCCTCGCTGCAGATCGTGGTCTTCGAGCATGCCGGGCGTAGCGCCGCGCTCGGCTACATGGCGGCGATGAGCCTCGGTCTGCTCCAGCGCTGCCGCAGCCTGCGCGTGCTCCGGGGCGAGAGCGTGCGGCTCCTCGAGCCCGCCGGCGCCGCCTTGCAGCTCGACGGCGACATCCAGCTCCGCCTGCCCGCTCGGATCGGCATCGCCTCGACGCCGCTCAAGCTGGTGGCGCCGTAGGGCCTCGCCGACCGAAAGGCGGTCACGAGTGCGTTCGTTGCGTGACCGCAGCGGCGACGTTACGCGCTCGGTGCCGCGAGCCGGCGGAGCGGCGCGACCTTGATGCGTCCGGGCCTGGGCGTATCGTTGGCCGGGATGCCGGGCTCGCCGGCGAAATGGTCCGCGGCGAAATCGACGAAGCTGCGTACCTTCGCCGAGAGGTGCTGCCGATGCGGATAGACCGCGGAAATCGGGAATTCGCCGAGATGGTAGTCGGGCAGCACGCGGATGAGCTCGCCGCTGCGCAACGCTCTTTCCGCGGTGCGGCTGCAGGCCATGACGATGCCGCGCCCATCGCTGGCAGCCGCCATGAGCGTCGCCACGCTGTTGGTGTGCAGGTTGCCGGACACCGGCACCGTCACCTCCCCTTCCGGCCCGATCAGGTGCCATTCGCGCGTCAGCTTGTCGAAGCCGCGATACATGTAGGCGACGCAGTTGTGGTGGGAGAGATCGCCCGGCTCGCGCGGCGCGCCATACTTCTCGAGATAGGCCGGAGCGGCGCAGAGAATCACCCGGAACTGGCCGAGCCGGCGCATGATCAGGCTCGAATCCTCCTGCATGTTGAAGCGGATCGCCACATCAATGCCCTCGTCGACGAGGTCGACCATGCGGTCGGTGGTGGTGAGCTCGACCGCGATCTCCGGGTAGGCGATGCTGAAATTGCCGATGAGCGGCGCCACGCTGTAGGAAAGCACATTCGCGACGTTGAGCCGCAGCATGCCGCGGGGGATCGAGTTCAGCACCGAGACGCTTCTGTCGGCATCCTCGATCTGGGCGAGGATCACCGCGCACTGCTCGTAATAGACCTTGCCCGCCTCGGTCAGGCTGAGCTTGCGGGTGCTGCGGTTGAGCAGGCGGACGCCGAGGCGCTGCTCGAGCCATTGCACGTGATAGGTGGCGGTCGCCGGCGACATGTTGAGGCGAAGCGCCGCCGCGGCGAAGCTGCCGCTGGCAACGACGGTGGCGAAGGTGGTCATGCTCGTGATGCGGTCCATGCGGCCTCTTGGGTGAAGGGTTCGGCGCCGGTGCCGTGAGGGTGCACGAGGGGCTATCTATAGTTAGTTAGAGATGGGCGCCGCCGCATGCCGTTCCAGTTGCGGCGCTCAGGACCCCGCCGAAAACGCCAGGATTTCTGCGATCATTTAGCGGCTCCGAAGAGTGTTTTTGGCGACGCCGCACTAATCCAGGGTCGAAGAGTGTCTTCGAGCAATCCCGAATTATCGTCGAACCCTGTCTGGGCGATCCTCTACGCCGTGCATGGGACGCGACGCTGTCGCGCCCGGTCCATTGGAGGAGAGGATCATGGCAGTCAATTCGCGAGCGCTGGGTTTCGCTTCCCTTACCGCGCTGTCTATTGTCGCGGCGCTCGCCGTCGCACCGAGCGCCTTTGCTCAGTCGGCGGACAAGTTCCAGGACGGCAGCTCCACCGCCTATCGTGAGAACGTCGTCCGGCAGTCGGCGGGATCGTCGCAGGCGGCGGCGCAGTCCAGCACGTTCCAGGATGGCACCTCCACCGCCTATCGTGAGCGGGTCGTCCGGGACGGGGCGGGAACGGCGGCGGGGGCGCAGGATCCGCGCTACGCCTCGACCGTGCCGATGGTCAACGGCAAGCCCGACGTGGTGGGCACCGGCGGCGCTCAGGACGATCTGGCGAAGCAAATCTACCAGCCCGGCGGCCGGCTCTCCGGGTATTGAGAAGCGGAACGCCGGCGCCCGTACGCGGGCGCCGGCCGCCCGGCGCAACTTCGCAGCG
>Ga0335079_10002204_pt1 | contig 22508 bp, 16 predicted proteins | sample Lox_Sample_33_FD_206719 | JGI IMG/M metagenome (GOLD analysis project Ga0335079, IMG submission 206719) | Soil microbial communities from Loxahatchee National Wildlife Refuge, Florida, United States - Lox_Sample_3.3 | ecosystem: Environmental > Terrestrial > Soil > Wetlands | place: USA... | reverse complement strand
GCCAGGATCATCGCACGCTCGAGCACGTTCCGCATCTCGCGCACGTTTCCAGCCCACGGCGCCGAGAGCAGCCGGTCGAGCGCTTCGGCGGAGCACGTCCCCGGTGAGCCCGGAAGCTCGAGGCGCAGTGCGGCGATCAGACGCGTGACGAGCGCGAGCCGGTCTTCCCGGGAACGCTCCCGCAGCGGCGGCAAGGCGAGCGGCAGGATGCTCATGCGGAAATACAAGTCTTCTCGAAACCGCCCGGCCGCCACATCGGCCGTGAGATCGCGCTTCGTGGCCGCGATCACCCGCACGTCGACCGTGATCTCATCGGTGCCGCCCAGGCGGCGGAAGGTTTTCGTTTCGAGCACCTTGAGCAGCTTGGGTTGCAGCTCGAGCGGCAGCTCGCCGATCTCGTCCAGGAAGATGGACCCCTCGTGCGCCAGCTCGAACAGTCCGCGCCGGCGCTCCTGGGCCTCGGGGAACGCACCTTGTTCGTGGCCGAACAGCTCGGAATCGACCAGCCGGACCGGGGCGTCATTGCAGTTCACGTCGACGAACGGTGCCCCGGCCTTGCCGCGACGACTCAATTGATGAATCAGCCGCGCGACCCAACCCTTGCCGCTGCCACTCTCTCCCGTGAGCAAGACGGTGCTGCGCTCGCTCGCGGCCAGGAGCTCGACCTGGCGACCGAGCTCCCGCATCCGGGGCGACACGCCGAGCGCGTCGCGTCCCGCGCCGGTGGCTCGAGCTCCGTCGCCTGCGGGCATGATCCGCTCTCGGGCGCGCAGCAGCTCGTTTTGCCGCCACAACCGCACCTTCTCCGCAACCCGCGCGGTCGCCGCCGCGAGATGGGTCAGGTCGATCGGTTTGGTGAGAAAGTTCTCGGCGCCGAGCTGCATGGCCCGCACCGCCGTCTCGATATCGGCCTCACCGGTCAGCAGGATGACCGAAGCCCCTTTGGCGCGAATCCGCTCGAGCACGTCGAGCCCGCTCATATCGGGAAGATGCAGGTCGAGAATCACGACATCCGCGCGCTCCCGCTCGAATGCGTCGATTCCCCCGGCTCCGGACGGTTCGCGGCGCACCTCGTATCCCTCGCGCTCGAAGTAATCCCCGAGCGTACGCAGGATGCCGGAATCATCATCGACCAGGAGCAGCGTGTCAGGCACGAACGGGGCTCGCCAGCGTGACGCGCGTGGGATCGACCAGCACGGACAGCGCTCCGGGCACGAGGCGCGCCTCGAACGGCGTCACGCCGGAGACGTCGCCGTCGAGCTGCACGGGGCGCCCCTTGCCGTCGACCGTTTCGACGTGGACATGGCGTCCGCGCGCGAACCAGAGGCGACGCCCCGCCCGTGACGACGATCGCAACAGCTCGAGAAACGCGAGCACACTCTGCACCGTGCCTTGCGCATCGAGTGTCATCACGTCGAGCCATCCATCATTCGGCGCGATCGCGTGGTGCAGGCGCAGGAACGGAGGCAGCAGCTCACCGCAGTTGACGATCAGCACCATGGCCGCAGGCCGCTCGTGCACCGTCCCATCGACCGTGACCCGATGCACGGCGCTTTCGACCGCGGGCAAGGCGAGCAGGGCGCGCGAGATGTATGCGCCCATCTTCCAGCGCCGCTTCGCCACGCCCGGCGTGGCCGCCATGAGCAGCGCGTCGAAGCCCGTGCCGCTGCACACCGCGAAGTATTGCAGCAACCCGTCCCGCTCCACCGCGCCGAGGTCGATCGGCATCGGTCGGCCGCGCAGCAGCAGGCGCGCGGCCGCGATCGGGTCGCGCGGCAGCCGGAGATTTCCGGCGAGGAGATTGCCCGTACCGCCCGGAACGATCCCGAGCGGGATTTCGGTCCCCACGATCCCCGCGGCGACCTGCATGGCTGTGCCGTCTCCGCCATAGGAGACAAGCACGTCCACGCCTTCGTCGCGCGCTAAGCGCGCGATGCGGCGCGCGTCGCCGGGCGCGGTCGTGGCCTGCACGTCGCAGGTCCAGCCGCCGGATCGCAACGCATCGAGAATGCCCCGCACCGCGCGGGCGTCGGTCCGCGCCGCCGCGGGATTGGTGATCAGAAGCGCCCGGGTCACCTAGTAGCGCCGCTCCCAGATCAGGTCGAAGCCCACCTGGTGCGGCACGGTCGTCGCCTGCGGATCGATGAGCGGGTCGGCGCTGCACGTGCGCACCGGCTCGAAGCTCGCCTGGGTCCGAAACTCGGGACTGATGCGATACTGCAAGCTGAACCCCAGCGTGTTGTTGAGGGCGACCGGGCGCCCCTGGCAGAATCCGGCGGTCGCCACGACGAACGTCTTATCCCCCACCTGACGTCCGACGGCGAACTGCACGCCGGATAATGGATCGGCGGCACTCCCGGGGCTGATCTCCACGTAGTCGAGCGGGATTCCCAGGTCCGAGATGAGACTGCGCTCGAGCTCGCCGGAGAGCGTCGCGGAAAGAGTCGAGGCCGCCGTCTGCACCAGCGCCTGGTTATTGGGCGTTCCACCCTGGCCGCCGCTCAAGTCGAGACTCGACCGTCCGAAGAGGAGGTAGGAAATGACTTCGGTCTGGGACATGTTCTGATTTTCGGCTTCGAGCGATACCCGGGGTACGAGCAGCGTCCCTGTGATGTGCGCGACGACGTTGATGTCGTCCTGACTGGGCTGCGCCGGCGTGGGGATGGGATGCACCACGTGCGTGGCCTGGATATCGAGCTCCGCGTCCAGGTCTGGTGTGCCGTAATACTTCACCGTCCCCTGCCGCACCACGAACCCCTTTGTGACCGGGCCGACCTTGAGCTGATATGTGCCGTGCGGCGCCTGCAGCGTTCCAAGCAGCAGATAGTTCTTTCCCTGCTTCGACAGCTTTACCGACCCCGCAAGCTGGATGTTGGCTTCGCTCGAGCGAAGCCAGACATCGCTCCCCATGGTGAGGTTGAGTGTCGGGATCTGCAGCTCATCGAGGAAGACGCTCTGGAATTCCGGACCGAGCCCCTGCTGTTCGACGATCGAGCTGATGGTCGAGTCGCCGAACGCTCGCAGGTCGATGATGCGCTTCTCGATCAAGTCCGCGAAATACAGGGCGCCGGACGTGACGGTCGCGTCGCCGGTGAGCGTCGCGCCGAATACCGGTCCATTGAGCGCGAGCTTCCCGCTCGCGGTCACCGTCACGTTCCCCTTCAGGTCGAGCGCCCGGAACTGATCACCCGTGATCCGGAGCGCGAGGACAGGATGGGTAAGCTCCTCAAGGCGAATGTATCCGGTGACGTCCAGCCGCCCCTTGCCGCTGTGCGCCTCGAGCGAGCGTACCCTGATGGTGTCCCCGGTGAGCGCGAACTGTCCTGCCACTCCCTGATATCGGACGTTGAGCGCCGGAATGCTTGCGGCACCGCCGGCAATCACGAGCTGGCCCTGGAGGCTCGGGTTCTGCCAGGTCCCGGCGAGGCCGAGATCCGCGGAGAAAACCCCCTGGACGCCGTTCACGACCGTCGTCACGGCGCCGAGCGCCGCGAGATCGACGCTGTCGGCGCGCACCCGCACGGACAGAGTCTCGGGTCGCTCGCGGTTCTGGACCGACGCGAGCGAGAGGTCGAGCGGAAGACGCGCGTTGACCCGCACAATCTCCGCGCCCGAGCGCCAGAGATGGAGTGAGGCATCGAGCTGGTCGTTCCGGTATCCGAATGTGCCGTCGAGGTAGGGGATGCGGAATTCGCCCACCGTCGCCTGTGCCAGAGACAGCGAGCCCTGGTAGATCGGCGCCGCCCGGGAGCCCGTCAGCGCGACGCTCGCATTGATCGAGCCGCTCACACCGCCCGTATCCCTCCCGGCCAGGGCGTACACGCCCGCGAGCGGGAATTGTTTGACATCAACATGTGCGTGCGCTTCGCCCGAGGTCGGCAGGTCACCGCCCAGAAGAATCTGACCGGAATCCGAAATGCTCTTCAGGGTGACATCGCCGAGCGTCACGGCGGAATCGGAGATGCGAGCCTCAGCCGGCTGCCGCAGCACCCATACCCCCCCGGGGAGGAGCACGGCGAGCGAGTCCAGCATCACGTCGGAGGCCGGAGGATCACCGGGCAACGGCGTGCCGCGGGAGAACCGTCCGCCCGCAAGGAATTCCGACACGTCTCCGAGCCGCGAGCGCGCGAACCAGTGCAGGGAATCCGCCGTGCCGATGAGCGATGCCGCGGCCGCCCCGAATGCGTGCTTCCCGTACTGCAGCGAGTCGAGCGACGTCTCCACCTGAAAGACCGGGTTCGGGCCAGGCTCGAATCGCCCTTGGACGCGACTCCCGGTCACTTGCCAGTCGCGCCAATGCAAACTCTGCACGGCAGCCCGTCCCGCGAGTGCGAGTGAATCGAGCGCGCCCTCGAGTGCGACCTGCACGTGCGCCGTCCCCCGCAGCGCGCGGCTTTGTTTCGCCGCTCCGGTGTCCCGCCCCGCGAACGACGTGAGCAGTGAGTCGAGGGCGTTCAGGCTGTCCGCATCGACCGTGAGCGCCAGGGTACCGGTTTCGGGACGCCGCCATCCCAGACTCCCCGAGCCGCTCGCCTGAATGTCCTGCTCGGCGAGGCGCAGGGAGTCGAGGTAGATACGGCCGTCCGCCATCCGGAGCGACACGGCGCCGCTATCCAGTTCCGTCCCGGCGAGCACCGAAGGCGAAAGCACGGCTTTGATGGCGCCGAACGGCGGCTCCGTATCGTTCTGAGCGAACTGGCCGGAAACGGTGACGCTGAGCCGCGACTCGGGTGCGCCGTGAATCCACTGCGCCAGATCGAGGCGCCGCGTCTCGGCGGAGAGATCTCGCGCCGCGAGCCGCGTGTCGAGCAACGTGAGCAATCCATCGACGCGCACCGCCCCGCCGCCCCGCCGCGACTCGAGATCGAGATGCGTATCGAGCTCTCCCAGCGTCCCGGACAGCTTGATCACGCCCGCGACGTCACCGCGCAACGGCAGCCCGGGGTAGCTCGCCCGCAGCGTTTCGAACGACAGCGAGTCGGTGCGCGCGTCGGCGTACACCGACGCAGTGTCGCCGCGCGTATCGAGACCGAAATCGCCCGCAACCGTGCTGGCTTTGCGATCGCCGTCTCGGTGCGTGAGCGTACCCGAGAACCGCGTGTCTTGCAGCGTTCCCGTCAGCGTGCCGCGCGCGTCCACCTGGCCGTGCAGTGTCACGCCCGGCACCAGGCGGTGTACGGTGCCGAGGCTCGCCTGAAGCGTGTCGAGTGTGAACGGCCGGAACCCCATCCCCTCGGGGTCGAGCAGGTCAATCGTTCCCCGGCCGAGCACGCGGGAACGGGCCCCGGAAACGAGCGAGTCGCGAAACGTGATATCGAGATCCGTGGCGAGCTGTTTCATCGTCCCGTCGACGCTGGCCTTGCCGTTCACACGCCCGTAAAACGGCAGCGCCGGCACAATCTGCCGCGCGAAATCGAGGTCGAAGTCGGTCGCGGTGAGCTCGCCATCGCGAATCGCGACGAGGCCTGAGTCGGCCGCGGTGATCGCGGTCAGCCGGCCCGTGGCGGCGCCGCCACCGTAGCGCACATCGAGAGGATACATCCGCGCTTCGAGCAGGCGGCCGCCGTGGGAGCGCAGCCGAATGCCGCCCCGCAGCACCGTCGAGGGAGGGAACTTGAGATTCAGAAATGGAACGTCACCGAGCGTGGCGGAGTCGGCGTGAACCGCGAGGTTGAACAGCAGCGTGTCATGCGGCCAGCGGACGGCGCCGTGGCCGGAAACCGCCGAATGGGGCAGGTCGAGGCGCCGCAGGTCCACGCGCAGCGAGTCGCCAATGACGGTCAGCCCTCCCGAGACGTCCCGAAGCTCGACTTCGGGATCGCTGCTCGCCACCGCGAGCCGATCGATCTCCACGTGGATCCCGGGCTCCTGCGGCGAGGAGATCCGTACCAGTGGGACAATCGCCGCGATGTGATCGAAACGGTGAACGCGGTGGAGTCCCTCGCGCTCGAGTGGGTCGATCTCGTACCCGGGCTGCCACGGTCCGTGTTGCTGCAACCGCAGATTGACGGTGCCGTCGTCGACGCGCACGTTGCGAAACAGGATCAGCGTCGCCGGACCTTGCGGGCCGGTGCTGGGGCGCCCCAGGCGCAGCAGGTCTTCGACGTTGAGTCTTCCGTTCCGGTGCTGGACGATGTTGAACACGGGATGATCGAGGCTCATGTCGAGCAGCACGACGCGGCCCGCCAGAAAGTCGAAGGGGTTGTACGTCGCCTCCACTTTCCCGAACGCCCCGACGAGCGTCGTGTCGGTATCGAACACCTTCACATCGCGCAGCGTGATGCCGGTCAGCAACGGGCCCGAGATCTCGGCGATTTCGATGGAGCCGTCCACCGCGCCCCTCAAGGCTTTCGAGGCGGCGTGCGCGAGCAGGTCGCGCCCCGCCGCTGTGCCCACCAATGCGCTGAACGAGCCGAGGAACGATGCGAGCAGGCCGGCAATGAGCCACAGGGCGGCGGCAAGCGAACGCCGAATCATCAGAACGCCTGTCCTACGGCGAATTGCACGATGATACGGCTCCAGAACGAAGCCGGCCGCGGCGGCGCGTGAATCACCGGCGTCCCGTCGGGATTGAACAGCTGCCGGAGATAGCGCTGCACGTCATTCTGGAGATACACCACACCCGGCTCGGCCGCGTACCCGTTGTATGCGGCGTCCACGCGTACGGGCCCGAGCGGGGTCGCGATCCGCACCCCCATGCCCGGTGTGATGCGGACTCCGGAGACGTTGCCCTCCTGACCGCGCTCCCACACCTGACCGATGTCCGTGAACAGCGCCACCTTCAGGCGATCGGGAAACAGCGGGGTCGCGAACCGCAGCTCGCTATTGAAAACGAAAATCGTATTCCCGCCCGTGGGAGAAGCCACGAACTGCGTATCTCTCGTCATGGACACGATGGTGCTGTCGACGACGTAGACACGAGGCCCCAGCTCGTTTCGAGCGTACCCGCGCACGGAATTGGGCCCGCCCCCGTAGAAACGCTGATCGGGAGGAACGTACTGCACCCCTTGTCCCGTGAGGCTCTGAAACGTCTCGGGGACGATGGTCCCAGCCTGGATGCGGAGCGCCAGCGCGTTGCGGCGCCCGATCGGGTAGTAGCGTGAGGCGGTCAATTCTCCCCGGTTGAATTCATACGGCTGTTCCGAGCCCACCGCCGGTGACGCGTGCATCAGGGCGAGTGTGACCACGCTGCCGTTGGTCGGATCGAGCAGGGAGTTGATGCGGCTTCGGGCCCCGGACACGGTGATGGCCGCGAAACGGCGGTCGCTCGCGAGCAGGTTCACGTCCGCCTGGGAGCAGATCAGAAACACGGTGCAGAACACCACCTGATCCGCCGTGGTGTGGCCGTACGACAGCGTGTACCCGATCGTCGTGGGAATGTCGCGGCGCGCGTTGATCACGAACGCCGGGTTCACGCCGATATCCTGGCGCGTGTACGTCTTGTACTCCGATCGCCGCTCGGCGAATAGGCTCAACCGGGCGATATTGCGCGGCGAAAACAAGGTGAGCTGCCGCAGCGTCAGCGCGAGATTGTAGTTGATGGTGTCGGAGGTCGGATCGCCCTCGAGCAACCGGCAGACATTGTTCGTGAACCCCATGTCGACCGGGCTCCCCACGCCGATCTTCGACACGTTTCCCGTAACGTCGACCGCGCGCGCACCGCCCAGCAGATTGTACGCCGTCCACCCCGCCTGAAACCGAAAGCAATCGATCGTCCCGTATCCGACGCCGGTCATCACGCGATGGCCCGCGCCCTCGGCCACCCGCACCACGACCTGAGCGAGGGAATCGGATGGAGCGGCGGGCGGGAGCGAGTCGATGAGCAGCACCTGCACCGACCGGAATAACCCCATGTCGTACAGGTCCCGCTGGCTCTGATAGAGGTGATTCTGTTGAAACAGGTCGCCCGAATGGACCGAGAGCATGTGACGAACCGTGCTCGTGTCTACGGTCGCGAGCCCCTCGATGGGAACCTGCCCCACGCGCATGCGGCGGCCCGGTACCACTTCGAGCGTTGCCGCGGCCGTGAGCGCGGCATCGTCTTCGTCGAAGTTTCGCAGCACCGTGGCGTAGGGGTAGCCCACGTTCCGGAGCAGCGCCGTGATCGTATCGGCGGAGATCTGAAACAGCAGGCGGTTGAACGGCTTCCCGACCTGGAGCGGGAGCTGCTTCTTGAGCTCGGTCTCGCCCACGATGGAATCGAGGCCAATGATCGAGAGGCGCACGAGCCGCACCGGCTCGCCCTCATGAATGTGGAACGTGAGGTAGACGTCTCGTGCGGTGCGGACGACCGTCGTATCGATGACCGCATTGACATACCCGCTCTGATGATAGAGCAGGAGTAGCCGGAGCATGTCGCGCCGGAATTCCGTCTCGCTGAAATCGCGTTTTTCCCCGAGGCCGAGCCAGCGTAGCCACCAAATGGTCGCAAAGGCGCTCGAGTTCGAGGTGGCGATCACGGCGCGTAGCGTATCGTCGCTTATCGCCCGGTTTCCCTCGAACTTGAGGCTGCGCACGACCCGCTGCTCCTGCTGCTGCCCGGCGAGCGGAGCCGCCGCGAGCGCCGCGACCAGCAGGGCCAAGGAAAGCGAACGCAAGATTGAAGATAGGTGATGGTCGACCCGCAAAGGTATGTTCGCGGGATCGGGTAAGACTGTCAAGGTTTTGAACAGTAAATTAGTCTTCGGTTTGCCCGAACAGGGCCATGTTGCTCGAATGGCCCGGTGCGACCTTGGCCTGAGGATTGATGAAGTGGACGGCGTGGTTCACGGCGATGCTCGCTTCGGCCACGCCGGTGGCGATGAGCTTGAGCTTACCGGGGTAGCTGGTGATGTCGCCCGCCGCGAAGATACCGGGAAGATTCGTCGCCATCGTGGAGGCGACGGTGATGTCGCCCTTGTCGAGCTCGAGGCCCCATTCGGCGATGGCGCCCAGGGACGACAGGAAGCCGAGCTGCGGGATGACGGCGTCCATGTCGAGCCGCTGCTCTTCCTTGGTCTTGTTGTTGTAGATCGTGACGGCCTCGACCCACGACTCGCCATGAATGTGCTTGAGCTCCCAGAACGTCCTGAGCTCCATCTTTCCGGCGGCGCAGAGTGCCTCGACCTGATGCACGGTGGCGTGGTGCGCGCGGAACCCGTCGCGGCGGTGAATCATGGTGATGGATCGCGCGATGCCCTGGAGATTCACAGCCCAGTCGAACGCCGAGTCGCCCCCGCCGACGAGCAACACGCGCTTGCCGGCGAAGACCTTGGGATCGAGCACGCGATCGAACACGCCCCGGCCATACCAGCGGTCGACGTCCTTGAGCGGCAGCTTGCGCGGGGTGAACGCGCCGATGCCGCCGGCGATGATGATCGCACGAGACGGATATTCGTCGGCATCGGTGATGACCACGAAATGCGGCCGGCCATTCATGGACTCGCGGCGCAGGCCGATCACTTTTTGCCCGAGGTGCACCGGCGCATTGAATTGCATCGCCTGCTCCGCCAGCCCCTTCACGAGATCCTTGGCGAGGACCTTGGGGAAGCCCGCCACGTCGAAGATGTATTTCTCGGGATAGAGCGCCGTGAGCTGGCCGCCCACCTGATCGAGATTGTCGATCAGGCGGCAGGACGCCCCGCGCATGCCGGCGTAGAAGGCCCCAAACAGGCCGGTGGGACCGGCGCCGATGATCGTGATATCCTTGAGCTCTTGCATTCGGGCTACTGTAACAACGACTGCCATGGGTGTCGAGTAAGCGGCTCGACTCGCGCGCGTCTGGCGGCGTCCGTAGCTTCCCGGCGCGGTGAAAATCTACACGAAGACCGGTGATGCCGGTGAGACCGCGCTGTTCGGCGGCGGGCGCGTGCCGAAGGACCACGCCCGCGTCGCCGCGTACGGCGACGTCGACGAGTTGAACGCCGCCTGCGGTTTGGCGCGCGCGCTGGCGCCCGAGGCGTTCGGGCGCGCCCTGCTCGAGCGGATCCAGCGCGAGCTGTTCACGGTCGGCGCCGAGCTCGCGAGTCCTGACCCGGCGAAGCTCGCCCGGGTGCTGCCGCGCGCACCGATCGCGCTGGCCGATGTGGCGGCGCTCGAGCAGGCGATCGACGAGCACGAGGCGCGCCTCGAGCCGCTGACGCACTTCATTCTTCCCGGCGGAGGCCCGAAAGCCGCGGCGCTGCACGTGGCGCGCACCGTGTGTCGCCGCGCGGAGCGAAGCGTGGTGGCTCTGGCGCGCGCGGCGCCCCTCAATCCGGCACTGCTGCCGTACTTGAACCGGCTCTCCGATCTGTTGTTCGTGCTGGCGCGCGCGGCGGACCGCGCGGCGGGGCACGCCGACATGCCATGGTGACCATCCGGGTTGGAATCACCGAGCAGCCCGACGCCGCTTACGACATCATGGTCGGGCGCGGGATGCTCGCCGACATCGGCCGGCTCGTGTCGGCTGCCTGCCGCGCGGCCCGGTACGCCGTGATCAGCGACGCGACGGTCGCGGCGCTTTACGGCGCGAGCGTGCTCGCGTGTTTGGCGGATGCGTCGCTCTCGGCCGAGCTGTTCGAATTCCCTGCCGGTGAGGAGCACAAGACGCGTGCGACGTGGGCAACGCTGTCGGACCGCATGCTCGCGCGCAATTTCGGGCGCGACTCGGCCGTGATCGCGCTCGGCGGTGGCGTCGTGGGCGACGTGGCCGGGTTTGTCGCCGCCACCTACCTGCGCGGCGTTCCCTACGTGCAGATCCCGACCACGCTGCTCGCGATGCTCGACTCGTCGATCGGCGGGAAAACGGGCGTGGACGTCCCAGCGGGAAAAAATCTCGTCGGGGCGTTTCACCAGCCGCGGCTCGTCGTGGCGGATCTGGATGTGCTCGGCTCGCTTCCGGCCGCCCAGCTCGTCGCGGGATTCGCCGAGGCCGTGAAGCACGGCGTCATCGCCGATCGCGCGTACTTCGAGTTTCTCGAGCAGACACATCACGACGTGCTGGCGCGCGACCCGAAACCGCTCGAGCGCGCCGTCACGCGCTCGATCGAGATCAAATCGGAAATCGTGGCGCAGGATGAGCGTGAATCGGGACGGCGTGCGATCCTCAACTTCGGCCACACCGTTGCCCACGCCATCGAGGCAACCGCGAATTTCTCGATGCTGCACGGCGAAGCGGTCGCGATGGGCATGGTGCACGAGTCGCGGCTCGCCGAGGCGCTCGGGATCGCGCCGCGCGGCACCGCGGAGCGGGTGCGCGCGCTCGTCCGACGCTGCGGCTTGCCACTCGAGCGGCCGCGCGAGTCTTCAATCGATGCGCTGCTGCACACGATGCAGCTCGACAAGAAGGCGCGCGCGGGCAGTGTGCGATTTGCGCTGCCGCGCGCGATCGGCGCGATGCACGGCAGCGCCGAAACGGGTTGGACGGTGAGCGCACCCGAAGCAGCGATCCGCGCGTGCCTCGCGGTCGATTGATCACACCGCGTGCACACCCCATCCCCAGCAATGCACAGCGTTCCACACGCTTCGCCCGGAGGCCGTCCGGTCGAGTTATGCACAGAATTTGTGGATAGTGGACAAACGGCGGAATTGCACGATTAAGAACGATTTGTGATGTTGAAAACTGCGTCGATTTGCAACGCTGGCGGAGCGTTCCTATATTGGCGCCGTTGACATAAAGTCCACATGGCGGGCACAGCCGTCCCGCTCCATCCACAACCGTCAAAGGTAGTACTGGGGAGTCCGTCGAATGGCCCGTTCGAGCGGAAGCAAACCCAAGCCTTTTTTTCGCGCCAATCCATCCGGAGCCTTCGACCAATATCTGCAGGACATCCAGAAATTACCGCTGATCAAAGAACCCAGTGAAGAACGCCGCCTGGCGCGGCGGGTGCAACGCGGCGATGAAAAAGCCGCCGAGCGCCTCGTCACCGCCAACCTGCGGTTCGTCATTTCCTACGTCAAGAAATATCAGGGGCACGGGCTCGATCTCTCGGAGCTGGTCGCGATCGGCAATGAAGGACTGCTCAAGGCGGTAAAAAAGTTCGATCCGGATCAAGGCGTCAAATTCATCTCGTATGCCGTGTGGTGGGTCCGCCAAGCCGTCCTCAAAGCTCTCGCAGAACAAACTCGCAGCGTCCGCATTCCTCTCAATCAGAATTCCCAGTTGATCCGCATGAGCCGTACCGAGACCTACCTGTCGCAGGAGCTCGGTCGCGAGCCCACGGACGACGAGATCGCGCGGGCGCTCGAGGACACGGTCGAGAACGTCCGGACGGCGCGCCGCATGACCGCGGCCGAGCTGTCGCTCGATGCGCCGGTCGATCGCACCGATCGCGACGCGGCCACACTGGGCGAGCGCTTCGCGGGACAGGAAGGCTCGGAAATCGAGGAAACGACCGACGGCCGCCTGATGCGCGAGTTCGTCGACCGGATCTTCCAGAAGTACCTCACCCCGCGCGAACGCAAGATTCTCTACCTCTACTATGGACTCGAAGAAGGCAGCGAGGCGATGACGCTCGAGAAGATCGGCGCGCTCATGGGCGTTACTCGCGAGCGTATCCGCCAGATTCGCGAGCGCGCGTTCGAGAAGCTCCGCGAGTCGCCGGACGGACGGATGCTGAAAGGATTCTGGCGCGCCGCGTAGCCTCTAGCGGGATCGCGTACCCGATCGCGTGGTCAGGGCGCCCGCCGTCCTGACCACGTTTTCTTTCCCCACCCGCTATCGTCCGGCACGCTCGCGCGTCTATACTTTCGGCATGCCCGATCAAAATTTTGGAAGCGTCGATCCGGCCGTCGCGGCCGCGCTCAGCCACATCGTGGGCCCGCGGCACGTGCGCACGACAAAGGCCGAACGGGTGACCTACTCCAAAGACGGCCTGACCGTGCACCAGCGCATGCCCGGCATCGTCGTGCTCCCGGGAACGCGCGATGAGGTCATCGCCGTCGTGCGCCTGCTGGCTGCGCACGGCGTCAGCTTCGTCCCCCGCGGCGCGGGAACCGGGCTGTCGGGGGGAGCGCTCGCACACGAGGGCGCCGTGCTGCTCGTGCTTACCCGGCTCAACCGGATCCTCGACGTCGATCCCAAGAACCGCCGCGCCACGGTCGAGCCCGGCGTCGTGAACGCGAAGTTGTCAGCCGCGGCCGCCCCGCATGGACTCCTCTATGCGCCGGACCCGTCGAGCCAGTCGGCCTGCACCATCGGTGGTAACGTGGCGGAAAATGCCGGCGGCCCTCACTGCCTCAAGTACGGGGTCACCGCCAACCACGTGCTCGCGCTCGAAGTCGTGCTCGCCGATGGACAGGTCGTGCAGCTCGGCAGCTCGGGCGGCGAGCCATGGGGACCCGATCTAGTAGGACTCTTCGTCGGCTCGGAAGGCAACTTCGGCGTCGTCACCCGGATCACGGTACGGCTCCTCCCCGTGCCGCAGGCGATTCGCACGCTGCTCGCCGATTTCGGATCGGTGCGGACCGCGGGAGAAGCCGTTTCGGCCCTGATCGCGAGCGGCATCGTTCCGGCGGCTATGGAGATGATGGATCAGTCGTGCATCGGCGCCGTCGAGGATTCGATCTATGCCGCGGGATACCCGCGCGACGCCGCCGCCGTGCTGCTCGTCGAGCTCGATGGACGCGCCGACGCCTCGGTGGCCGTCGAAGCGGCCAGCGTGGAAACGCTGCTCAAATCCCACGGGGCACGCTCCGTCAAAACGGCCGTCGATGCACGCGAGCGCGAACGCCTGTGGCTCGGCCGCAAGAAGGCGTTCGGGGCCATGGGACGACTGTCGCGCGATCTCGCCGTCCAGGACGCGGTGGTGCCTCGCTCCCGGCTGCCCGACGTGCTCGAGGCAATCGGCCGGATCGCTCAGCGCTACGACTTGAAGGTCAGCAACGTGTTTCACGCGGGCGACGGAAATCTCCATCCCAACATCTCGTTCGACGGCCGGGTGGACGGGCTCCGGGCGCGGGTCGATGCCGCGAGCGGCGAAATGATGGCCGCCTGCATCGCCGCCGGGGGAACGATCACGGGCGAACACGGCATCGGACTCGATAAATTGCGCTATATGCCGCTGATCTTTGGCCCCGATTCCCTAGCCGCGATGCTCGCGGTGCGCCGCGTCTTCGATCCGCTCGAGCGGGTCAACCCCGGGAAGGTGATTCCGGTGCATGCGTGTCGGGAGTGGGCGGTAGCGCCTTCAACGCGGAATGCGGAACGCGGAAGGCGGAACGGCAAGGCGGGTTCCCAACCCCAGGACGAGGCTCGAACGCGGTTGGAAGGTTCCGCGTTCCGCCTTCCGGCCTCCGAGTTCACAGAATGAAGATCGTCGAACGCGTTCGCGCGGTGCTCGGCCAGGATTCCGTCCTCGAGGACCACGGCCCGCCCGATGGCGTGCCTCGGGTCGCGCCGTCATCGCCGGACGCCGTGGCGCTGTTGCTCGGCACAGCGCGCGAAGAAGGCTGGCGTATCCGCGTGGAAGGCGCGGGGACCTGGATGCCTGCCGACGCGCCGGCAGATCTGGCGCTCACTACGCGCCGACTCGACCGCATTCCCGCGATCGAGCCGCAGGACCTCGCCGCCACGGCTGAAGCAGGAATCGGGTGCGATCAGCTGCGCCAGCAGCTCGCCGATCACGGCACGTGGCTGCCACTCGACCCGCCCGGGCTTGCCGGCAGAACGCTCGGCTCGATTGTCGCGACCGCCACCGCGGGTCCGCTGCGTCACGGCTTCGGGGCGGTCAAGGACCACGTTGTGGGGGTCACGTTCGTGACGGGTGACGGCCGCGTGATTCAAAGCGGCGGACGCGTCATGAAGAACGTCGCGGGATACGAATTGACCAAGCTCCAGACGGGCGGCTTCGGCGCGTTCGGGGTGATCGTGCTCGTCCATCTGCGGCTCCGCGCCCTGCCCCGTGCCGATCAGACGCTGGTGCTCGAGGGCTCGCGTGAAGACCTGTCGCGCGTCGCCGACGACGTCTACGCGGCGGGCCTCACGCTCGCGGCGGTCGAGCTGGTTTCGCCCCCGCTCGCACGCCGCGACCGCTGGTCGCTCGCCGTGCGGCTCGCAGGATCCGCCGCGCTCGTCGCCGCCGAAGAAGCGGGACTCCGGGCGGCAACGGGAAGTCAGTTCTCCACGCTCCGCGCCGAAGAAGCGCATCTCTTCTGGATGCGCGCGGCGGAGGCGTTCGCCACCCGCCCGGTATCGTTTCGGATCGGCGGTCTACCCGATTCGAGCGAGGACCTGCTCGACCTGATTCAGCATCAAGTCGGCGACGAATGGGTGTCGGCCAGCCCGGGCGTGGGCACGCTGCGCTGGGCGGGCGATACGACCATCGAGCGGCTGCGCCGTCTGCGCCGCGCGCTCGCCGCGCTCGAAGTGCCGCTCACGCTCGAGCGTGCGCCGTGGGGAGTGCGTCGCGCGGTCGGGCATTTTGGCGCGTATCGCGAGGGCGCCGGGCCCCTGATTGCCGGGTTGCGGCAGACGTTCGATCCCGGAAACGCGCTGGCCGTTGCCGTGGAGAGCGATGACGACGACGGCTGACGCGCTCGAGCGCGACGCCGGATTCGCGGCGCTCGACGCTTGCGTGCATTGCGGGTTTTGCCTCCAAGCATGTCCCACGTTCCTCGCGACCGGTGATGAAGCCGACAGCCCCCGCGGCCGTATCGAGCTGATCCGGTCGCTCGAGCGCGGGGAGCTGTCGCCGCACGATCGCTCGGTCGTGGAGCATCTGGACCGCTGTCTGGGCTGCCGCGGATGCGAACCGGTGTGTCCTTCCGGCGTGGGGTATGGCCGCGGGCTCGAGACCGCGCGCGCACTGCTCATGCGCCAACGCCGCCTCCCGTGGATGGCACGCGCGGCGCTCGCCACGATGACGATGCCAGGACTCTCCCCCGTGGTCTACGCATTCGCCCGTGCGCTGCGGGCGACGGGTTTCCCTCGCCTGCTGGCGGGCTGGGGCCGCGCGCGGTTCGCGATGGGGATGCTCGCGGCGACGAGACCGGACGGAAAGAGACGGAAAGAGAGGGAACGAGACGGGCGGGTGCGCTCGAATACATCCGTCGCTTTCCGTCCCTTCCCGACTCTTGCCGCCCATCTCTTCAGAGGCTGCATCATGGACGGTCTCTTTTCCCACGTGCACGACGCGACCGTCCGGACGCTCGGGGTGAACGGCTACGAAGTGTCGGGCCCCGCGGGGCAGGTGTGCTGTGGGGCGCTGCACGTGCACGCGGGCCTTCCGGAAGAGGCAAGAACGCTCGCGCGGCGTAATGTCGCGGCGTTTGGCGACGGTTCCGAACCCATCGTGGTGAACAGCGCGGGCTGCGGCGCCATGCTCAAGGATTACGGTCACCTGCTGCACGACGACCCGCGGGCGCGGGCGTTCGCCGAGCGCGTCCGGGACGTGAGCGAGCTACTGGCCGAGCGCGGGCCCGCACCCGGCGCTCCGGTCGACGTGCGCATCTCGTACGACCCACCCTGCCACCTGCTGCATGCACAGCGAATTGCCGAGCCGCCCATGGCGTTGTTTCGCGCCATCCCGGTGCTCCAGCTCGTCCAGACGCCCGATGCCGCGCAGTGCTGCGGGAGCGCGGGGCTGTTCACGCTGGTGCAACCCGAAATGTCCCGCGCGGTGCTCGCTCCGAAGCTCGCCCAGCTGCGTCAGGTGGCGCCGCAGGTCGTGGCCACCGGAAATCCCGGCTGCCTGATGCAGCTCGGCGCCGGCCTTCAGGCGGCGCGCATTTCCGCCCGCGTCCAGCATCCGGTGGAGCTGCTCGACGAGTCTTATCGGCGCGCTGGATTCTATGCCTGAGTCGACCACGCGCGGCGGCACGCAAACCGAGGTGGTACTGTTCGACTTCAACGGCGTCATCGTGGATGACGAGGAGCAGCACCGTGAGGCGCTCACGTCGGTCCTGGGGGATTCTGGAATCCCGCTCGCGCGCGAGCAATACTATGGTGAGTATCTGGGCTGGAACGACGAAATGTGTTTCGTCACCGCGTTCCGCTCCGCGAAACAGGATCTCAGCGGCGCCCGATTGGCCGAGCTGGTCCGCGAGAAGTCGCGTCGCTACGAAGCGCTGATCCGGCGCTCGCTGCTCCTCGTTCCCGGTGCCGGCGAGTTCGTGGACCGTGCGGCGGGGGCATTTCGCCTGGGGATTGTCTCCGGCGCGTTACGCCGCGAGATCGAGATCGTGCTCGAACGAACCGGGCTCAAGCGCCACTTCGAGGTGATCGTGTCGGCGGAGGATGTCGAAGCGTGCAAGCCCGATCCCGCGGGATATCTGCGAGCGCACGCGGCGCTCGGGCGGCGCCAGGCGGTGGCGCCCGCCGCCTGCATCGCCATCGAGGACTCGCTCCCGGGAATGGCGGCGGCGAGGGCCGCGGGCATGCGATGCGTCATGCTCACGACGAGTCACTCGCAAGAAACCCTGAACGGCGAAGGCGCGGAATTCGTGTGGACTTCCTTCACCGGCCACGACCCGGGGGAGCTGCTCACGCTGGGACGGCAATGAACGACGCGCCCGTGCTCGGGGCCGCGCGAGTGGGGCCGGGCGACCTGGACCCGGCCGGCTTCGCAGCGCTCCGCACCGGCGCCATCGTGGCGCGTGAGGATGCCGCCGTCATGGCGCTCTCGGGTGCTGGCGCCGTGGCGTGCATGCAGGGATTACTGACGAACGATGTGGAGAAGCCCGGCGACGGCGCGTTCGTCTATGGCGCGATGCTCACGGCCAAGGGAATGATCGTAGTGGATGGTTGGGCGGCGCGGCACAATCCCACGGTGACGTTCACCATGCCGGCAGACGTCCGGTCGCGCGCGCTCGCGATCTTCACCCGTTCCGTGCCCCCGCGGCTGGCGCGGGTCGAGGACCGTTCCTCGGATGGCGCGGTGTTGCGGCTCGCTGGCCCCGCTGCGCTGGAGCGGTGTAGCACGCTGGCCGAATTTCTCCCCCTCCCTCCGCCCGGACGCGCCGCTCTGCATCCCGACGGGTGGGAGATCGCCCGGCCTCCAGACGGTGCGCCATTCGTCCTTCAGCTGATGGGTCCACGGGCTGCTGTCGCCGTACTCGAAGACCGCCTCGGCCGAGCGGGCATCCACATCGCGGACCGACCGATTCTCGAGGCGGCACGGGTTCTCGCCGGCTGGGGCAGGATCGGCGCGGAGATAGACGAGAAGACGATTCCGCAGGAAGTGCGCTTCGATGAGCTGGGTGGCGTGTCGTACACGAAAGGGTGTTACACGGGACAGGAGACCGTGTCACGCCTGCATTTCCGGGGTCACGTGAATCGCTATCTCCGTGGGCTCCGCTTCGACGACGCGCCTGGGGACGCCACGACCGTAGAGCAGCAGGACCGTGAGGTGGGTCGCGTGACGAGTCTCGTGTGGCTTCCGGAAGGAGCCAGCCGAGGCCAGTGGATCGGTCTCGCGCTGCTGCGACGGGACGTCCTGCCGGGGACGATGGCGCGCGCGGGGAATTCCGACGTAAGAGTGGTCGACCTGCCGTTCACGCTCTAGACGGAAAAACGAAAGCCCGGGCCAGCTGGTCCCGGGCATCGTTTATCGCGGTGTCGAACGTCCGTCTACGGCGTCTTCTTCTTGTGCGTGGTCGTCTTCTTGTGATGCGTCGTGTCGGCCATCATCTTGTGTGACGTATCGGCCATCATCATCTTGTGGGACGTATCGGCCATCATGGCGTGGCTCGTGTCCGCGGCCATCGGGTGAGAGGTGTCGGGCGTTGCGTTCATGCTCGGCGTGTTGGTCGCATTGCCGCTCGACTCCCCACCCTTGGAACAGCCGGCCAACGCCACAACGGCCAATGCGAGTGCGATGCGCTTCATCTCGTTCTCCTCACTATAGTGAAGTACGGACCAGGCTAGTGCGCGCGGGGTAACCTACCGGTGACCCCCCCACAGTCAAGGCCGCAGGAATCGCCCCATCGGATGAGACACTAACGTGGCGTGTTCGCGCCCCTTCCGGCGGACACGCTGTGTCTTTACTTCGCGGGCGTACCCGTTAATCTCGGACATATGATGAGACCAACGACTCTTGGCGAATTGAAACTGACGGAATGGGCGAGCCCCGCACGGCTCGAGCGCAGCGTCAAGGATGAGATGCGGGAGAACCTGATCTGCCTGCTGCAAAACGGATCCCCGCTGTTTTCGGGGATCGTGGGCTACGAGGACACCGTGCTCCCGCAGCTCGTGAACGCGATTCTCTCGCGGCACAATTTCATTCTCCTGGGCCTGCGTGGCCAGGCGAAAAGCCGCATCCTGCGCGAACTCGTGAAGCTCCTGGACGAGGAGATTCCGGTGCTGGCCGGCAGCGAAGTGAACGACGATCCGTTCCAGCCGATCTCGAAATTCGGACGCGAGCTGGTGGGCGAACAAGGCGATGCCGCCCCGATCAGCTGGCTGTCGCGCGAGTCGCGCTACGTGGAGAAGCTTGCCACGCCGGACGTCACCATTGCGGACATCATCGGCGATGTCGATCCCATCAAGGCGGCGCGCGGCGGGCACCTGCTGTCGGACGAGCTCACCATGCATTTCGGCCTGCTGCCCCGAGCCAACCGGGGCATCTTCGCCATCAACGAGCTGCCCGATCTCGCGGGAAAGGTGCAGGTGGGGCTGTTCAACATCATGCAGGAAGGCGACGTGCAGATCAAAGGATATCCCGTGCGCCTGAACCTGGACGTCGCCTTGCTGTTCACGGCGAACCCGGAAGACTACACGGCGCGCGGCAAGATCATCACGCCGCTCAAGGATCGCATCGGCTCCGAGATCGTGACGCATTATCCGCACACGGTCACGCTGGGCGCCGCGATCACGCAGCAGGAGGCCTGGGTCGAGCGCGCCGGCCGCCCGGTGCGCGTGCCGGACTTCATGGCCGAGCTCGTGGAGCGGGTCGCGTTCGAAGCGCGCGAGGACAAGCGCGTCGACCGCAGGAGCGGTGTGTCGCAGCGGCTGCCGATCTCCCTGCTTGAAAACGTGATCTCGAACGCCGAGCGGCGTGCGATCGTCACGAAGGAGAAGTCGGTCGTCCCCCGCGTGTCCGATGTGTACGCGGCGCTGCCCGCGATCACCGGCAAGCTCGAGCTCGAGTACGAGGGCGAGCTGCAGGGTGCCGAGGTGATCGCGCGCGACCTGATCCGCCGTGCCGCGGGCCGCACCTTTGAGGGTCGCGTGGGCGGCGCGAACGTGGACGACATCGTGCACTGGTTCGATGAGGGAGGCGCGCTCAAGGTGTCGGTGGATGAGCGGGCGGAGTCCTGCCTGAAAGGCTTCAGCGTCGTTCCGGGTCTGCTCGACCTCGTCGATCAGGTCGGCCTGGCCGCGAAAAAGGACCCGCTCACGATGGTGTCGGCCTGCGAGCTGGTGCTCGAGGGGCTCGTGGCCGAGAAGCGCATCTCGCGGACCGACGAGCTGGGTTACGTGCGCGCGCGTCCCGAGCCGAAAGGACAGGGATTCGGCAAGGGAGGCGGGGGACAGGGGCCGAATCTGTTCTCGTAGGGGGCGGAAAGGCTTCTATATTTTTTCCGTCCTCCCCACGGAGCTCCGATGTCCAAGCTCGTCGCCGGTGCAGTCCTCCTGTTTCTCGCCTTCGCAATTCTGATCGCCGCGGCCTCCGTCAAGGGCGAGCGACCCGGTCCCGTATCCCGGCTGCTCCGCCTGGCCGGATATGGCTTGATGCTGCTCGCGGCCTTCGTGCTCGTGAGCTCGGGCATGGTGGTGATCGATCCCGGCCGTGTCGGTGTGCGCCATGCCTTCGGGTACGTCGATCCCCATCCTCTCCTCCCGGGTATTCGATTCATTCCGCCCTGGTCCGAGATGGAGCGCTACTCGACACGCGAGGAGCAATGGCCCACCCAGGGCGAGCAGATCGAGGCGATCGAAGCGCTCTCCTCCGAGCAGATGGGGATGCACGTGGAGGTGTCGATCCGCTGGCAGATCGATCCGATGCAGGCCCCACACATCTACACGGAAATCGGCAATGAAGACCAGATTCGGGGCGCGGTGCTCAATGCGATTCGGAAGGGCGTGCGCGACGGCATGGTGCAATACTCGATCAACGACATCGCCAAGCGCACGCAGATCGCCAGCACCATGGAGGCGCTCGTCGATTCCGCGCTGGTCACGACACCGCGTGCCGGCGGAGGCAATTTCCGGATCGCCACGGTGACGGCGTTCTTTCTCCGCGATCTGCAGCCTCCCGCCCAGGTCGTACAAGCGATCAACAACAAGATCGCGCAGGAGCAGCAGATCGAAACGGAACGGCATCGCGTCGAGGTAGCGCGGCTCCAGACCGAGCAGCAGCGGCTCCTGAATCAGACGCTCTCACCCGAAGCGCTCACGAAGCAGTGGATCGAGGTGCTGCACGACATGCGGACCTCGAACAACGTCATTCTCATCGTGCCGACCGAAGGCGGATTGCCGCTCCTGAACATCGGCGACCTGCGCAAGAATCTCCGACAACCCTAATGGCCACTCCCGTCATCACGATCACGCGGCAGTACGCCTCCGGCGGCTCGGAGGTGGCCCGGCTCGTCGCCCAGGCGTTGAGCTGGGACGTGATCGACAATGAATTCGTGGACGCGGTGGCGGCTCGCGCCGGACTCTCGACCGCGCAGGTGGCGGAGCGCGAGGAACGGGCGCCGCGGCTGCTCGAGCGCATCGCCCGGACGCTCGCCGTCGGATCGCCCGAGACATTCCTGGATGGCGAATCGGTTGCCACCGCGGCGCGCGACGACGCCATTGTCGCGCGCGTGACGGAGCGGGTCATCGCCGAGGCGGCGCTCCACGGCAGGATCGTCCTCGTGGGGCGCGGAGCGCAGATCGTGCTCGCCCAGCGCCCCGACGCGCTGCACGTCTACGTGGTCGCGTCGAAGCCGTGGCGCGTACGCCACGCGGTGGAGCGGCTTGGACTCGACGCGGCACGGGCCGACAAGGAGGTCGACGATACCGACCGCCGGCGCGACGAGTACGTGAAGACGTACTATGGCCGCACGCGCCACGCGCCCGAGAACTATGACGTCGTCGTGAACACGGAGCGGTTGGGATTCGAGGGAGCGGCGGGCGTGGTGGTGAGCGAGGCGAAACGTCGCGGCTGGTAGCAACCGCGTTCAGTCCATGGTTCGCAATGCCGGGGCCCTCCACGCTGCCACCAGGACCGCCACCAGACATCCCACACCGCCCAGTCCGATTGCGAGCGGCGTTCCGTAATGCTCCGCCAGGAACCCCGCCTGAAACGCGCCGAACGGCGCCATCCCCACGAACACGAACGCGTAGAATGCCATGACACGCCCGCGCAGCGCGTCGGGCACGAGCAGTTGAATCATGGTGTTGGACAATGCGGTAGTCACGATCATCGCGCAGCCGGCGAGCGCGAGCAGCAGGACCGCCACGACGTATGAACGCGTGGCGGCGAACGCGACGAGCAAAGCCCCGAACGCCCCGCCCGAGACGAGCAACGCCATCCCCTTCCGCACCGATCGCCCGCGCCACGCCAGCGCGAGCGCCCCAAGCATGGCCCCAACGCCCACCGACGTCATCAACAGCCCGTAGCCCC
>Ga0335079_10002203_pt1 | contig 22511 bp, 21 predicted proteins | sample Lox_Sample_33_FD_206719 | JGI IMG/M metagenome (GOLD analysis project Ga0335079, IMG submission 206719) | Soil microbial communities from Loxahatchee National Wildlife Refuge, Florida, United States - Lox_Sample_3.3 | ecosystem: Environmental > Terrestrial > Soil > Wetlands | place: USA... | reverse complement strand
CACGATCGCGCCGTTCACCTTGGCGCCACGGCAGCGGTGGCCGATGTCGGTGTGCAAGGCATAGGCGAAATCGACCGGTGTCGCGCCCTTCGGGAGATCGATGACCTTGCCCTGGGGCGTGAGCACGTAGACCGTGTCGTCGACGACGGCCTGACTGTACTGCTCTTTCCAGTCCGAGGAATCGACAATGTCGTCACGCCAGGCGAGCATCTGCCTCAGCCAGGCGATCCTCTCGTCCGCGGGGTCCCCCTTGCCGCGCGCGCGCCGCGATCCCTCCTTGTACCGCCAGTGCGCCGCGACGCCGATCTCGGCGTCGCGGTGCATCTCGTGCGTGCGGATCTGCACCTCGAGCGTCCTCCCTTCAGGCCCGATCACCGCGGTGTGGAGGGAGCGGTAGAGATTCGCCTTAGGCCGCGAGATATAGTCGTCGAATTCGCGCGGGATCGGCGCCCACAGGTTGTGGACCACGCCGAGCGCGGCGTAGCAGTCCTTCACCTCGTCGACCAGCACCCGCAACCCGCTCGCGTCGTGGATCTCGGAGATGTCGAGCCCCTTCGCGCGCATCTTGCTGTAGATGCTGTAGAGGTGCTTCGGGCGGCCGGTCACGTCGGCGCGGACCCCGGCACGTGCCAGCTCGTCCGCAAGCTCGGCGATCGCCAGCTCGATGAAGCGCTCGCGCTCGCTTCGACGGCTTTCGAGCATGCCGGCGATGCGCTTGTAGAGCTCGGGCTCGAGGTAGCGGAAGGAGAGGTCCTCGAGTTCCCACTTGAGCTGCCACACGCCGAGGCGGTTGGCGAGCGGCGCGTAGATGTCCAGCGTTTCGCGCGCGATGCTCGCGCGTTCCGCGTCTGGAGCGCGAGCGAGCCAGCGCAGGGTCTGGGTGCGGCTCGCGAGCCGCAGCAGCACCACGCGGATGTCGGCGACCATGGCAAGGAGCATCTTGCGCAGCACTTCGGCCTGGGGCGCTGCGTCCTTCCGCAGCGCCGCGGCGCGAGTGACCACCCGGAGCCGGTTGAGCTTGTCGATGCCCGACACGAGCGCGGCCACGGCCGGCCCAAAGGACGTCGCCAGCTTCTCCTCGGCATCCGCAAGCCAAGCGGGCACGGCAAACAGCACGCCTGCGGCGAGCGAATCGGCGTCGAGGCGCAGTTGCACGAGGTTGCGTATCAAGCCGATGGCGTGCTCGTACGCCGGCTCCCCGGTACCCAGAACCCTGTCGCCGTACACGCCCTTGGCGAACTCGAGCGCCCGCGCGAGCACGCGCCGGTCCTCTTCCGGCGATCCCGCCGGAAGGATGTCGTCGCCGAGCCCAGCGGAGCCCGTGCGCGTTGTCGATACCATGCGTGCAGTTTATCCCGGATAATCCGCTCTTTTTGGACTTCGGATGCGAGAAGGCCCGGCGCGAGCCCGCGCCCTCCCCTACGTTCTGCTCCTCGTCGCCGCCGCCTCCTTCGGCGGCAATTGGGTCGCGGCCCGGCTGGTGAATTTCGAGATCGCGCCCTTCGCACTGTCGTTCTGGCGCTGGACGATCGCAGCCGCGCTCCTTTTGCCGTTCGCGCTGCGCCAGCTGCACGAGGACGCCCCGCTCATCCGCGCGCACCTTCCGAAGCTCTTCGTTTTCGGTGCGGTCGGCGCCGGCGGGTTCACGCTGCTCGGCTACTGGGGGGTGAGCCGGACCACGGCGATCAACGCTACGCTGCTCAACTCCTCCCTGCCGCTGTTCGTCGTTCCTCTGTCCTGGCTCCTGCTTGGCCTGACGGTCAGCGCTAGACAGCTGCTGGGTCTGGCGTTGTCGCTCGCTGGCGTGGTCTCGATCGTGAGCGGCGGGAACCTGCGGACGCTCGCCGGGCTGAGGCTCAATCCTGGGGATTTCCTGATCCTCGGCGGGGCGTTTCTGTGGGCCGTCTACACGGTCACGCTGAAATGGCGCCCGCCGTTGCGTGCGCTGTCCTTCCTTTTCACCACGATCGCCTCAGCGGCGCTCGTGTCCTTTCCGTTCTTCCTCTGGGAAATGAGCGCGAGTCGGACAATGACCTTGACTCCAACGGCGATCGCAACGATCGCCTACCTCGCGATCTTCCCGTCGATAGTCGCCTATGTCTGTTGGAACCACGCCGTCGCGGCGCTTGGTCCCAATGTCGTCGGGTTCTTCAACCCCGTAATCCCGGTATTCGGTATCCTGTTCGCGGTGATTCTTCTCGGCGAGCCGCTCCGGGCCTACCACCTGGCCGGGTTCGCGCTAGTGCTTGCCGGCGTGGTGCTCACCTCGCGCCGCTGACATGGGACTCCTTCGCGAATGGCGTCGTCGAAGAACGCTGAAGAGCGCCCGCCTCGACGAGGCGTTGTGGAAGCGAGTCGCAGCGAAGCTGTCGTTCCTGCGAGGGATTTCGGAGGAGGACGCCGCACGGCTTAAGCACCTCGTCGTCCTCTTCCTCGCCGAGAAGGAGATGCACGGTGCGCACGGCCTTTCGCTCACCGACGACATCCGGCTGTCGATCGCCGCGCAGGCCTGCCTGCCGATCCTCAACCTCGGGCTCGACGTTTACCAGGGCTGGGTGGGGATCATCGTGTACCCGGGCGAATTCCGGGTCCATAAGGAGGAAGTCGACGAGGACGGCGTGGTCCACAGCTTCGCGGAGGAGCTGGCCGGTGAGGCTTGGCCGGGCGGTCCGGTGATCCTCTCGTGGGAGGACGTGGGCATGAGCGAGCGCGGCTACAACGTGGTTATCCACGAATTCGCGCACAAGATCCACATGGACGGCGGCGGCGATGCGGACTATCCCGCGGCGCGGCGCGGGATGGACCCGGTCAGATGGCGCAAAGCGCTCGAGGACGCTTACAGCCGCTTCTGCGCCCAGGTCGACTCCGGCGAGCCGACCTTCATCGATCCCTACGCCTCCGAGCACCCGGCCGAATTCTTCGCCGTCATGAGCGAGGCCTTCTTCACCGAGTCGGCCGTGCTCGCGCGGGACTGGCCGGAGTTATACACTCAGCTCGCCCAGTTCTACCGGCAGGATCCCGCGTTGCAGCGAGCATCCAAAGGGGGGTATTCATGACGGCACTGGGCTCGCTTTGGCTTCCCATTCTCTTCTCTGCGGTTTTTCGTGTTCATCGCTAACAGCGTGATGTTGGCCGCCGGGACTTTCGGTTGGCTGTGGCCGCGCTACGCTAGCTGCCGTAAGCGAAGCCGATGCCTATCGTGTTCTGCCTGAAGTTGTAGTCGATCAGGCTCTCCCCGAATCCCGAGGTCGCCTGAACGTAGACGCGCGCCGCGCCTACGAGCTTGCGGCTCGTCCAGTCGAGCTGCGCGAACCCGCGGCCGGTCTGGAACGAGCGTCTCAGCAGCAGGGACACAGATTTATCGTTGTCAAATTGCCAGCGCAGCTGCACGTCGCCTCTGCCGAGGTAGTCCTGGATGTCCGGGTTGTCGTCTTTCTCCGCGCTCTCCGGAATCCGGTACCACGCGCGAGCCAGCACCGCGAGCCGGCCCCATTCCCACCCGCCCTGGGCGTAGACCCGGTTCCAGCTGCGAGACTGGGGCAGCGAGCGGCCGTTGGACTGGTGCACCAGGCCGAGATTCAAGAGCTTCCAGCCGTCGAATTGATTGCCGGTGCTGAAGGTCGCGATCACCTCCGGCTCGTAGTTGGTCTCGCGAAACGGGCGCGACAGGCGCGGGTTGTACAGCTGCCAGAAGGACCGTTGCGTGTACGCGAACCACAGCCGCACATTGCTCAGCCCGAGGTACTGCCGATCGAAATCGTGCCGGGACAGCAGCTCGGACTTGAAGGACAGCTGAAACGCCAGTTCGTCGTCGTTGTAGGGGATCGCCACGGGAACCGCGTGATCCGGCGAAGGGCTGGAAGGCTGGGTATTAGCATGGTTGGTCCACTTGCCGACGAGGACATACGTGGGCTGGTGCGTCTGGACGTCGTCGATCCTGATGCGCTTGTCGCCCGGCCCGAGCTTCCAGTGGCGCTCGAGGTAGCTGGGCGGCGGTCCCATGCTCGCCTGCCCGACCGCGTCGAAGCACTCGAGGCGCCCCCTGTCGTCCTGAATATCGCGGCACTTCGCGTAGTCGGCGTCCTGCGCCGCGCGCGACGCTCCGGGCAGAAGCAACGCGAGGAACGCGGCGCTCCATGCACCGAGTCGCGCGTTCATCGGCCCGCGAGCAGGAAATCCCGGACGACGGCGATCTGGTCCGCATGGATGAGCGTGGGAGCATGACCCACCCCGGGGATCTCGATCGCGTGCGCGCGCGGACCGCGGACTGCCATCTGCCCGACGGTTTCGCGCGAGAGCAGATCCGAGTGCTCGCCTCGCAGCACCAGCGTCGGGCAATGGATGGTGTCGTAGAGTTTCCACAACTCGAGGTCCCGATCGGGCAGCTCGGCGTTGAAGGGCACCGCGATCGCCGGGTCGTAGTGCATCCTGAAGGAGCCGTCCGCGTTCCTGCGAACAACGTGCTCGGTCAGGAAGCGCCATTCGGCGTCGGTGTGCGGGCCGAAAGTCGCGCTCGTGGCCCGCACGAACTGCTCGGCGGCCTCGATCGTCGGAAGCGGCGGCCATTTGCCCACGTACTCTGCGATGCGCCTGATCGCGGCCAGCGTCAGCACAGGTCCGACGTCGTTCAGCGCCAGCCTCTGGATCGGCGACTCGGGCATCGCGGCGATCGCCATGCCGATGAGGCCCCCGAGCGACGTTCCCACCCACCGCACCGACTCGAGCTTCTGGTCCGCCATCAGCATCAGCATGTCCTTCGCATACGTCGGGATGGCGTAGTCCATCGGCTCCTTCAGCCAATCGGAATCACCGCGTCCCGCGACGTCGGGGCAGATCACGCGATAGCCGCGGCGCGCCATCTCCGGCGCAAGAAAATCGAAGTCGCGGGCGCAGCGCGTGAGCCCATGGACGCACATGAGCACTTCCGCGCCCGGCTCGCCCCATTCGACGTAGGCGATGCGCCGGCCTGCCGGGAGCCGGAACGTTCCCCGCCGAGAGAGCTCGCTCATCCCGCCTCGTGCGTCCTCGCACGCAGCCACCACCGCTCCAGCAGCGCGGGAATCCAGCGCTCGTGCTCGCCGAACGAGGCAAACGCGAGCGATCCACCCTTCGGACGCAGCACGCTGCGCAGCTTCTCGGAGCGCAGATTGGCTGCCCGCACCGGATAGCCATACGCGGCGAAGCGATGGCGCTCGACCGCCGTCTCCTCGATGGGACTCTCCCCGAACCAGATCCATTCGTGCGCGAATCCTTGCGCAATGCGGTCGAGCTCGCGCAGCTCGTCCTCCCGGATCGGCTCGCGCGGAGCGAGCTCGGAATAAACAGGCTCTTCAGCGCCGAGATTCCACTGCTCGGCCCACTGGGCCTCGACACCGTCCGACGCCAGCAGCTCCCAGGACACGGCCGAACCCGCGACGCGGAAGAACGCGTGCTGGTTCTGGCCGAGGACGTACCCGTGCCAGGACTCCCGCCAGCGGGCGCAGGTCACCGCCAGCTCGAGCGTGCCGTCCCGGGCCGCGCGCACCTCGCAAGAGACATCGCACCGGGGCGTCTCGGACTCTACCGCCTGTTCGGCGAGCACCCCGTTGCGGATGACCGCCCGCCCCGCTCTCCCCATAGACGCGTCTCTCCATCGCACTTCCACGGTGACATCGGGATGAGCCTGGGAGGCGGATACAAAGGGCGGAAAGGGAATGCCGTCCTGGCCGCTGAATTCATACTCGAGGCGCTCGGCGGTATGCAGCTCGCGAAAGGAGGCCCCCCTCTCTTCGTCCAGGAGCCGGTTCACCTCGCCGCGGTATTCCCGCAGAGCATGCGGGTCGCCGCTCACCACGATGTTCGCGACTAGACTCAAGGCGGCTTCTCCGTCCCGGAGTATAGCCGCTCACCCCTCGTGCCAATAGCGACGCGCCCGCTCCCGGTGTAGTTCTACCTGCAGGCCTCCCAGGCCACAACGGATCTCGATCGCGCCGCCGCTATCGGTGCGAACCACGGTGCTTCCGGCCTCCCGGTAGCGCTCCAGGACTTCCTCGCGGGGGTGGCCGAAGCGGTTGCGGTAGCCCACTGCGAATACCGCGTAGCGGGGCGCGACCCTCTTCACGAACTCCGCGCTGGACGAGGTCGCGCTGCCGTGGTGCGGCACGAGCAGCGCATCTGCCGGCAAGAGATCCGGAGAGCGACGCAAGAGCTCCTGCTCCGCTGCGCGCTCGATATCCCCCGCAAGGAGCACGCGGCCCCCCGGGCCGGCGATTCTCAGCACACAGCTGCGGTTGTTGGCGCGCGGGCCGCGCCCTGCGGCAGGCGCGCCGGTCGGGTGGAGAAATTCGAAGGCGACGCCGTCCCATTGCCATGCGCGTCCTGCGACGCAGGGCTCGCTGCTAGGCCCCGCCGAGAGGATAGCGTGAGCAGAGGGAAGCGACGACCACAACGCGGCGACCGGTATCCCATCGAGCACCGTCGCAGCGCCGCCGGAATGGTCGCGATCGTCGTGAGACAGGACGATCGCGTCGAGGCGGGCAATGCCCTCGCCCCGGAGGTAAGGAAGCACAATGCGGCCGCCGCTGTCGGAAAACGCATTGAAGGCGGGGCCGGCGTCGTAGAGCAGGGCGTGATTGCTCGTGCGCACGACCACCGCCAGCCCCTGCCCCACGTCGAGCACGGTGATCCAGAGCTCGCCGACGGCGGGTATAGCCGGTTGCACCGCGAAGAGTGGCAGCGCTAGCACGGCCCCCACCCAGCGTGCCGGGAAGCCCCGCGGCAAGAGCAGCCACGCGATGGCGAGCAGGGCGAGGGGCACGGTCCAGGGAACCGGAGCATGCTGCTGCCACAGGGCACCGGGCAGGCCCGCGAGCCAGCCGAGGAGCGCCATGAGCGCCTCGAGGATCCAGTGCGCCAGCCCGAGCGGCCAGCTGAAAGGAAGCCCTGCCCCGACGAGAGCGAGGGGCGTCACTACGAGGCTCACAAGCGGTATGGCGGCTGCGTTGGCGAGCGGAGACACCAGCGAGACCTGCTGGAAGAGCACCAGCATCAGCGGAGCGAGGCCTACGGTCACTGCCCACTGCACCCTGCCCCACTGCGCGAGCCAGTGCGGCTTGGCGGTGTGCCCCGTGCTTACGTGGAAGATCACGGCGACTGCCGCGAAGGAGAGCCAGAAGCCAGGCGAGAGCACCGCCCAAGGGTCGAGAACGAGCACTACGAGGAGCGCAGCGGCAAGCACGCGCGAGGCGCTGGTCGCCCACCCGAGCCACAGCGCCGCCGCGGCCACGCCCACCATGTATAGCGTGCGCTGTGCGGGAACGGCAAATCCGGAAATCAGACAATACGCGAACGCCGCGAGAAATCCGGCGAGCGCGGCGGCCTTCTGCGCGGGCAGCGCGAGAGCGAGTCGCTCGCAGCGGCGCCAGCAGAAGGACACGAGCGCGGCGAACAGTCCCGCGATCATGGTGACGTGAAGGCCGGATATCGACATGAGGTGCGACACGCCCGTCCTGGCGAACAGCTGCCACTGCCCGGGATCGATGGCGCGCTGGTCGCCTATGGCCAGTGCGATCAGCACGCCCGCGTAGGGACGCTCGGGGAGCGTTCCGAGGATTCTTTCGCGTACGAACTCGCGCACGCGTTCGATGAGATACGGGGGCCGCATCACCATCGCTTCGAGGCGCTCTGCCGCCGCGTCTTCGCCGCGGCCGGGCGTTCTCACGTAGCCGGTAGCGCGGATTCCGCGCTCGAGCAGCCACGCCTCGTAGTCGAAGCCGTGCGGATTGACGTTGCCATGAGGCCGGCGCAGGCGCACGCGATAGCGCCAGCGCTCCCCCGGCCGCACGGGGAGCGCGACGCCGCCGCCCTCGGACGTGAAGCCGCCGTACCAGGCAAGCGAAATATGGCGCGGCACGCCGCTTTCCGGAGTCTCGACGTCGAAGTCGAAGCGGACGCCGCGCTCGACGGGCTGCGGCAGGCTGGCGATCACGCCGGAGACCATCACGTCGCGTCCCTCGAGGTCCGGATCGAGCCTGTCGGCCAGCCTGCAGTGCGCGAGCGCCGCGGACCAGGCAAGGCCGATCGCGGCGAACGCGGCAAACCTCGCCGGCGCGGCGGCGATCGCGGGAAGGCGCGTCCCGAAGGCTGCGCCTGCCCCGGCGAATGCGCAAAGCGAGGCGAGGGCCCCCCAAGCCGGAAGCTCGGGCAGCTGCTGGAGCACGCAAACGCCGAGGGCGAAGCCGAGCGCGGCGAGTCTCACGAAGGACCAACTCGGAGTTTCATTCGCCCTGTAACGGGCGACGGCGTCGTGCGTTGATAGGAGTGCTGCGAGACGCCGCTCAGGCCGCCGGCTGCAGCAGGCCGTCCTGCAGCCGCAGGATACGGTGTGCCCGCGCCGCGAGGGAAGGCTCGTGCGTCACGATCACGAGGCTCGTGCCGTGGGCGCGATTGAGCTCGAGCATCAGCTCGAACACGGTCTCGGCGGTGCGCCGGTCGAGGTTGCCGGTCGGCTCGTCAGCGAGCACGCAGGCAGGCCGGGTAACGAGGGCGCGGGCCAGCGCGGCGCGCTGGCGCTCGCCGCCAGAGAGCTCTCCCGGGGTGTGGGTAAGCCGCTCGCCCAGCCCCACCTCCCTGAGCATGACGGCTGCCGCCTCACGCGCCTCCCCGGGAGCGGTGCGGCGGATGAGGAGCGGCATCGCGACATTCTCGAGAGCGTTGAACTCCATGAGGAGGTGGTGGAACTGATAGACGAAGCCGAGAGAACGGTTGCGCACCTCGCCGCGCTCGCTGTCGGATAGCCCGTGCATCGGACGGCCGAGAATGCTCACCTCGCCCGAGGTCGGCTCGTCGAGCCCCCCGAGCAGATGCAGCAGAGTACTCTTTCCCGATCCCGAGGCGCCGACGACCGCGACGATCTCCCCTGCGCCGACCTCGAGACGCACGCCGCGCAGCACGTGGACCGCGTCGGCGCCCTCGCGGAACGTCTTGTGCAGGTCCCGGCAAGCGAGGACTTCACTCATAGCGCAAGGCTTCGGCGGGATTGACGCGTGCCGCGCGCCAGCTCGGATAGAGAGTGGCTACCAGCGACAGAACCAGCGAAACGAGAGTGATGGCGATCACGTCCCCCCTCTGGAGATCCGAGGGCAGCTCCGTGATGTAGTACACCTCGCTCGAAAGAAAGTGGATGCCGGACAGCCGCTCGAGAAAAGGCACGATCACGTCGATGTTAAGCGCGGTCGGAATCCCGCTTGCGACACCGAGAAAAGTCCCGAGCAATCCGATGACTGCGCCCTGAATTATGAAGATTTTCATGATTCCGCCCGGGCTTGCTCCCAGTGTGCGCAGGATCGCGATGTCGGCCTGCTTGTCGGTCACCGCCATCACCAGGGTCGAGACGGAATTGAACGCCGCCACAAGTACGATCAGGAGAAGGATGATGAACATCATCGTCTTCTCGATCTGCACCGCGCGAAAGTAGTTCGCGTTACTGCGGGTCCAGTCTGAGATATACAGGTCGCCGCGCAGGCGCGTGAACAAGTCGCGCGTGACCTCGCGCGATTGGAACAAGTCCTTGAGCTTGAGCCGCACCCCCGAGACAGCGTCGCCCATGCCGTAGAGCTTCTGCGCGTCCGCGAGATGGATCAGCGCCAGGCCCGAATCGTATTCGCTGTAATCGATCCTGAAAATCCCGGTAACGGTGAATTGCTTGATGCGCGGAACGATCCCCGCCGGGGTTACCAGCCCCTGCGGAGCGATCAGGGCGATCTTGTTCCCCACGTTCGCCCCCAGTGCACGCGCCAGCCCGGTGCCGAGCACTATCCCGAATTCGCCGGGCACGAGCGAGTCGAGCCTGCCCGCGACCATATGCGTGCCGATCTCCACCACCCTCTGCTCGAGCTCCGGCACGACACCCCGCACGACTACGCCCCTGACGCTCGAGCCGAACATGAGCAAGCCCTGGCCGTTCACGTACGGCGCGGCAGCCGTCACCTCGGGATTTGCGGACGCCTCGCGTGCCACTTCCTTCCAGTTTGCGAGCCGGTTGTCCTCGCCGCTGATCTGCACGTGCGCGACCACGCCCAGGATGCGTGCGCGGACTTCCTTCTGGAATCCGTTCATGACGGACAGCACCACGATCAGCGCCCATACTCCGACTGCGATGCCCAACATCGACGCAATGGAGATGAACGAGATGAAATGGTTGCGGCGCTTCGCTCTCGTGTAGCGCAACCCGACGAGCAGTTCGTATCGCACGCGCGCCAGTGTGCCACAAGCAGTGATAAACTCGAAATCGGATGCACTGCTTTCTGTTCATTCCCGATTTTTTCTCCTCGATGAGTGGCGCTTCCGCAGACCGCCTCGCCGCGGCGGAGAAGCTGATCGCGAGAGGACGCCGCAAGCGCACGTCGCAGATCGCGCACGACGCATGGCTTTTCGAGCGCTTCGGAATCGGGCGGCAGCGCGACTGGCCGGTCGCCCCGTATACGCTGCTCGCCGACGGCGGAGCGCCCGGAGGACATTTCTGGATGCGCGCCGACCCGGTCCACCTGAACGTCGGCCGCGATTCCGTCGCGCTCGACAGCGCCAGGCTCGATTTGTCGCGCGCGGAGGCGGAAGCGCTCGCGGCGACGCTCAGCAGCCACTTCGGGCAAGGTCTCGCGCTCCACGCTCCGCGTCCAGAGCGCTGGTATGTCGCGCTCGAGGAAGCGCCCCAGCTCGAGACCACTCCTCCCGCCCTCGCCAGTGGAGCGGCGATCAGCAACCTGCTCCCCAGGGGCCTCGATGCGACGCGATATCGCGCCCTGATGAACGAGGTGCAGATGCTGCTGCACGAGCACCCGGTGAATACCGAGCGCGAGGCACGGGGGGCGCCGGCCGCGAACAGCATCTGGCTCTGGGGAGGAGGCAACCTCGAGGCCCGGCACGGGCGGCCTTTTTCGATCGTCCTCGCGGAAGATCCTCTCGCGCGCGGTCTCGCGCTTGCCGCCGGCGTGCCGGAGCGGCGCCTCGCCGCGAACGCCGGCGCGGCTCTTTCCACCCTGCCCGAAGAGGGCAAGGCGCTGATCGTGCTCGATGCGCCTCGCGGCGCAGCGCTCGAGCGTGACTGGTTCTCCCCGCTGCTCGCCGCCCTAGAGGAGGGCCGCATCGGCATGCTGACCCTCGTGCTTTCCGGGAGGGAATCGCTGCTCGAGGTCGAAACGGTGCGCTCCGACCTGCGCCACTTCTGGCGGACGAAGAAACCGCTCGAAAGCTATCTCGCATGAACGGAACGCGCATCGTGACCCGGCCGGTTTCCCCGCGCACCCATGACCAGCTGGTCCGCGAGGGCCTGCACCCGGTGCTCGCGCGCGTGTGCGCGGCCCGCGGCATCCGCCACCGCGGCGAGCTCGAGGACAAGCTCGCAGGACTCGTCCCGCCTGCGGAGCTAATGAATGCCGAGCGCGCCGGCACCCTGCTCGCCGAAGCGATCGGCGCTGGCAAGCGCATGCTGATCGTCGCGGACTACGACTGCGACGGCGCGACCGCCTGTGCGGTGGGCGTGCGCGCGCTCTCCGCCTTCGGCGCAAAGGTCGGCTATCTCGTCCCGAACCGCTTCGAGCACGGCTATGGCCTCACCCCCGAAATCGTCGCGATCGCGGCGCGCTCAAAGCCCGACCTGCTCATCACGGTCGACAACGGCATTGCCAGCGTCGAAGGCGTCGATGCCGCGCGCCAGGCAGGAATCGACGTGCTGATCACCGACCACCACCTCCCCGGCGCGCAGTTGCCGGCCGCCGCGGTCATCGTCAATCCCAACCAGCCGGGCTGCGCCTTTCCGAGCAAGAGCCTCGCCGGAGTGGGCGTGATGTTCTACGTGATGCTCGCGCTGCGAGCCGAGCTGCGTCGGCGCGGCGCCTTTGCTGGCAAGGAAGAGCCGGTCCTCGGTGATCTGCTCGATCTCGTCGCCCTCGGCACCGTCGCCGACGTCGTTCCGCTCGACTTCAACAACCGGGTCCTGGTGACCCAGGGCCTGAGGCGGATCCGCGCCGGCCGCATGCAGGAAGGCGTACGCGCACTCTTCGCCGTGGCGGGGAGGCTGCCGATGCGGGCGGGGAGCTTCGACCTCGGTTTTCTGCTCGGACCGCGACTGAATGCCGCCGGGCGCCTTTCCGACATGAGCCTGGGCATCGAATGCCTCACGACTGACGATCGCGGGCGCGCGCTCGAGATCGCGCGTCGGCTCGACGACCTCAATCAGGAGCGGCGCTCGATCGAATCCGAGATGCAGGCCCAGGCGGAGGAACTGGTGGCGAAGATCTCCGTGGGAGAGTCCTGCAGCATCAGCCTGTACGACCCTTCCTGGCACCAGGGCGTGATCGGCATCCTCGCCGGAAGGATCAAGGACAGAGCACACCGCCCCGCCTTCGCGTTTGCCCTCTCGGGGCCCGGCGAGATCCGGGGGTCGGGACGTTCGATCGGCGGCCTGCATCTGCGCGACGCGCTCGACCTGCTGGCGAAGCGCGAGCCGGGACTGCTGCTGCGCTTCGGCGGACACGCGGCTGCCGCAGGATTGACGCTGCGCGCGTCGGACTTCGAGCGCTTCGCGCGCGGATTCGAGGACGTCGCGCGCGAGCTGCTTTCCCCGGCTCAGCTCTCGCGCTCGATCGAGACCGACGGGTCCCTCGAACCTGCGTATCTCGACCTCGGGCTGGCGCGGCTCCTCGATCACCAGGTCTGGGGACAGGGCTTTCCGCAGCCGCTGTTCTGCGACGACTTCGATGTGCAGGGACAGCGGGTGGTCGGGGACAAGCATCTGAAGCTCAAGCTTGCGCGCGCCGGCCGCACGCTCGAGGCGATACGCTTCAATGCGCTCGACCCCCTGCCCGCGCAGGTGCGTGCCGCCTACCGGCTTTCGGTGGAGGAGTTCAGAGGCGCGCAGAATCTGCAGCTCGTCATAGAGCACTGGGAGACCGCATGAGCTACGCGAGGATCCGGATCGCCTGGCCCAAAGGCTCGCTCGTCGCGGCGCTCGACGACACGCCGACCGCGCGAGCCCTGGTCGCCGCGCTGCCGCTCGACTCGCGCGCGCAGACCTGGGGGGAGGAAGTCTACTTCGAGATCCCCGTGAAGTCCGCGCTGGAGCGCGGGGCGAAGCAGGTCGTTCCGGCGGGTACGGTGTGCTTCTGGGCCGAGGGCGGCTCGCTCGCCCTGCCCTTCGGCCGCACGCCGATATCGGACGGGAAGGAGCCGAAGCTCGTCAGCCCGTGCAACATCCTCGGCCGCATCGACGGCGACGCCAGCGAGTTCGCGTCGGTGCGCAGCGGGGATACGATCAGCCTGAGCATGGAGTGACCATGGATCGCAAGCGCGTCAATTCGAGCAAGATCCGGAGCGCGGGCTACGATTCCAAGGCGCAATTGCTCGAGATCGAGTTTAGCGACGGCAAGGTCGTACAGTACCGCGGCGTGTCCCAGGAAGTTCATCGCCAGTTCATGGCGGCGCCGTCGCCGACCAGTTTCTTCGAGGACAAGATCGACGAGAGCTTTCCCTCGACTCGAATCCGCTAAGCCCCTATAATCTCGCGCTGCAATGGAAGCCGAACGCATCAACCAGATTTCCTCCCTGCTCTCCGGCCTCGACAAGCGGTCGGCGGAGCTGCGGAGGTATCTTTGACTTCGACGGGAAGCAGGCTCGCCTCGCCGAGGTAAGCAGGGAACTCGAAAACCCGGACATCTGGTCCGACTCGAAGCGCGCCCAGGACCTGGGCCGCGAGAAGAAGCAGCTCGACAACCTCGTCGGCACCCTCAGCGACTTGAACGGCAAGCTCAAGGACGCCTCGGAGCTGTTCGCGCTCGCCCGTGAGGAAAACGACGCCGCAACCCTTGCGGCGATCGAGGCCGACGCAGCGGGAGTCGAAAAGATCGTCGCGGACCTCGAGTTCCGCCGCATGTTCTCCAACCCGCTCGACCCGAACAACTGCTTCATGGATATCCAGTCCGGATCGGGAGGAACCGAGGCGCAGGACTGGGCGCAGATGCTCGAGCGCATGTACTCCAAGTACTGCGACCGCAAGGGATTCCGCATCGACGTGCTCGAGGAATCGCCCGGCGAGGTCGCGGGAATCAAGAGCGCGACGTTCAAGATCAGCGGGTCCTACGCTTACGGCCATCTGCGCACCGAGAGCGGCGTCCACCGCCTCGTGCGCAAGTCTCCGTTCGACTCGAACGCGCGCCGCCACACTTCGTTCGCGAGCGTTTTCGTCTACCCCGAGGTGGACGAGAACATCGAGGTCGAGGTGAACCCTGCGGACCTGCGTATCGACACATACCGCGCTTCGGGCGCGGGCGGCCAGCACGTCAACAAGACCGACTCGGCGGTGCGCATCACGCATTTGCCCACGGGCATCGTGGTACAGTGCCAGAATGACCGCTCGCAGCACCGCAACCGCGCCGAGGCCATGGCGCTGCTGAAGTCGCGACTGTACGAGCTGGAGCTGCGCAAGCGCCAGGCCGAGCACGACAAGCTCGCTTCCACCAAGACCGACATCGAGTGGGGACACCAGATCCGTTCCTACGTGCTCGATCAGTCGCGCATCAAGGACCTGCGCACCGGAGTCGAAAAGGGCGACACGCAGCGCGTGCTCGACGGCGACCTCGACGAATTCATCAGCGCGAGCCTGAAGCAGGGCGTGTAATGTCCAATCCGCCAGAAGGACAGGACGAGAACCAGATCATCGCCGAGCGGCGCGCGAGGCTCGCCGGTCTGCGCAGGCTCGGCGCCGCGTTTCCCAACGACTTCCGGCGCGAGCATTTCGCAGGCGAATTGCACAAAGCCTGGGGCGCCAAGAGCAACGACGAGCTCGAGCCGAAGCAGATCGCGGTATCCATCGCCGGCCGGGTCATGCTCAAGCGGGTTATGGGCAAGGCGAGCTTCGCCACCGTGCAGGACGCGAGCGGGCGAATCCAGCTATACGTCGCCCGCGACGGAGTCGGTGAGACGGCCTACGAGGCCTTCAAGCACTACGACCTCGGCGACATCGTGGGCGCGCGAGGAACCCTCTTCAAGACCAAGACCGGCGAGCTCTCGCTAAAGGTCGCGGAGCTGCGTCTCCTCGTGAAATCGCTGCGCCCGCTGCCCGAGAAATTCCACGGCCTCGCCGACCAGGAGCAGAAATACCGCCAGCGCTACGTCGATCTCATCATGAGCGAGGACACGCGCGACGTGTTCCGGACGCGCAGCCGCATCGTGCAGGCGGTGCGCGAGTTCATGATCGCCAGGGGCTTCCTCGAGGTCGAGACGCCGATGATGCAGCCGATCCCCGGCGGCGCCAACGCGCGGCCGTTCAGGACGCACCACAACGCGCTCGACATGGATCTCTTCCTGCGGGTCGCGCCGGAGCTCTACCTCAAGCGCCTGGTGGTGGGCGGGTTTGAGAAGGTGTTCGAGATAAACCGCAACTTCAGGAACGAGGGCATCTCGACGCGCCACAACCCTGAGTTCACCATGCTCGAGTTCTACGAGGCGTACCGCGACTACCGCTACCTCATGGACTTCACCGAGGAGATGCTGCGCGAGCTTGCGAACACTGTGCTGGGCGCAACGACCTTGCGCTACGGCGAGAATTCGATCGACCTGTCGCGCCCGTTCGAGCGCCTCACCGTGCTCGAGGCGATCCGCAGGTCCCATCCCGAGATCTCCGCGTCCGACCTGAGTACGCGGGAGGGCGTGGTCGCCGTGCTGAAGAAGCGCGGCATCGACTTCAGCCAGCACGCCAAGGCGGGTCTGGGCGCCCTGCAGCTCCATCTTTTCGAGGAAACGACGGAAGCCCGTCTCGTCCAGCCGACCTATATCATCGACTACCCCGCGGAAGTGTCGCCGCTTGCGCGACGCAGCGAGAAGAACCCGGAAGTGACTGACCGCTTCGAGCTGTACGTCGCGGGCCGGGAGATAGCCAACGGATTCTCCGAGCTGAACGACCCGGAGGATCAGGCGGCGCGCTTCGAGGAGCAGGCGAAAGCGAAGGCCGCGGGTGACGAGGAATCGATGTACTACGACGCGGACTACATCCGCGCGCTCGAGTACGGCATGCCGCCCGCGGCGGGTGAGGGAATCGGCATCGACCGCCTGGTGATGTTGTTTACCGACACCCCCAGCATCCGCGACGTGCTGCTCTTTCCGCATCTCCGGCGCGAAACCTAGAGGCGAGCTGAAGGAATCCTGACTGCGGGCGTCGCCCACCGGGGACAGCCGCTCGATGGCTACTCCCGTGTAACCGCCTAACACACTGTTACACGAACTCGCTGGCGTTCCTGGCGTCACTCTCGGTAGTCTTGACGCCAGCCAGAAGGAGATTGCCATGCAAGCACCGCGCCGCACTCACCCGCTTGTCATCGTCGCAGCAGCCACCGTCAGCTTGTTCAGTCTCGTCGGAATCGGAGCCGTCCTAGGATGGATCCCGACCACGACCGGGCAGAGCAATCCCAGCGCCGCGATCGCGCCGATCCCCGAGCAGCCCGCACAGCCGGAGCCGCCGAAGCTCGAGCACCGCACGCCAGCCAAGCCGATCGCGAAGTCCCAGGCGCCCCGCCGCGAGACGCCGGTCGCCGCCGTCCTGCCCCCTCCGCCTCCTCCGTCCCCCGCCGCCGTCGCCGCCATTTGCCATGAGTGTGCCGTGATCGAAGACGTGCGCACGGTCGAGAAGAAGGGAGAGGCGTCCGGCGTCGGAGCCGTCGGCGGCGCGGTCATCGGCGGCATCCTCGGCCATCAGGTCGGCGCCGGACGCGGCAAGGATCTCGCGACGGTCCTCGGCGCCCTGGGCGGCGGCTTGGGAGGAAACCAGATCGAGAAGAGCGTGAAGACGGAAAAGCAGTACCAGGTCGTCGTACGCTACGACGACGGCCGCACTGGAACGTTTACGCAGGCGACGCCCCCGGCCTGGCACAAGGGCGACAAGGTCAAGGTCATAGACGGCGCCATACGGGCGAACGGATAGAATCGACCGTGAAGTGTCTCGAGCGGGCTCCGGCCCGCTCTTTTTTTCGCCGGGCCAGTTGACGCGCTGCGACGCGCCGTCATACATTCGCGATACTCAACCGACGGGTAGCTAGGGTTCCGCCGCGGCGGTGCTGCGGGTCCGGTCCGAGCGCTACGCAAAGCCGCGGGAATCCCGCTGGCATGCACCCGAAGAACAAAACTCTAGAGGGGATAGGTTGGGACGGGCTGTTTCGTCCCATCCATCCGCTCTGGAGGCGTCATGACCGGTCTCGCGATCTCCCTGGTGCTCGCCGCGGCGCTGATCCACGCGAGCTGGAACTACGTCCTGAAGAAAAGCGGCGGCGGGGTCGGCTTCGTGTGGGCGTTCGCCCTCCTCTCCTCGCTTCTCTACGCGCCACTCGCAGCGGGCGTGGTCGTCCTTCAGCATTTCCAGTTCAGCGCCGAGGCGCTCGCCTATCTCCTCGCGAGCGCCATTTTGCACACGGGCTACTATCTGCTGCTCGATCGCGGGTACCGCTACGGCGACCTTTCGGTCGTCTACCCCTTGGCCCGCGCGACGGGCCCCTTCCTCACCGTGCTCGTCGCCATCGCCTTCCTCGGCGAGCGCCCGGGGCCGGTCGCCTTGTGCGGCGCTGCACTGGTCGTTGGAGGAGCGTTCTTCCTGGCCGCGAGCCCGGCGAAGCTTCGCGAAGCCGGTGCCGCGCGCGGGATCGCCTTCGCGCTGCTCACCGGATGCATGATCGCCTCGTATACCGTGGTCGACAAACAGGCGGTGAGCGCGGCCCTGATTCCACCGATACTCCAGGACTGGGGCGCCAATCTTGGGCGCGTCCTCGTGATGGCCCCGCTCGCCCTGCGCCGCCGCGCCGAGGTCGGCGCCGCGTGGAGGAACAAGAGAGAGGCGGTGATCCTCGTCGCCCTGCTGTGCCCTCTTTCATATATTCTCGTGCTCAGCGCAATGGTGTTTACTCCGGTCAGCTACGTTGCCCCCGCCCGCGAGATCAGCATCCTGATCGCCGCGCTCATGGGCGTCCGCTGGCTGCAGGAAGGCGACGCGCCGCGGCGCGTCGCCGCGGCCGCGGCGATGGCGCTGGGGGTAGTCGCCCTCGCGCTCGGCTGAAGCCGCAATGGAAACCTCCTTCGCCTCCGCGGTCGTCATCCTGCTGCTGGTCACCGATCCGATCGGCAACATCCCGCTTTTCGTCACGTTGCTCCGCCCGGTCGCCCCGGAGCGCCGAGTGCGCGTGATATTGCGCGAGTGCGCTATCGCATTCACCGTGCTGGTGGCCTTCGCGCTGTCCGGAAGCTGGCTGCTTGAGCTGTTCGGATTGTCGGACCAGTCGCTCGCGCTCGCAGGCGGGGTGATCCTGTTCCTGGTCGCCGTGCGCATGATCTTCCGCGGGCCGGAGGGCATCTTCGGGGATTCGCCTTCGGGCGAACCGATGATCGTGCCTCTCGCGATCCCCTCGATCGCCGGCCCCGCGGCCATCGCGACCGTCATCCTGCTCGTGTCGCGGGCGCCGCAGCGGATGGCCGAATGGCTCGCCGCGATCGCGGTCGCCATGGCGGTATCGCTCGCTACGCTGCTCCTCTCCGAGCGGATCAGCCGCTGGGTCGGCGATAGGGCGATCGCCGCCTTCGAGCGCCTGATGGGTCTCCTGCTGACCGCTATCGCGGTGGAGATGCTGCTGCGCGGCGTCGAGGGATTCGTGCGCCACCTGCGGGGCTGAGCGCGGGCTGGCGGAGCTAGGCGGGAATCGCGTTGCGGATCGCAGGCAACATGCGGACGACCTCGTCACGCCCTTCCGCAATCGCTACTTCGGCGCGGTGATAGTCGAGCAGGCCGAGGTGGCCGAGTCTCGGCGTGAGGAGCATGTCGGGCGGCTCGCCCGCAAGGCGGCTGCGCGCGATCCGTAATTGCATGATGTTGATCGAGCCCATCAGCGTTTCGAGCAGCGTCGGCGGCGCAATCTCGGGTTCGGTTTGCCGCTCGCTCGTCGGGTTGTAGCGGGGAAGCACCCGGCCGAGGAAGCTCGGCCGTCCCGATTTCGCCGGTTCCGCCTCGTCGTCTCTGGCGAAGCGCCCCACCAGGTCCGATCCCAGATCGACGGCCAGCACGATATCCGCCCCCATCGCCCGGCACAGTGAGACCGGGATCGGATTGACGACACTGCCATCGACCAGGAAGCGTTCCTCGTGCTGCACGGGCCGGAACAGGCCGGGCACCGCGATCGATGCGCCGATCGCAGACGACACCTTTCCGGCCCGCAGCCAGACTTCCTGTCCGGAATGCAGGTCGGTCGCAACCGCGGCAAACTGTATCGGCATGTCCGAGAAGTCGCACTCGACGAACTGCTCGTGAAAGATTTCGTTGATGCGCTCGCCCTTGATCAGTCCGCCTCGCAGGCCGAAGTCCATCAGCTTGAGTATTCGCTTCCAGTCGAGCGCAAGCGCCCACGCCTCGAGCTGATCAAGCCGGCCCGCCGCGAACGCGGCGCCGACGAATGCGCCCACCGAGCATCCAGCGATGATGTCGGGCTTGATCCCCGCTTCGGCCAGGGCGCGCAGCACGCCGATGTGAGCCCAGCCGCGCGCGGAACCCGCGCCGAGGGCGAATCCGATCCTCGGGCGGCGCGACACTACTGGACCTTCGCCCAGAGGTCGTGGGCGTCCGATTTCACCACCTTCACGCGCAGGCGATCGCCTGGGGCGAACTCGCCCGGTCCCTGGACGTGCACCACGCCGTCGATTTCGGGCGCGTCGGCCGCCGAGCGCGTCACGGCTCCTCCCGGCGCACGGCGGTCGACGAGCACCTCCAGAACCCGGCCGACCTTGCGCCTCAGCCGCCGCGCGCTGATCTTCTCCTGCAGCTGCATCAACCGGGCGCGCCGCTCCTCGCGCGTTCCTGCATCGAGCGCGCCATCGAGCTCGTTCGCCCTGGCCCCCTCCACGGGCGAATAGCCGAAGCAGCCGACGCGGTCGAGCTCGGCTTCCTCGAGGAAGTCGAGCAGCTCCTGGAACTCGCTCTCGGTCTCTCCCGGGAAGCCCGCGATGAAAGTGCTGCGGATGGTGATGTCCGGGCAGACCTTGCGCCAGGCCCGGATGCGCGCCAGGTTGTCCTCTCCGCTCGCGGGACGCCTCATGAGCCTGAGGATGCGCCGGCTGGCGTGCTGAAAAGGCACGTCGATATAGGGAAGGATGCGGCGATCGGCCATGAGCGGGATCACCTCGTCCACATGGGGGTAGGGATACACGTAATGCAGCCGCACCCATACGCCCAGCCGCCCAAGCGCTGCGGCGAGATCGCTCATGCGGGTCCTGAGCGGCCTGCCGCCCCAGAACCCCGTGCGATACTTGAGGTCGACGCCATACGCGCTCGTGTCCTGCGAGATCACGAGGAGCTCCTTGACGCCGGCCCTGACCAGATTCTCGGCCTCCTGCATCACATCCCCTATCGGCCGGCTGACGAGATCGCCGCGGAGCGACGGAATGATGCAGAAAGTACAGCGGTGATTGCAGCCCTCGGAAATCTTCAGGTAGGCGTAGTGCCTCGGCGTGAGCCTTATCCCCTGCGGTGGGACGAGGTCCACGAAGGGGTCGTGGGGCTTGGGCAGGTACTCGTGAACCGCGGCCATGACCTCTTCAGCGGCGTGGGGGCCGGTCACCGCGAGGACCTTGGGGTGCGCCCTGCGCACGACGTCGCCCTTCGCCCCCAGGCAGCCGGTGACGATCACGCGGCCATTCGCGGTGAGCGCCTCGCCTATCGCGTCGAGCGACTCCTTCACCGCGGACTCGATGAAGCCGCAGGTATTCACCACGACGAGGTCTGCACCGTCGTACGAGGGCGAGATCCCGTAACCCTCCGCCCGCAAGCGGGTCAGGATGCCCTCGGAGTCGACCAGGGCCTTTGGGCAGCCCAACGATACGAAGCCGACCTTCGGCTCCGCTGCAGTGCGCCTGCGCGAGATCAGCTTTTGTCTTCCTCGCCCGACGGATTCTTGTCGCCCGCAGGCTGCGCCGCGCCCGGCTGCGCGGCGAATCCAGGCATCCCGGAGAATCCGGGAAACGTCAATCCAGAGAACATCGTGCGGGTCTGGTTCTGGAGCTGTTCCTGCATCTGCATGAACACATTGCGGCTCTGGTCGATGTAAGCCGAGACGAGGTTCTGCATTGCCGGTCCCTGAAAGCTCATGAACTGCTTCCACAGGTCTTCGTTGAACTTGGCGGGGTCGCCGTAGAGCCTTTGCGACTGTTCGCGCAGGCTTTTCTGCATCTCGGCAAACAGCTGCATGTTGCGCTCCAGGTAGGAGCCGAGCATGCCCTGCATCGCGTTGCCGTAGGAACGTATGAACTGGGTCAGCACGTCCGAGGAAAACATCGGCGCTCCGGCGGCCTCCTCTTCGAGGATGATCTGCAGCAGGATGGACCGAGTCAGGTCCTCTCCGGTCTTGGCGTCCACGACCTGAAATTCCTCGCCCTCGACGACAAGCTTCTTTACGTCGACGAGCGTGATGTAGGCGCTCGTCTTCGTGTCGTAGAGCCGGCGGTTGGGGTACTTCTTTATCAGTCGTGTAGACTCAGACATGGAGACCCTTGCCTGGTTTGCGGTAAGCGGCTGCTGCAGCGCGACATGATACACCTTAGGCCATGTGCTGACCGCCATTGATCGCGATGTTCGCGCCGTTCACGAACGCGGCTTCCTCGGAGCACAGGTAAATGATCAATCCCGCGACTTCTTCAGGCTTGCCGAGGCGACCGATCGGGATCTGAGGGATGATTTTCGAGTCCAGAATTTCCTTGGGAATCGCCGTCACCATCTTCGTTCCGATATAGCCCGGCGAGATCGTGTTGACGGTCACGCCTTTCCTCGCGACCTCGAGAGCGAGCGACTTGGTGAAGCCGTGCATCCCCGCCTTCGCGGCGGCGTAGTTGGTCTGGCCGAAGGCGCCCTTGGATCCGTTCACCGAGGACACGTTGATGATACGGCCCCAGCCGCGCTCGACCATGGCATCGCAGACCTGCTTGCTCATGTTGAATACCGAGTCGAGATTGGTGCGAAGCACCACGTCCCAGTCCGCCTTGGTCATCTTCTTGAAGGTCATGTCGCGCGTGATGCCGGCGTTGTTGATCAGGATGTCCACCGGCCCCAGATCGGCGACGACCTTCTCGACGCACATCCTCGACGATTCGAAATCGGCAACGTCGCAAGCGAACGTATGAAAATCGTGGCCCCGGGATTTCATCGCGGCCCGCCATTCATTCGCGCTCTTGTTCGAGGGGGAATACGTGACTGCAACTTGGTATCCCGCATCCGCCATCTTGGTGCTGATGGTCTCGCCTAGCCCCCCCATCCCGCCGGTGATCAATGCCAGCCGCTTGGTCATGATCCCTCCTCGCTCGCCTCGATGGTTTGATTATGGCATCAATTCCGAGGCGAACCGCTCCGGCCGCTCTAGGTCATGTGGAGCCCGCCGTTGATCGAGATGTTCGCCCCGGTGATATACCCTGCATCATCGGAGGCCAGGTAGGCGACCAGGCCGGCGATCTCCTCCGGTTGCGCG
>Ga0335079_10002202_pt1 | contig 22513 bp, 13 predicted proteins | sample Lox_Sample_33_FD_206719 | JGI IMG/M metagenome (GOLD analysis project Ga0335079, IMG submission 206719) | Soil microbial communities from Loxahatchee National Wildlife Refuge, Florida, United States - Lox_Sample_3.3 | ecosystem: Environmental > Terrestrial > Soil > Wetlands | place: USA... | reverse complement strand
TTCACCCCGGAGAATTTCGATGGCCGCTTCCTGGGACCGATCCCTGCCGAAGACGCCCTCATTCGGAGCCGCAACATCCCGGCCGTCTGGGTGTCGATGCAGCTCAAGCAGCCCAGCTTTCACGGCTTCCTGGAAAGCGCGGGTGTGCGCGGCTTGAAATCCGAGTCGTATTACGGTCTCGCCCTTGCCTTGGGCGGCGTGGAAGTCACGATGGAAGAACTCGCCTCGCTCTACGGCGTGCTGGCGAACCAAGGCATCCTGCAGCCGATCCGCGTAGTCCAGCCGGCGCGCCCGCTCCAGCCTCCCGAAGGGCCGCGCATGCTGAGCCCGGAGGCCGCCTTCATCACGCTCGAAATGCTCCACCGCAACCCGCGCCCGGATGAAGACGGAACGCTGCCCGTCCGCACCCGCTGGCCCGTGGCCTGGAAGACCGGCACCTCGTGGGGCTTTCGGGATGCCTGGTCGGCGGGCATTGCCGGCCGCTACGTGCTGGTGGTCTGGATTGGCGATTTCTCGGGCCGGGGCAATCCCAGTTTCGTGGGCGTCGATGCGGCCGCTCCGCTCTTCTTCCGTATTGTCGATGCTCTGAACCTCGCGCGCGCCGCCGAACCCGTTCCCGAGCGGAGGCCGCCTCCCGGCGCGAGCCGCGTCACCGTTTGTGCCGCGAGCGGCGACCTGCCCAACGCCTGGTGCCCGCAAACGGTCGAGACGTGGTACATCCCCGGGAAGTCTCCCATCCGCGTCAGCCAGTTGCATCGCGCCGTGGCGATCGACGTCTCGACCGGTCGCCCCGCATGTCCGCCATACTCCGCCGGCAGCACCCGCTTCGAGGTATTCGAGTTCTGGACGTCCGACATGCTCAAGCTCTTCCGCGAAGCCGGCATGCCGCGCCGCGCGCCGCCCGACCTGCCGCCTTGCGCTGCCGAGGATACAGCCGACGCCCCGCGGATCGCCTCGCCGGCGCGAGGCCTGACGTACACGCTGCGCCGCTCGCGCCCGGAGAGTGTCATCGCGCTGGAGGCGGGAGTCGCCGCAGACGTTCGCAACGTGTTCTGGTTCGATGGCGGCGCCCTGATCGGCAAATCCGCAGTGAGTGCCGGGGCTCTGGCGTGGCGCCCCGCGGCCGACGGCGCGCACCTGCTCCGCGTGATCGACGATCACGGCCGTGCCGCCGAGCGCGACCTTCAGGTGCAATTCGCGCCGTGACGTGTGCCGGCGCGGCAGCCACGAGTGCCCGCGTCCCGTCGTATGCTGGGTCCGGGTGAACTTATGGATCCGGCAACGCAACGTCGCTTATTGGTACTCCTGGCCCTTACCGCAATCAGTGCCTGGGGCCAGGCGAAAGGAGACAAGATGGCCGATTCGCAGGCGCTGGTCGAACATGCCAAGACCGCGGCCACCGCGCAGAACGAGTTCGGCATGAAACTGCTCGCGCTCGAAGTGGCGCGCAAGCCGCGCGAGAATGTCTTCCTCTCGCCTCTCAGCGTCTTCCTCGCGCTTTCCATGACCGAGAACGGCGCCGCCGGCAAGACCCGGACCGACATGCGCTCCACCCTCGCGATCCCTACGAGTCTGAGCGAGGACGACTTCCAACGGGCAGCCTCCGCCCTTTCGCAATCGCTGCGCTCGCGGCAGGATGTCGAGATCTCGATCGCCAACGCGCTCTGGGCCGATCGCAGCTTCAAACTGGCGGACGGATTCGTCCAACGTGCCCGGGAATATTACGATGCCGAAGCCGCCACACTGGATTTCCACCAACCGGCAGCCGCCCGTACCATCAATGACTGGGTCAGCCAGCATACCAAGGGCAAGATCCCGGAGATCGTGACGTTCGATATCGTCCGCGCCGCCATCGCGATCCTCACCAACGCCGTCTATTTCCGCGGCCGTTGGCTCGAACCGTTCTCCAAAAACCTGACACAGGACGCCCCCTTTCACAAGGCCGACGGCACGCAGAAGATGATACCCATGATGCACCGGGACCGGCTCTCCGGCGCCTACCGCAGCGGCGATAGCTTCGAGGCCGCTCGACTGCCCTACCAGACCTCGGGGATTGCCATGTATGCGATATTGCCGGCGGCGGGGACCACCCCGGAACAAGCGCTGGCAAAGATCTCGGTTGCCGGCTTGATACAAGGCTCCGATCCCGCGGAGCTTGACCTGCGGCTCCCGCGATTCAGCCTGAATTACGGCAACAGCCTGAAGGATCCGCTCGCCCGCATGGGCATGGAGATCGCGTTCCGCTGGCCCGGCGCGGATTTCGCGCCAATGGGCTCGTCGCGGATTTACATCGGGGACGTGATCCACAAGACGCGGCTGGAGGTGGACGAGGAAGGCACCGTCGCTGCGGCCGCCACCGCAGTCATCATGCGCCCCGGCGCGGTCATGTCGCGCAGGGAGCGGAAAAGCCTGACCTTCGACCGGCCGTTTGGCGTATTGTTGTGCGACGAACGGACGGATGCCGTTCTGTTTGCCGGCGTGATCTACGACCCCGGAAACTAACCTTGTAACCTTTTCCGCATCGGACAGTATCATAACCGACGCGGAACAGAAGAGGCTTTGCTAGCGGCCAGAGTTCCCCGTCCTGAAAAGGAGGATTCGATGAAGTTGGCACTTACGGGCGCGGCCTGCGTCGGTCTGCTGGTTTCCACGGGAGGCGTTCCCTTAATCGCGCAGATGCAGGACAACACCGAGAAACAAATGAGTTGTCAGAACGGCGGCTACGATGGCGAGCGCGCGCGGCACTGCGAAATGCGGGAGCAGAGCGTGGCTTCCATCGGCCATTTGACTTTGGACGCCAGCCCCAACGGGGGCATCACCGTGAAGGGGTGGCTGCGGGGAGACACGCTGGTCCGGGCGCGCATCGAGGGTTCCGCTGAGACGGCGGCCGCGGCGGCTACCCTGGTGAGCCAGGTTTCCATTGACACGTCGGGCGGCCTGGTACGCGCGATGGGGCCTCAATCCGCGAATAATTCCTATTGGAGCGTGAGCTACGAGATCTTCGTGCCCCAGAACACGGATCTTGATCTGAAGAGCCACAACGGCGGGCTTAACGTTTCGGACGTCCGAGGCCAGCTCCACTTCGGAGTGACCAACGGCGGGGTCCACCTGAAGCGGGTTGCCGGCGACGTGAGCGGCTCCACGGTGAATGGGGGAGTGCAGGTGGAGTTGGCGGGCCCGAGCTTTGACGGGCGTCAACTCGAGGTCAGCACGCACAACGGGGGCGTTACCATCGCGATGCCATCCAATTACTCGGCGCACTTCCAGGCCGAAACGAACATGGGCGGTATTCAGTCGGACTTTCCGCTTGCTGTGCCGATGGCCGATGGCGGCAACGGCAACATGCGGCCGCGGAAGCTGGACTCGAACATTGGCGGCGGCGGCGCGCTGATTCACGTCAGCACCGTGAACGGGCAGGTCCGGCTGAAGAAGTCCGATACCCAGTAGCGGATGCCTACTTGTTGGCGGCCTGCATGGCCCCCTCGAGCGCGCGGAGGCGATCCTCCGATCCCACGACGAGATTCCGGGGGAAGCTGCGGTAGTTCAGAATCTCGTTGTAGATGGTCCCTTCCATGCTGGTATTCAGACCCAGCCCTGCCATATACTGCAGGCGTAGATTGCGGTCGCGATTGATTTCTGCGCCTGCCAGCCAGGGCCGCAGATCGGGCTCGCGGGTGGCGTAAGTCGCCAGGAGCCCGATCGGATCGAATCCCACTTCCCGCAGCGACTGGGCCACCCTGGCATAGTCGGGTTGGGCGAGGCGGCGGTCCAGTGCGTCGATGTCGATCCGCGCCGGTTCCACCTGTCCCAGAGCGACCGTGTCGTACCCCCCGTTGTTCGAATTGCCCCAGATCGTCCCGTTGGGGAACGCCTCGAAGAACGTCGCGAACTCGCTCTTGACGGTAGCCTCGTTGCTTTCATAGAGGGGCACCCATTGCGTGACGATTCCGCCGGGGTTGAGGTGCTCCTTCACCAGGTCGAAGTACTCCTTGGAGTACAGCGTGGCGCTGCCCTTCACCCACGGATGAATCGGGTCGGAGGTGATGATGTCGAACTTCTCGCGCGTGGTCAGGACGAAGTGGCGCGCGTCGTCGTAGACGATCTGCACGCGTGGATCGTGCATCACATCGTAGTTCTGCTTGCCGAAATACTCGGTCGCCACTGGCGGAATCAGCGGCTCCATCTCGCAGATGACGATTCGCTGGATTCCCGGATAGAGCACAAAGGTACCAGCCGTGACTCCCGCGCCAAACCCGACAATCAGCACCGAGTGGGGATCGCGATGAAACAGCGCGGGCATGTGGCCCAACATGCGCTGCAAGCGCATGTCGTAGGGCTCGGTCGAGGCCTCCACCTTGCCGCTGACGTGGAACTGCACCGCTCCGTCATCCCATTCCGAGATGGCGATCGAGGAGTTCATCCCCTCGCCGGTGTAGAGGACTTTCGAGCGGTTCATGGACGTCATGATGCGGCGCCCGTACGCGATCAGCATGCCGGGGGCCCCATTCAAATTCGAGGCCAGCACACCGGCGATCACCAGCGAGGCTGCCAGTCCGGCCGCGCCCAGCGCGCTGCGCGCCGACATGGCCAGGGGAGACAGCACGAACACGGCGCTCACCGCCGCCAAAATCACCAGCGCCCGTTCGCATCCCTGCGTGCCGATCCAAGGCACCAGGATCATGCTGAAGGACAGCGCGCCCAGAATCGCGCCGCCCGTATTGGCGGCGTAAATACCGCCCACCAGCTGGGCGGAATCTTCGCCGCGCGACGCCGCCGCCAATGCCAGGGGAAAGCTGGCGCCCCACAGCAGAGTGGCCGGCAAGATGGCCCACAGGCAGCGCACCAGGTCGATCTGGAAGGTGAACCACGGGCTGGTGGAGAGCAGCGGATTGACGGGCCAATACGGCAACGAGTCGCTCAGCATCATGGCGGTCCACGCGATTCCCAGCACCAGGAGAAGCTGGCAGCAGCCCAGGGCCAGCCGCGGCCGCACGGTCCTCGCCAGGAACGAACCCGCGGCGCTGCCCACCCCCAAACCCACCAGAAAGACCGCCAGAATGATGGAGAACGTGTAGACCGTGGCCGCGAGCATGAGCCCGAGCAGCCGCGTCCAGATGACTTCGGCGCCCAATGCAGTGGCGCCCGATAGCGCGATCGTCACGTATACCGGCCAATAGCCGCGGGCGGTGGAGGCGCTTGCCGGCGCGCTCGCGGCAACGGGCTGCGAGTTGGTTGTGCCGGCCCGTTGCGGCGTCCGCGCCGCCATCGCGAAGCTGACCAGCGCGACTGCGACGTTAATCGCCGCGGCAACCACCGTAGCCGTGGTCATATCGAAAACGCGCAGGAGGTAGAACCCGGCCAGCAGGCACCCGAACACCGCGCCCGCGGTATTGGAGCCGTAGAGCATTCCCATCCACGAAACACCTTGCGGACTCGTTTCGAGCCACCGGGCGGCCGCGGGCAGCGAGGCGCCCATCAGGAACGTCGGCGGCAGCAGGCCCACCGCGCAGATCAACGCCCGAAACAGGATCGCAGGCAGCCCGTGCCCGACCGCGGCCGTGTAGACACCGTCCAGCAACGGCATCACGAACAGCACCAGGATTCCGCAGGCGGCAATTCCCAGTTCCACCTTGCCGTAGACCCGCAGCGGGTGTTCCTTCTCCGCGCGCCGGATGCGCGACAACGCCAGGCTCCCCAGGCAGAGGCCGCCCATGAACGTGGCGAGCAGCACACCCAGCGAGATGGCCGTCGAGCCGATCACCAGTTGCAGCAATTGATACCAGACAATTTCGTAAATCAGCGCGGAACAGCCGCTGCCCGCAAAGACCAGGAGCAACAGGGGAAGATAGGGGCTCGGCAGGGGCCGCGGCGCCGGCGGCGAGGAGGCGCGGACAGACGGCGCAGGCGGGGATTTCAATTCGGATTTGGGCATTCGATAAAGCCGGTGTTGAACAGGCGTCCTACTGGCATGATACGTTACCGCCAGTTGCGACCGCGGGGATCCCAGTCCGCTACAACTGCCGCACCCGCAAGAGATAAAGCTCCTGCGCCTGCACATCTTCCGCCTTGCGAATCATGGCGTCCACATCGGAGTGAACGGAGAACAGACGCCCGCTGAGGGCGTCCGCCCGCCCGGATGCGAGCGTCGTCACAAGGTCGGTCACCACTTCGGGAGCAACGTCCATGCGGCCATCAAACATCTGCTGAATGAACGATAGATGGACGCGCGCTTCTTCGGACATCCGGGTTCTCACCAGTCCAGGCCGGAGCGCGAAGACCGAGACTCCGTGGGGTCTGGTTTCGAGCGCCAGTTGCTCGCTGAAACGCAGCAGGGCGGTCTTGCTGGCAACGTACGCGGACATGTCGGGGTATGCCTGGCAGCCGGCGCCGCTCACCACGTTGACGATGCGGCCCGACTTGCGCGCGATCATGCCGGGCAGCAGATAGCGGCAGCACAGCATCGGACCCCGCAGATTCACCTCCTGGCAGCGCCACCATTCGCCGGGATCGTTTTCCCAAAAGAGGCCGAACGGTCCACCGGTGCCGGCATTGTTCACCAGCAGATCCACGGGACCCCAGGCGCGCTCCACCTCGCCGGCCAGCCGCTCGACAAAGGCGCCCTCGACGATTTCGCCCGCGACGGTGAGGATCCGGCCCCCGGACGACTTCGCCGTCTCCGCGAGTTCACCGGCCGACCGCGCCGTGGCGGCGACCTTCCATCCATCCTTGGACAGACGCAGCGCGATCGCTTGTCCAATTCCCCGCCCCGCGCCCGTCACCAGTGCCACCATCCCGTGGAACTCCTCTCGTGCAATGGGTGTATAAAGAGGTTTCACGCATGGCATCCTCCTCCACACCCTCGGTTGACGCCGGCCGCCAGGACCGGTTGTTCAACGCTACCACGGTAGTGGTCGCGATCGCAGCATGTAAGCTCCTCGTCCACCTGTACGCCGGGCGGCACTACGGGTATTTCGTGGACGAACTCTATTACCTGGCGTGCAGCCGGCATTTGGGTTGGGGATACGTGGACCATCCGCCGCTGATCGCGCTCGTCACCTGGATTGCCCGGCTGGTGTTGGGGGACTCGCTGGCGGCGGTCCGCTTTCTACCTGCCGTGGCCGGCGCCGGTGCGGTGGTTCTTACCGCGATGATCGCGCGAGAGATTGGCGGCGGGCGCTTCGCTCAAGGCCTGGCCGCGCTCGGCGTGCTGGTGGCGCCGGGCATCCTCAGTATCGGCAATCTGCTCACCATGAACGCCTACGAGCCGCTGTTCTGGATGGGCTGCGCGTGGCTTACTCTCCGGATGATCCGGACGGGCAACGACCGCCTGTGGATTTGGTTCGGCCTCCTGGCGGGAGTGGGTCTGGAGAACAAATACTCGATGGGGATGTTTGGCGCGGGGCTGGTTTTCGGCCTCCTGGTGACGCCCCAGCGCAGGCTTCTTCTGAGTCGCTGGCTTTGGGCCGGCGGCGCGATCGCGTTCCTGATCTTCCTGCCGAATCTGCTCTGGAATGTGCAGCACCATTTTCCGTTTCTGGAGGAGCAGGCCAACATCCGGCGCAGCGGACGCGACGTGCCTCTCGGCCCGCTGGCGTTTTTCGCGCAGCAGGTCTTGGTGATGCAGCCGCTAGGCCTGCCGGTGTGGCTGGCGGGTCTCTGGTATTACTTCTTCGCGAAGCCGGGGAAGGCGTTTCGGGCGATGGGCTGGGCATGGCTGTTCACCGCGGCGGTGATCGTCCGGCTGAGCCCCCGCGTGTATTACCTCTTCCCCGCGTTCCCGTTGCTGTTTGCCGGCGGCGCGATCTTTTGGGAAGGGGTTTTCGAGCGCACGACTTCCGTGTGGAAGAAGCTGGTGTGGCCGGCTCTGATGGTGGTCACGGGCGCCCTGCTCGCGCCGATCGCAATTCCGGTACTGCCGCCGGAGACCTACATCCGCTACACCAAGGCTCTGCACATCGATCAGCCCAGGGTGGAAACGCATCGCCTCGGCCCGCTGCCGCAGCTTTTTGCCGACCAGTTCGGATGGGAGGAGATGGTAGCCACGGTGGCGGGCGTCTTCAACGGCCTGCCGCCCGAGGTGCGCCCGCGGACCGCCATCTTCGCGCGCAATTACGGGCAGGCCGGCGCTATCGACCTCTTGGGCCCGAAATACGGACTCCCGCCGGCGATTTGCGGGCACCAGAGCTACTTCCTGTGGGGCCCGCGGGACTACACCGGCGAGAGTATGATCGTTATGGGTGGGCGAATGGACGACCTGGAGTCGCGTTTCGCCGAGGTGCACAAAGTCGCGCGTGTAGAGCACCCCTACTCGATGCCCTACGAGCATTTTGACGTGTATTACTGCCGCGGCCTCAAAAAGCCTCTCGCCGAGATTTGGCCGCAGGTGAAAATCTGGGACTGATGCGCTACAGGCCCTTCTTCACGAGGAACGCGACCAGGTCGATCACGCGGCAGGAGTAGCCCCACTCGTTGTCGTACCAGGCAACCACTTTCAAAAGGTTGCCGTCCAGCACCTTGGTCATGAGCGAGTCCACAATCGAGCTGTTGGAGTTGTGCAGCATGTCGCTCGATACCACGGGGTCCTCGGTATACGCCAGGATGCCCTTCATGGGACCTTCCGCGGCGCACTTGAGGGCGGCGTTCACATCCGCGGCGGTGGTTGGCTTGCTCAGAATCGCAACCAGGTCGACCACGGATACATCGGGCGTCGGGACGCGCATCGAGTAGCCGTCCAGCTTGCCCTTCAACTGCGGCATTACCAGGCCGATCGCCTTGGCCGCACCGGTGGTGGTCGGGATCATGTTGAGCGCGCCGGCGCGGGCGCGACGCAGGTCCTTGTGCGGGAAGTCCAGGATCTTCTGGTCGTTGGTGTAGCTGTGGATCGTGGTCATCGACCCCTTCTCGATGCCGAATGCGTCGTGCACGACCTTTACTACCGGCGCGAGACAGTTCGTGGTGCAGGAGGCGTTGGAAATGACGTTGTGCTTCGCAGGATCGTACATGCCGTCATTCACGCCGAGCACGATGGTGACATCCTCGTTCTTGGCGGGAGCGGAGATGATCACCTTCTTGACCGTGCCGCGCAGGTGCTTGGAGGCGTCTTTTGCGTCCGTGAACAGTCCGGTGGATTCGACCACGACCTGCGCGCCTACCGACTCCCAGTCGAGCTGAGCGGGATCCTTGACGGCGAACACCTTCATCTTCTTGCCGGCCACCGTAATGGAATCGGCGTCCGCAGTGATCTCTTCGTGCAACATTCCAAGCACGGAATCGTACTTCAACAGGTGGGCCAGGGTTTTCGTATCGGTAATATCGTTTACCGCCACGAACTCCACGTCATCGCGGTGGAGTCCCGCACGAACGATGTTCCTGCCGATGCGGCCGAAGCCATTGATGCCAACTTTGATTGCCATGATTTCTCCTGATTCGGTGAAGGGATCGTTAATACAAAGGATATCAGGAGGCGGGTATCGGGAGCAACTCGCGAATCAGATTACAAACTCTGAAATTGCGGCTGTCATGTCGCGGTTCGTTTCTCGAGCGCCGCCACCTGGTCCTCTGCGGTAAGATACGAGCTGACTGCCGATGCTGCGACTCATCGTCATGGCCGCTGCCTTGTCTGTGCGTGCCATCGCGGGCTCCGACCCACCCACCCTCGATGACGTCGTCCAGCATCTGTATGATTTCGACTTTCCTTCCACGTTCGAGCTCTTGGACCGGTACATAACCGCCCATCCCCGGGACCCGCTGCCCTACGCTTTCCGCTCGTCCGCGTATCTCTTCTCCGAACTGGACCGGCTGGGGATTCTCGAAAGCGAGTTTCTGATCGACGACAACCGCATTGTGGAAAAGAAGAATACGCAGACGCCCGACGCCAACATCCGCACCCGCTTTCTGCAGGCTCTGCAGGATACCGGAACGCGCGCCGACGCCGCCCTGAAGACCAACCCGGTGGACCGCGACGCGCTCTTCGCCTTGAGCATCTCGCAGGGCGTGGCCACCGACTACATGGCGTTCGTCGAGAAGCGCCAGATCTCCAGCCTCTCCTCGGCGCGCCGCTCCAACGACTACGCGCAGCGCCTGCTCCGCGTCGATCCCCACTTCTACGACGCCTACATGACCGCGGGCCTCTCGGAATACATGATCGGCAGCCTTCCGTTCTTCATCCGCTGGTTCATTCACTTCGACAACGTGAGCGGCAGCAAGGAGCGGGGCAAGCAGAACCTGGAGCTCGTCTCGCGCGAGGGCCACTACTTTCGCGCATTCGCCAAGATCCTGCTCGGCATCATCTGCCTGCGCGAAAAGAGGCCCAGGGAAGCGCAGAAGCTGCTGGTGGACCTGACCCACCAATACCCCTCGAATCCGCTGTTCCAGAAAGAACTGACCAAGCTCAACAACAAGCTGGGTGCAACTGCTGCCAACTGAGCCACGCTCGCGCCTGGCACAGCCGCCTTCTTTGAGATTCGTTCGCGAGGGACAATTAGGAATGCAACCTTATCGGACCCTCTTGTTAGCAGCATCCCTGGCCGGGGCGGCCTTCGGGCAGGCCGGTGCAACCTCGCAGCCGGATACGTTGCAGGCCTTGCTGGTGGAAGTCAGGCAGCTCCACCAGACTCTGGTTGTGATCCAGCGTTTGGCGGTGCAACAGCAGCACGTAGACGCACTGTCGCGGCAGTTGGATCAGGTACAACAACAGATCGCCCAATCCGCGCAGGAGAGCAACACTCTGACAGCGGCGTTGGCGGCGAACGAAGCGCGGCTCGCCAAAGAGCAGCAGATCGGGGCCGTGCGGCACGACATCGAGGATGAAATCAAGAGAGTCAAGGCGGTTATGGGGGAGAATGCGGCGCGAGACCAACTGCAACAGGTACGCCAGAACCAGCTTGCGGGCCAGTTACAGGCAGAGGAGGCAAAGTTGCGCCAGCTGAACGATCGCTTGGACGAGCTTGAGCGCGCGTCCAGTAACCGATAAACGCCCGCTGAAACAGCGTTACCGGAAAGTGACTGGCCGGGTCAGATCTGGTAGGTTCACCCAACGTCCTCTACATTTCTGCTCGGATGAACTTCAATTGAGCCACACAAACGGTACGGCTGCTTCGCCCTATCGAGCGTCTCGGCTCGGATGCCAGTTTGACTCTGTCACGAAACCTGCCAGTAGACCGAATACCGCTTGTCGAAGAGTGTGTTCAGCGGCACTAAAGTAACGTTCTTCTCCTGGCCTGTGGTGTGGAACGTGAGCGGCTTGTCGCCAGGCTTGATCCACGAACTCAAATCCGCGCCCGATGCCTTCAACGTCGGGATTTCGATCGGCGGCACGCCGGGCTGTTGCGGGGCGTTGGGGTTCGCGTTCACCCGCGGCGGAGCGCCTGGCGCCCGCATGCGCGGTGCATTGGGGCCGATGATCAAGCGTTCGGTGAGTCCTTCGTTGCCCAGATCACCCGCCAGCACCAGCGGGCCATAGAGAAACGCCTGAGTCTTGGGGTCGTCCGACATGGATTCCATCCACAACCGCATCGGTAACTCCATCTCCACGCGGTCGCCGGTTTTCCAGGCGCGATTGATGGTGAGGTAGCTGCCCGGCGCGGCGGACGCTTCCAGCGCTCTGCCGTTGATCTTCACAGTCGCGCCGTTGGCCCACTCGGGAATTCGCAGGCGCAGCGGCATCTGTGCTGGCTTCGCGACGGTGACCGTCAGCGCGGTGCCTGGCTGCTCGGGGAACCTGGTTTCCTGTCGCAGCTTGAATCCCTTCTCGGCCCAGTTCAACTCTGAGGGGATGAACAGATTCACGTACACGCCCTGGCCGTCGTGCCAATAGATGCTGTCGTTGAGCTTGGAATATTCCTCCACGCCCGTTCCCGTGCAGCACCAGAACGAATGGTCTTCCGAATTGAAGGTCTTCCACGCTCCCGGTGTGAGCGAAAGGTAATACTGCGTGTAGCCCTTCTCGGGACGGATGGTGCCGATACGCTCGTTCATCAACGTCCGCTCGTAGTAGTCGAAGTAGCGCGGGTCGGGGTCCCAGCTATACAGATGCCGCGCCAGCTTCAGCATGTTGTACGAGCAGCAGCATTCCGCCGTGGACACGTTGCGCTTCCATTCGGCCGACAGGTGGCGGGGCGAGCCATTCCAGGATTCGCCGTTGCTGGTGCCGCCGGTCACGTACGTGCGTCCGGTGGACACCGTATAGAAGAAGAAATCGGCCACATCGTGGAACCGCATGTCGCCGGAAATCTCGTACCGGCGGGCCGCGCTGATCACCTGGGGAATATGCGTGTTGGCGTGCAAGGGAAAGCCGCGGAACGGATCTTTGTTCAACTCGTCGCGGTGGAGCGCCAGCGGATTGAAAAACCACTTCTTGGTGTACCGGTCCGCGACCCTGGCCCACCGGTCGTTGTTGGTGGCGGCGGCCAGATTGTACAAGACTTCCCCCATCCCTCCATATTCCGTCATGAGGATCTCTTGCATGTGGGGTTCGGACTTGGAGCCCGTCCAGTCGTCGGCCCAACCGGCCATGCCTTCCAACACGCGAAGCGCCTGCTGACTGTCCGCCAGGCGGTACATGTCGAACATTCCCGCCATGATTTTGTGGATGGTGTAGAACGGCGCCCAGGGGAGCGTCTCGCTGACCGGCGGCGGATTTCCATTGGGATCTCTCGCCGCCTGCGGCCTGCCCGACAGCCGGTCCAGCCGTTCGAAAAGCGATATGGGGAACGCGCTCAGATAGCCGCCTCCCAGCTTCTCCTGGCACTTTGCCAGTTCGGCCACCAGCTCGTCGCCCTTTGCCTTCGCCGCCTTGTCCCCGGTGGATGCCCACAGGTTGGCGCTGGCGGAGAGAAAGTGGCCGGTGAAATGGCCGCGCAGTTCGCTGCCGCGCTGCCCGTCATCTTTCATCTCCCAGCCGCCGAACGGTTCCGTGTTCCCGACCGGCAGCCCCGCATTGGCGCGGAAATTATACACCAGCCGGTCCACCGGCAGTCGTGACATGTAGCCGCGATTCCATTCCTGCGCGTCGTGGAAGACGCTTCCGGGCAGCAGCCGGACCTGGGTCATCGGGAAGGGCTGCGCCCGGATGGATACGTCCTTCCGGGCGAACTCGATAGGCGCGTCGAATGGCATCGCTTCGGCCGGCGCCACGCGCCGCTGCTGCTGCTGTTGCTGCACGCTGGTGTTAGGATTCGGCGCCACGCCCGGCGGCTGTTGCATTGGCGGCGCGGTCTGCTGCTCGGCCAGCACCGCGGGGGCCGCCGCTCCGGAAGCAGCCAGAACGGCCGCAAACTTACGCCGGTTCAGCCGGGGAGATTTCGTTTCGCTCATGGTTCGCACCTCTTCGTGGCAGGTTGTCTGGAATCGCTTACATTATAACCCGCACCGTACCGCCGACCCGATGGCAGAATGAAGAACGCCTTTCGATGGGAGCCTGGTCCGGATTGAAACAGGGATCGCCGTCTTCTGGAAGTGATCGCCGGCAACTGGTCGGAATCGGCGCGGCGAAGCGGCGCGCGGCTCGCCTGCAGGCCGGGGCGCACCAGGTGCTGTATCAAGCCGTTCGCCATCACTCAGCTTGACGCGCACCGGCTGCGGGAAGGGCTGCGAGTGCTGGCGACAGTGGAGCCGGATCGTCCCGCAGCCGGTGCGATATCTACACCGCGCGTCCGATTACATGCCGCACGTTCGGGCCGATCACCCGCATCGGGGATGAGGCCGCCATCGAGCACAGCACGGAACCTTTCGGCCAGCTCGTGGTGTACTATCGCGCCAACAATCGGGTGCCGCCCGAGTCGCGCCGCTGATCTGGCCGTTCACTCGTACCGCAAGGCCGTAGTTGGGTCCATTCTCATCGCCCCTCGCGCCGGCAGCCAGCACGCCATCGCGCCGACAACCACCAGGACCGCGGAGATCGTCACGAACGTCACCGGGTCGGTCGGCGTCACACCCACCAGCAGCGTCTTCAGCACGCGTGCCACGCCAAACGCGCCGGCCAGCCCGATCGCCACGCCGATCCCCAACTGCCGCAGTCCTTGCGACAGCACCAGCAACAAGATGTTTGCCGACGACGCGCCCATCGCCATCCGTACACCGATCTCCTGCGTCCGCCGCGTCACGGAATACGCCATCACCGCGTACAGCCCCACCGATGACAGAACCAGCGCGATCAGCGCGAAGATGGCGAACAGGCTCCCGAACACGCGGAACGGCCACCGCGCCTGCTCGAAGTTCTCCTCGAGTGTCGCGACCCCGAACACCGGCAGATCGCGGTCGATCGCCTCAATCTCCTTACGCAGCGCGCTCGTCAGCGACGTAGGCGGCACGGCGGCACGGGACAGGATCGCGAAACCGCCGGCCGGCTTGCCACGATACGGAACGTAGACGATCGGCTCCAACTCATCCGTATCGAGGCGCTGGCGGAAATCCTGGCTGATTCCCACCACGGTCAGCCATGGCCGGTCGCCGTCCCACCGGATGCGCAGTTTCTTGCCCACGGGATCCTCACCGGGCCAATATCTGGCCGCGAAACGCTGGTTTACAATCGCCGCGCCCTGATCCGGCAGTCCGTCCGTGCTGTTGAACGCGCGGCCGCGCAGCAGGACGATACCCAGAGTCGCAAAATACGAGGGGCTCACAATTACGCCCGAGGTTCTCGGCATCTTATCCTCTTCCACCGGCGGCCGGCCTTCGATCTCGATTTTCCAGCCGTTGCCGCCCTGCAGCGGCAAGTGCGTGACGATCGCGGCCGATTCGGTTCCCGGTACCGAACCGATGCGCGGTTCCAGTTGTTCGTAAAACCGCGTGCGCGCGGCGGCATCGGGATACTTCTTGTCCGGCAGGGCGATCCGCATGGTGAGATAGCGCTCGGCGTGCAATCCCGAAGTCCGTTGGTAGGCATTCAGAAAGCTGCGGACCATCAGGCCGGCGCCCACCAGCAGCACGATCGAAAGTGCCACCTCGCTGACCACCAGCGACGCCGTGAGCCAGCGGGATCGCGCGCCGCCGCTGCTTCCGCGTCCGCCCTCTTTCAGTGTCGAGTTGAGGTCGACCCTCGAAAGCTGAATCGCCGGCGCGAGTCCGAACAGGATGCCGGTCACCAGGCATACAGCGGCAAGGTATGCGAACACCGTGAAATCGATGCGGAAGTCGATCCAGTACGGCTTGTTGATCCTGGCGACCGCCAGATCGAACATGCGCACGCCCCACCGGGCGATGAGCAATCCCGCCGCGCCGCCCAGCACGCCGAGTATTACGCTCTCCACGAGCAGTTGCCGGATAATGCGCCAGCGGCCCGCGCCCAAAGCCGTCCGGATCGAAACTTCGCGCTGACGGGCCAGCGAGCGCGCCAGCAGCAGGTTCGCGACGTTGGCGCATGCGATCATCAGCACAAACCCAACCGCACCCAAAAGCGACAGAAAGACTACCCGGACCTGACCGCCATTAAACTGATCGTTATAAGGGACGACCGAGAACGTGATACCGCGATTGGATTTGGGGTACTCCTGTTCCAACCGGCGCGCGATGAGGTCCATTTCGCTGCGTGCCTGCGCCAGCGAAGCGCCATCGGCAAGCCGGCCGAAGACCGTCATATCGCGTGACTCGCGTTTCTCATACTCACTGGTCGGAACCAATGGGGTCCACAGGTCCGAACTCAAGGGGAACTTCATGCCTTTGGGCATCACTCCGACCACCGTCGTGTCTACCTCGTCGATGCGGATCGTCTTGCCCAGAATATTCGGGTCGCGGCCGTAGCGGTTCTCCCAGATGGTGTAGCCGAGGATACAAGCGGGCGCGGCTCCCACGCGGTCCTCTTCCGGCAGGAAATCGCGGCCCAACAGCGGCGCCTGCCCGATCAACGAAAAGGTATTGGCCGACACGCTCCAACCACGTACCGTGTCCGGTGAGCTGTTGCCGTCACCGATCACCATGGCCCTGGCGCTAAGCGCTCCCAGTCCTTTGAAGGTCTTCGCCTGCGCGCGCCAATCGCGGAAGTCCGGATAAGACACCCCCATGTCGGTCTGATTTCGGGTGGCGTTGTTCGAGGTAAGATACATGACCCGATGCGGCTGCTCGAAGGGCAATCCGCGAAACAGCACGGCGTTCACCAGCGTGAAAACGGTGGTGTTGACGCCGATGCCCAACGCCAGGGCGGCCACCACGACCGCCGTAAACCCCGGTTCGCGCAGCAATCGCCGAACCCCAAATCGCACGTCCTGCGACAGGCCCATTCCTTCCCCTCTCTGGTGCATCAGAGGTGACGAACTTTCTCCACAAAAAGTTCCCGCCTCCTGCGATGCGTCATAATGCTTAACCGTGAGTCCCCGTCACCGCATCGTCCTGGCTTGCCTTCCGATCGTCCTTTGCGCCCGCGCCGCGGATGTCCAGTGGCCCGTCAACGGCGGGCCCGATAACATCCGTTACTCGCCGCTGACGCAGATCTCGCCCGCCAACGTCGATCGCCTGCAAGTGGCCTGGAGCTTCGACACTCACGACGCTTTCAAAGATTCCGAGATGCAGAGCAACCCCATCGTGGTGGACGGCATCCTTTACATCACCACCCCCAAGCTGCGCGTCGTGGCGCTGAACGCCGCGACCGGCACCGAAGTGTGGGGCTTCGACCCCAACAACGGGCAGGCTCCCACCCGCCGCTACCGCCACCGCGGCGTGACCGTTTACAGGGACCGCGTCTTTTTTACCCACCGCAATTTCCTTTGGGCGCTCGACCGGAAGACCGGCCAGCCCATTCCGTCATTTGGCGACAACGGACGCATCGATCTCCGCCAGGGACTCGGGCGCCCCGCCGAGAATATGACCGTCAGCGCCAGCAGTCCCGGTGTGATCTTCGAAGACATGCTCATCCTGGGCAGCACCGTGCCTGAGACGCTGCCGGGATCGCCGGGCCACATCCGCGCCTTCGACGCCAATTCCGGCAAGCTCCGCTGGATCTTCCATACCATTCCGCAGCCCGGCGAATTCGGCTACGACACCTGGCCCAAAGACGCGTGGCAAATCTCGGGAGGCGCGAATGCCTGGGCCGGCCTTTCGGTGGATGCCAGGCTCGGCATGGTGTTCGCCGCCACCGGGTCGGCCTCCTACGACTTCTACGGCGCCAACCGCATCGGCGACAATCTCTTCGCCGATTGCGTGCTGGCGCTGGACGCGCGTACCGGCAAGCGCATCTGGCATTTTCAGGCCATCAAGCACGACGTGTGGGACTACGATTTTCCGGCGGCTCCCAGCCTGGTGACCGTCACCCGCAACGGGCGGAAGGTGGAAGCGGTCGCGCAGATTACCAAGACCGGCTTCGTCTACGTGTTCGACCGCCGCACGGGCGAGCCGCTCTTTCCCATCGATTACCGCAAGGTGCCGCCCTCGCCGGTGGACGGCGAGAAACTCTCGGAGACGCAGCCGTACCCGGTGAAACCTCCGCCCTTCACGCGCCAGATCATTACCGAAAATATGCTTACCACGCGCACGCCGGAAGCGCACGCCGGCGTGCTGACGGCGTTCCGCAAGCTCAATTCGAAGGGGATCTTCTTCCCGCCGACTGTCGAGGGTACCCTCATCTTTCCCGGCGTGGATGGCGGCGGCGAATGGGGCGGCGCGGCGTTCGATCCCGAAACCGCGCTGCTCTACGTCAACTCCAACGAGATGCCCTGGATCGCGCGCCTGGTGGCTCGCGACGAGAAGTCGGCGTACCAGAGCAATTGCGCCGGCTGCCACCGCGAAGACCTCAAGGGCACACCGCCCACCTTCCCCTCGCTGGTAGACATCGGCAAGCGGCTTTCGCGGCAGGAGATCGCGACCATCGTGCGGCAGGGTAGCGGGCGCATGCCGGGCTTCGCCACGCTGGGCACTCCGACCGTCAACGACATCGTGGAGTTCCTGCTGACCGGCAAGGACAGCGCGGGCGATCCAAAACGCGCGGCGCAGGACCCCAACTGGCTGAAGTACCGCACCGACGGCGAGGTAATCTTTCTCGATCCCGAAGGCTATCCCGCGATTTCGCCGCCGTGGGGCACGCTCAACGCGATCGATCTCAACGCGGGCGAAATCCGTTGGCAAATCCCTTTCGGCGAGTTCCCCGACCTCGCCGCGAAGGGTCTGAAAAACACCGGCAGCGACAACTACGGCGGGCCGGTAGTGACTGCCAGCGGCCTGCTCTTCATCGGCGCCACCAACTTCGACCGGAAGTTTCACGCCTACGACAAACTCACCGGCAAGCTGCTGTGGGAAACGGTGCTGCCGGCAGCGGGCAACGCTACGCCCTCCGTCTACGAAATCAACGGGCGCGAATTCGTGGCGATCGTCTGCGGCGGCGGCAAGAACGGCGCTCCTTCGGGCGGAAGCATCGTGGCGTTCGCGCTGCCGTGATCGCATTCGTGGCGCGGGCACTCGTGCCGACGCTTTTACGAGCCGGGTACTCAGTCGCCCAGGTACTTGGCCACCCAGTCGAGGTGCCGGTGCATGATGTCGAGCACGAACTTGGGCTCCTGCGGTCCGTGCGGCGTCCGCGGATAGGTCACCATCTCCACCGGCGTCCCCATCCTCTTCAGCGCCGTGTACATCTCGCGCCCCTGCGTCGTCGGCACGCGGATGTCCGCCTCGCCGTGCAGGATGAGCATCGGCGTCTTGGCGTTTCCGATGTGCGCCAGCGGCGACATCTTGATGTAGCGCTCCGGCTGCTCGTACCAGGTGCCCTCGAAGTAATCGTCGAGCGTCGTGGGAATATCGTTCGTTCCCCACATGGAGATGAGGTTTGACAAGCCGGCGCCCGTAGCGGCGCACTTGAAGCGGTTGGTCTGCGTCACCACCCAGTTGGTCATGTAGCCGCCGTAACTCCAGCCCATTACCGCCATGCGACTCGGATCGGCAACTCCCATCGCGATCACCGCATCCACGCCGCTCATCAGGTCGGCGTAATCTCCGCCGCCCCAGTCATCCACGTTGGACGATCGGAACGGCAGACCGTAGTTGGTGGAGCCTCGTGGATTGGCGCGCAGCACCGCCCACCCCCGCGCCGCGAAGGAGGCGATGGGATAAAGCCCTGATGCCCCGATAAACGTTTCGTTGAACGCACCCGCCGGACCGCCGTGGATGTTGAGAATCAACGGTACCTTCTTGCCGGCCTGGTAGTTCGGAGGCAAAGTCAGCAGTCCTTCGATCTCCTTGCCGTCCTTCGAAGATTTCCACTTAATCACCTTGGTCTCACCGATCGGCTGCTTCGGCAGATCGACATTGGCCGCGCTCACCCGCACCGGCTTGATCGACGCGACTTCGGTAATGTAGGCTTCCACGGGCTGGTCCGTGGCCTGCATCGCGAGGCCCGCGTGCGTGCCCGCGCGATTCAGGACGAACCCCGCGAAGGTGCCGCGAGTGGGCTGAAACACGGCCCCCGGCGGACCATCTACCGGCATCGCATACAAGACGCTCCGCGTGCCTTTGCCCTCGGTGAACATGATGCGATTTCTGGTCCATCCCGCCATCGCCGGCGATTCATCGGGCGATGCCGGCAACTCCCGTGACTTCATGTCCGCGAGGGTCAGCAGCATGATACGGTTGCCATCGATGCGCTTGGCCGAAACGTTGCTGTGGATGTATGCCAGGTAGCGTCCGTCCGGCGAATACCGCGGCTGGCTTTCGCTCGCGGGCGTAGCGGCGACCGGCCGGATCACGCCCGTCTCTACCTCCACTTCGTAGATGTCCGACTTGCGCGCATCGTCGGCATCGGGAGTGGGGCGAGTTTCGTAAGCGATGCGCCGCGAATCGGGTGACCAGTCGAATGCCCCGGTGTTATACGGACCGCTCGCGATCTTTTTGAACGGCCGCTTGCCGGAAGCGTCCGGTTCCACTGGCACGATCCAGAGCGACTGGTTGTGTGGATTCTCGTCAACCACGCGGAAGTCGAGCTTCTCGCGCTTGGCGCGCTCCTCCGTCGTATCGGGTTCGCGCGCCGCGAATGCGATCCACTTGCCATTGGGGGAAACCGAATAAGCCCCCAGGGTGCCCGCCCAGTTCACCACCTGTTCGGCCTCGCCGCCATCGATGGGAATGCGGTAGATGCCGCGTTTGCCGCTGCGGTCGGAGGCGAAGAACACCCAGGCCGAATCGGCGGAAAAGGCCGGCGAGTTCGCCGACCTGTCTCCGCGCGTGAGCTGCATCCGGCTGGAGCCATCGGCATGCGCCAGAAAGACGTGCGTCAGCGATTCGCTTTTTTCGCCGTCCATGACGGGCCGGGTTTCAGTCCACACCGCCAGCTTGCCATCCGGCGATGGCACGGCGGCCGTGACGGTCTTCACTTTCATGGAAAGCTCGGGAGTCCACTGCGCCAGGAGCGCGGCGGGAAGCAGCGGGAGCAGGAGTCTTACGATCAATCTACCGGACATATTTATCCACCCAATCCAGATGCCGTTGCATGATATCGAGAATGAATTTCGGCTCCTGCGGGCCATGAGGCTGCCGCGGGTATACCACCATCTTGGCCGTGACGCCCTCCCGTTTCAGCGCGTGATAGTATTCGTACCCCTGCGACGTGGGCACGCGGATGTCCGCCTCTCCGTGCAGCACCAGCGTGGGCGTCGTCACGTTCTTCACGTAGGTGATCGGCGAGTGCTTCTGGAACGATTCGAACTGCGTCCAGGGCTCGCCTCCGAAATAGTCGGGCAGGAAGCCGGGAATGTCCGCCGTGCCCGTGAAGCTCCACAGGTTCGTGACCCCCGCGCCCACCACAGCAGCTTTAAAGCGATGCGTCTGCGTGATGGTCCACGACGTCATGAAGCCGCCATAGCTCCACCCCATCACCGCCAGCTTGTCCGGGTCCGCGACACCCATGGAGATCACGTGGTCCACGCCGGTCTGATCGTCTTCGTAATCCTTGCCGCCCCAATCGTTGTAATTGGCGAAACGGAACGTGCGCCCATAGCCGCTCGATCCGCGCGGATTGGGCCGCAGCACCGCGTAGCCGCGCGCCGCGAACACGGCAATCGGATACAGTCCGCTGCGGCCTGTGAACGTCTCGCTGAAGACCCCGGTTGGTCCGCCGTGAATATTCAGGATCAAGGGGTACCGCCTCCCGGCCTGGTAGTCCACCGGATAAGTGAGCAGGCCTTCAATCTCCAACCCGTCCTTGGACTTCCATTTGATCGGCTCGGTCTTTCCCAAGGGCAACTTCGGCAGATCGGCATTGGCGCGGCTGAGGCGCATTGGCGAACCGCCGGACACCTTCATGACGTAGGCCTCGGGCGGCTCTTCCGTGCTTTCCATCGGCATCCCGAGATAGGTGCCGGTATCGTTGAGGTGCGTCCCGCCCGCGCCGATCACGCCTTTCGAGGTCTCAAAGATCGTCTGCGGCGGGCCATCCACAGGCATCGAGTAAATCGCCGTGCGCGTGTGCCGCGACTCGATGAAGAGCAGCTTCGATGAATCCGCCGTGAACCCGAGGAGATTCGGCTGCTCGTCGTAGGTAGCGGGCAAGGTTCGCGATTCGCCGCTCGCCCGGTTCACCAGCACGATGCGGTTGTCCGTGGCCCACCGCGGCGGATCCGGCGACCTGGTGTATGCCAGGTACTTGCCGTCAGGCGAATAGATCGGATCCTGCTCCGCCGCGTTGGTCGCGGAGATCGGCTTAATCGTTCCCGAGGCCACATCCACCTCGGCGAGGTCGCTCCTCGTCCAGTCGTCCGCGATCGGAGTTGGCTGGTGGACGAAGGCGATCGTCTTCGAATCCGGCGACCAGACGAAGGCCGTCACGTGCCGCTTGCCGTCGCTCAACTTGCGCTGCGCGCGCTTGCCATCCTGGTCCGCTTCCGCCGGAACCAGGTAGATCGCCATGTTCTCGGGGTGCGAGTCCACCACGTGCCAGTCGCGCTTTTCCTTCTTGTTCTTCTCCTCGTCGGAGGGCGGCTCGTATCCCGTGAACGCGACCGTCTTGCCATCGGGAGACAGTTCGTAGCTTCCCAGACTCCCCTTGAATTCGGTGAGCATCTCCGCCTCGCCGCCGGTCACCGGAATGCGGTAAACGTTCATCTTTCCCGAGCGCGAGGATTGAAAGTAGACGAACCGGCCATCGCGGGAAAACGACGGAGCCGTGCAACTTTTGTCGCCGCGTGTCAATTGGATGCGATGCGAGCCGTCGGCGTTGGCCAGGAAGATATGAGTCAGCACTTCGCTGCGCTCGGAGTCCATCACCGATTCGCTTTGGGTCCACGCCGCGCGCGATCCGTCGGACGACGGGACGACCGCTCCGACGCCTTTGAACTGGAACGAAAACTCGGGCGTCCAGGCCACGGGCGCCTGCGCCGATGCGGCCGTCAGTAGGGCCGCGCACAACCATAGTCCGCGCATATGCGGTTTACTATGTCATACGCCCCGCGTGAATTCAACCGCGAGGCCGTTGTGTGGTGCAGGCACTCCTGCCAGGCTGGCAACGAAAAGTCTTCGATGGCTGGCGCGCGCCGACGTGAGCCGGAACAGTCCGGGGTTCGCAGAACCAGCCCGGAATTCCAACAGACTCAGTTGCCGAATTTCA
>Ga0335079_10002199_pt1 | contig 22523 bp, 15 predicted proteins | sample Lox_Sample_33_FD_206719 | JGI IMG/M metagenome (GOLD analysis project Ga0335079, IMG submission 206719) | Soil microbial communities from Loxahatchee National Wildlife Refuge, Florida, United States - Lox_Sample_3.3 | ecosystem: Environmental > Terrestrial > Soil > Wetlands | place: USA... | reverse complement strand
TATGGGCTGGGATCCCAACGAAAAGGTCTACACCTACGACGAGTTCAACAGCATGGGCGAAGCCGTGCATTCCAAGGCTACCGTCGAAGGCGATACCTGGACCTGGACCAACGAAATGAAAATGGGCGCGCAAACCATGAAGGGCCGCTTCACAATGAAAATCGTGTCGCCGACGGTCTACAACTACAAATTCGAAATGTCGGACGACGGCGGCGCCAAGTGGAGACTCATCATGGACGGCACGGAGACGAAGCAGAAGTAATACGGGCCACGAGCCAGAGCGTAGCAATCGCACACTGTTACCTGAAGGGACGGACGACCTAGCCCGTCTCTCTTTTTTGGCAGAACTGTAACTGACCACAACCCGCATCCCTCCATCGGCCATTTATAATCTTCGTTTCAACACGAACCCCTATCTTTCTTAACAAGGCGAATTCATGCTCGATTTTCTTGGCGACTTACGACGGACTCACATGTGCGGGGCTCTTCGCGCCGCCGACGCTGGCAAGAAAACCGTTCTCATGGGATGGGTCAACCGCCGCCGTGACCTCGGCCAGATCATTTTCGTCGACCTCCGTGACCGCACCGGCGTTACCCAGGTCGTTTTCAGCGCCGAAGTCAACGCCGCCGTCCACAAAAAAGCCGAACAGTTGCGCAACGAGTTTGTTATCGCGGTCACCGGAACAGTCAAGAAGCGCGACGCAGACACCGTCAATTCCCATCTTCCCACCGGCGAAATCGAACTTGTCGTCGACGAACTCCGCATCCTGAACGTCTCCAAGCAGCCTCCATTTCTTCCCGGCGACACCGTTCTCGCCAATGAAGAGATGCGCTTGAAGTATCGCTACCTCGACCTCCGCCGCGAAGCCATGCAGTTGAACATCGAACTGCGCCACAAAGTTGCGCTGGCCATTCGCAAGAATCTTGCCGACCAAGGCTTCTTTGAAATCGAAACACCATTCATGACGCGCTCCACGCCCGAAGGAGCGCGCGACTATCTTGTCCCCAGCCGTGTGCAGCCCGGCGCCTTTTACGCGCTGCCGCAGTCGCCGCAGCTCTTTAAGCAGATTTTGATGATCTCGGGCTTCGACAAATATTTTCAGATCGTCCGCTGCTTCCGCGACGAAGATCTCCGTGCCGACCGCCAACCCGAATTTACGCAGATCGATCTGGAAATGTCCTATCCGCAGCCTGAGCGCGTCTGGGAAACGGTCGAAGGCTTCCTGCAATCTGCGTTCAAGGCGGCGGGCGTCGAGATAAAGACTAACTTCCCGCGCATGGATTACGACGATGCCATCCGTAAGTACGGCATCGACAAGCCTGATCTTCGCCTGCCCGCCTTCACTGACGTGCGCGACTGTTTCTCTCCCGCCGAGATTGAAACGCTGGCCATCAACAAGGATCTGCCTGTGATTGCGGTCCGCATCCCAAACGTGGGCGAGCTATCACGCAAGGAACGCGATGACATCAAGCCGCTTTTTATCTCCAAAGGCGGAGCCCGCGTTTTTGAAGACTTCAAGCGCATCGAGAACAAGAATCCCGGTGCCGGCGAGAAGATTCGCCAGAAAACCGGCGCTGCTCCAAGCGATCTTATTGTGCTCGTTGTCGGCACCGCGCAAAACGCGAAAGATGATCACCCCGCGGGCAAGCGCAAGGTCACACCCGCTGAAGCCGCCATCTACGCTTCTGCTGGCCTGCTGCGCATCGCGCTCGCGCAAAAGTATGCCGACCGGCACGGCATCTTCAAAAAAACTGGAGACCCCGCCAAAGACTACCGTTTCCTCTGGGTCACCAACTTCCCCATGTTCGAGTACGACGAGACCGACCGCCGCTGGGTTGCCGCGCATCACCCGTTCACTTCGCCGCACGAAGAAGACATGGACAAGCTCGAAACCGATCCCGCCATGGTCCGCGCGCTCGCCTACGACGTCGTGCTCAATGGCACCGAGCTGGGATCGGGTTCGATCCGTATTCACCGCCAGGACATTCAGAGCAAAATCTTCCACGCTCTCGGCATGACGAAGGAGGAGGCCCAATCGCGCTTCGGCTTCTTCCTCGAAGCGCTCGAATACGGCACGCCTCCCCACGGAGGCATTGCCCTCGGCCTCGACCGCATCGCGATGATCCTCGCCGGAGCCGACAGCCTCCGCGAAGTCATCCCATTCCCCAAAACCGCCGCCGCGAAGGATCTGATGGTCGAAGCCCCCACGCCGGTTTCCGAAGCACAGCTGCGCGAATTAGGAATTCGGGTGGTAGTTAAGGACTAGCTCATGATCTCGACTTGATCGAGGTTTACAGCTGCCTACGGTACATTCACCGTCACTGTCGCTGTCGTCCGCCCATACTGGTTCGTCGCATACAGCGTATACGTCGTTGTAGCCGTCGGGTTCACGGTGAGGCTCGTCCCGCGGACCGCGCCCGGCCACGGAGCAATGATGTTGTCATTCGAAGTACTTGCGCTCCACGAAAGCGTCACGCTCCCGCCGGATGCAACATGCGCAGCCGATGCCACGAAGCTCGCAATCGTCGGCGCCGCGCCTGTCGGATAACTTGAATTCGTGTACACCGGACTAATCTCCACCACCTCAAACGCCGTCGAAGGCACCGACTTGAGCTCGTCAATTTCCGCGGACCACCGGCTATCGGAAACGCCCGTCACGTAAAGAGAGCTGCCGTTATCGGCCAGAATCAGCCCGTAGTGCTTCATGGCCGTGAGAATGGTCTGGGTGTTCGTCGAAAATCCCGATATGTCGTAGCTGGACTTGAGCCTCAACCTCATCCCCATCGGCGGAGCCGAACCATTGCTCGTAGTCGCGGCATCGTGCGATGCCGGTGGCGTAAACGCCGCGGAAGTGCGCGGCAAGGTGAAACGAAATGCATGCGAAATCGTCCCCGACGCCGCTTCGTCATACCGCACCAGGCCCGGAAAGATCGGCAACCCGGCCGCATCCGCCGAGGTCCATGTCCACGGACGCTGCGCGTTCCCGCTGCCCAGCAAGTCCCACACCGCCGTCGAATCCGCATTCCAGCTTCCATCACCATTCACCGAAGCGTTATACAGCTCGTAAAGAAAACAATTGTTGTTGTCGAGAACCAGCACGTGCTGATCGCCGCCGCTGCCCGCTCCGCCCTCGACCGGAGCATTTGCCGGAACCGGCATCGGGCCCGGATCGCTTTCATCGGGATAAGCACCCAGGTCTATGTTGACGAGATCCTGGCTCCCATCGACAACCACATAAGGAATCCCATAGCTCGGGTCCGTCCCCCAGTCCGGATGCATATTTACCGAACCCACCCAGGCCGTCATGATTGCCGCCGAATTCGCATCCACGGGCGCAGCGGAAATATCGGTGTTCCAGAGGCTGCTGCTGTCAAAAGGAACGAAACCGTTCAAACTCGCCATCTGCCCGGCGCTCATTCCGTTGCAAGCCAGGCTGCCGCCCCCGGGACCAGTCGTGCCGCCGCCGCTTTTCGACGATACTCCCCCGCAACCCACTGTAAGAGTTAACAAAATGAGAATAGCTGGATATTGGCCGAGCCGCGCGCAAGCGGAGAGTTTGGTAGACATGTCCCGATAATTTTCCGCCGCATCCGGCGCGAGCGAAAGAGCGCCTTCGGACATGGCCGGTTTCTGCGGCAGCCAGTGGTCGATTTCCTGAGGCCGGCCGGCATGGCACTAATTCCATACGGGTTTTGCCGCCAGGAAACAACTGGCGGGCCGGTTTGTCCGCCTTGCACCTATTGTGATCGTCGTCACATTGCCCAGTGATTTCACCTACGGCGGGAACCGCTGACCCGGTCAATACTCCTATCACTGAAGTACAAACCAAGGAGTTTTCCATGGCAATACCCGCAATTATCTGGCGCAACCCCAAGTCAGCCGGGCACCGGCGACTCTGGAACCGAGCCCGGCGCGATGCTACCTCAACCCTCTTCATTGTCGTGCGTTCGGGCGACCGGGAAAGTGAATGGGAAGGCTTGCCCAATCTCGAGATGATCGATGGAGGCATGCAGGGTACAAAACGCCAGCAGAGCCGCACCACTCAGTCGCGCGCATAGCGCTCGCGGCAATCGCGCCATTGTCAGAAGACTCCGTCCACCGCTAACGAGAATCATCCAGCGCCAACCACTAGCCACCAATCTCGCGCTCTGTCACACTGGACTCTCATCCCATGGGGAAGATTCACGTCCTGCCCGAGCGCGTTGCGAACCAGATCGCCGCTGGTGAAGTCGTCGAGCGCCCTGCTTCCGTCGTCAAAGAGCTCCTCGAGAATGCGCTCGACGCGGGCGCCACCCGCATCCGCATCTGCGTCGAGGCGGGCGGCCGGAAACTCATTCAGATCACCGATGATGGTTGCGGCATGGTGCGCGACGATGCCATGCTTGCCTTCGAACGCCACGCGACTTCAAAAATTAAAGACACGGATGACTTGCTGAACATCGCGACCCTGGGCTTCCGTGGCGAGGCCATTCCTTCCATCGCGTCCGTCGCTCGCCTTCACCTCGAAACCCGCGCCAAAGAGGAACCAGCCGGCACCGTCATCGAAGTCAACGGCGGCAAAATGATCCGTGTGGAAGAAGCCGGCCTCCCGCTCGGCACCTCGATCACAATTCGCGATCTCTTCTTTAACACGCCGGCTCGAAAGAAATTCCTTCGTTCGGAATCCACTGAACTCTCCCACATTGCTTCGCTCGTAACCCATTACGCCCTCGCCCATCCGGAAATGCATATCGAACTGCACTCCACCACGAACGCGCTGCTGGTCGCGCCACCGGTCGCCGGCCATCGCGAGCGCGTTTACCAGGTCTTTGGCCGGGAGACGCTCGACCAGTTGATCCCGCTGGCTGCCGTGCAGCCGCTCGAACGCGTTGGCCTCCCTCAACCCCCGCCCTGGCGGCGCAAGCCTGAAGACGAACCCACAAGGACTGAGCCGGGCGAGCTTCGCCTCCACGGCTTTGTTTCGAAGCCCGAGATTCAGAAACTCAACCGCAATTCAATTTTTATTTTTGTAAACGGGCGTCTGATTCGCGACCGCCTCATCCAGCACGCTCTCACAGACGCATATCGAAACATTCTGCCTCCGACCGTATATCCCGTCGTGCTGCTGTTCCTGGAGATGCCCGCCGCTGAAGTCGACGTCAATGTTCACCCCTCAAAGACCGAGGTCCGCTTCCGGCAACAAACAGTTGTACATGATTTTGTCCGCGACGCCGTGCGAGAAACGCTCGTGAAGGCGCGCCCCGTGCCGCAATTCCTCTCGGAGATCAACGCCCAGCCCACCGCCAGCGCTGGCCTCAGTCCTGGCACGCGCGGCAGCGATCCCACTCGGACGGCGCCGTGGCGTAACCTCTACGAGCCAGCTGCCGACGGAGCCGCCCAGCCCGGCTTTGCGCTGCAGCCAAGCGCGATTCCTCAAGACACCGCGCCGCTCGCCTTCGAAGGCGGGATCGCAATCGAGGCGAATGCCGCTGTCTCTCTGGCGCGCGCACCCGAGCCGCTTGTTCCAGATCACGGCTGCTCTGCTCCGATCGACCTCGAGCCGCGGACCCCGCCCACTCTCGAATCGCTTCGAACCCTGAAAGCTCTCGGCCAGATTCGCAACTCATTCATCCTGGCCGTCAACGAAGATGGACTGTGGATCATCGATCAGCACGTAGCTCACGAACGCGTCCTGTTTGAGCGGGTGCTACGCCAGCGCACCGCGCAGAAAGTCGAAAGCCAGCGCCTGCTCATGCCGCTGGTAATCGAATTGACGCCTGCTCAGCAGGCCGTTTTCAGCGAAATCGCCAACGAGTTGGAGCACAATGGCTTTGAAGCCGAGCCCTTCGGATCGCGCAGCATCGCCGTCAAAATCTCGCCGGCCGGAGTCGACGCGCACCGCGTCGAGCACATGCTCCACGAAATTCTGGAACAGCTCACACGCGAGGAGCAGGCCGTGAATCTGGAAACGGTGCGCACGCGGATCGCAGCCTCCATCGCCTGCCACGCCGCCATCAAGGTCAACATGCCTCTTGAGCAAAATAAGATGCAGTGGCTGCTTGAGGAATTGGCGAAAACGCAGCACCCCATGACCTGTCCCCACGGCCGGCCTGTTGTCCTCCGCTACACCATGACGGAAATTCAGAAGGCATTCAAAAGGATATAGCTCCGAGCTTCAAGCTGTGAGTTGACGTGTGGCCTGGCGCCGCAGCTTGGATCTTGAAGGGTTTTTTGCAGCGGCCTTCGCTCAGTCACCGCCTTTACTCCTCTCAAACGCTTAAGCTATGTTCTAATCTCCCCATGACCGAAGTTGAACTGGCGCAAGCGCGCAGCCAAAAGTGGTGTCTTGACGGCGTTCCCGTCCGCACGCTCGAACAGGCACACGCTTTTCTGGATTCGGTCGGTTTCTGCCTGATGTATCCGAGGCGCCCCAGTGTGCTCGTGCCCACATTTGTGGGCGCCTGGGTCGGCGCCGATGACCATCTCCCTTTGCAACAGCATGCCTATGCCGATCCTCGCGCCAAGGAAGCGACCGATCTCATGGTGCGCACTCTGCGCGACAAGACCGTCTTTGAAGCCCCCCTGTTTGAGGACAACAACGCATTCCTGGTGGCTGCACGAGTTTTTCCTTTTTATTACGCGCTGGTCGGCGAGCGGAACCCCCGCCAAGGCCCAAAGGCAACCACACGCTCCGGATACTCTCAGTTAGCCTGCGACGCCTTCGAAATCATCCGCCGCCGTGGCCCCATCTCGAAATTGAAGTTGGGCGAACTGCTGGGCGGTGCGCTTTCAACGGCCGGGCTCGACCGCGCTCTTGGTGAACTGTGGGCCAGGCTCCGCGTCACACGCGTTGATTACTCCCGGGACGAAGGCTCCGTTTGGGATGAGTTAGAACGCTGGGCACCGGATAAGGTGTGGGAAGGAGTGGAATTGTCTGCCGCCGCATCTCTCTCGGCTTTGATTTCCAAGTACCTCGACTCTGTTGTGGCCGCCGAGCAGGAAGAGGTGGAAAGCTTTTTCTCCAATCTTGTTCCGCGCTCGCGTGTCAAAGATGCCGTCCGCGCTCTGCTCGCCGCCCGCCATCTGTCATTCACACGCATAGGAAGTAGATCCCTTTTGGAGGTTGCACCCCTCAAGGAGCCCTTTGTTTTGCGCCCGCGCTCTGCCTTGACGCGTCAAGCGAAGAACCGCTGAAAGCTCATTGGTTTCCAGCCTCGCCTTTTCCGCCCAGGCAAATCATCCTCCGTGTACAATCTGCCTTTGCCAGATGACCGACTCTCCCCAGCGAAAACTCATCATCAGCATTGACGGCCCAGCCGGTGCCGGTAAGAGCACCGTCGCTGCCCGTGTGGCGCGCAAACTCGGCTATGTCAATCTGGAGAGTGGCGCCATGTATCGCGCGCTCGCCCTCAAGGCAATCGAGTGGGACGCCTCGTTTGACGATGAAGCAGCTCTTCTGCATTTAGCGCAAGAGTCGCGCATTGCTCTCGAACCCACCATCAGCGGCAATCGTGTTCTTCTTGACGGCACCGATGTTTCCGCCCGCATTCGCGAACGCGATGTGACCGAAGCCGCCTCGAAAGTCTCCATTCATCCAATGGTGCGGGAGTGGATGGTTGCGCGCCAGCGTGAAATGGGAACCGGCGGCGGCGTGGTCATGGAAGGGCGTGACATCGGCACAAAGGTCTTTCCTGATGCCGACCTTAAGATTTTCCTCGATGCTGACCCCGTCATTCGCGAGCAGCGCCGTCTCGATCAGCAAAAAGCCAAAGGCGCTCCCGCGGAAGCCATGGCCGCGGAGCTTCGAGAGCGCGATCGCCGCGACCGCACCCGCGCTGCCTCGCCGCTCGTGCCCGCCCACGACGCCATCGTAATCGATTCGACCGATTTGACCGAAGATGAAGTGGTCGTTCGAATCGAACAGCTAGCGGACGAAAAACTCGCCGCGAATAGGTAACGAGCGATGTTTCGACGCGCAGCCTTCCGAATCCTGAAACCAAGCAAATTCATTAGCTGGCCGGTCGCTCACAGTCGCCGGCGTTTGACGTCAAATCGGTGAGGTACTCTCCATGAAAATTGCGCTCCAGAGCGATAACCCGCACGCATCGCGCTCCGGGCAGCTTGTTGTCTTGGCTCTGCTTTCTCTCACACTTTCGCTCTCGGCTCAGGTTCCACAAAAGGCGGCGACTGACGACTGGCCAACCGCGACGCTCCCCGCAAACGGACTTTCACAAGCCAAGCTCGACGCCCTGACTTCTGATGTCCGCTCCGGAAAATTCGTAAAAGTCGGAAGCGTCCTGATCGCTCGCCACGGCAAACTCGTTTACGAAAACTATTTCGACGGCGACTCCGCCTCCTTGCGAGACACCCGGTCAGCCACCAAGAGCATCACCGACATTCTTGTAGGAGTCGCAATCGACGATCGCAAACTCACCGGAGTCGATGCGCGCATTCTCGCATTGCTCCCGGAGCGCGCACAAAAACTCCAGAATCCCGATCCGCGCAAGACCGCGATTACCGTCGAGGATTTCCTCACCATGAGTTCGCCTCTCGAGTGCGACGACTGGAATGACGCCTCACGGGGAAATGAAGAACGCATGTATCTAGTTGAGGATTGGGTGCAGTTTATTCTCGATTTGCCCATTCGTGGGCGGATGAGTGTTGGAGAACGACGGGAACCGTCGCCGTATGGCCGCAATTTCAGTTATTGCACGGGAGGCGTTTTCACTTTGAGCGAAGTGCTGGCCAGGATAACCGGTATCCGCACCGATCGCTTTGCTCAGGAACGGCTCTTCGGTCCGCTCGGAATCACCAACGTCGAGTGGGTCTATTCTCCGCTCGACGTTCCGCAGACCGGCGGCGGGTTGCGCCTGCGCTCGCGCGACCTGCTAAAGATCGCACAGCTTTATCTGAACGGTGGCGACTGGCACGGTCAACGCATCGTCAGCGAATCCTGGGTGAAGGCCTCCACCACGCCACACGCTCGCATCGATGAAACAACAGAGTACGGATATCTCTGGTGGCTGAAATCATTTTCTTCAAAGGGTAAGAACTATCCCGCATTCTTCATGACGGGCAATGGCGGCAACAAAGTCGTGGCAATCCCTTCGCTCGATATGGCCGTCGTCATCACGAGCACAAACTTCAACAGCCGCGGCATGCACGACCAAACCGAAAAAATTCTCACGGATTATGTCCTTGCCGCTCTCGAATGATCCATCGTTTGCTACACTCGTTCTCCATATATGAAAGCCTTCAAGGTACTGTTTTGCGCCGCACTGGCGGCGAGCTTGCCAACCAGCCTCTCCCTGTCGCAAGGCGCATCTCCGGCGACCGCTCCGTCCAATGCCGTCCCGGACCGTCACGACTTCCGTACGCCCGAAGAGAAGCACCTGCGCAATGTTCGGCAGCTCACTTTTGGCGGCTCGAATGCCGAGGCTTACTTCTCCGCCGACGGAAAAAAGATCATCTTTCAGTCCACCCGCGACAACCTGCAATGCGATCAGATTTTCATCATGAATGCCGATGGCTCAGACCAGAAAATGGTTTCGACCGGCAAGGGCCGCACCACCTGCAGCTATATCTATCCGCACAACGACAAGATCCTCTATTCCTCCACGCACCTTGCCGATGCGGCCTGCCCGCCGCGCCCAGACTTCTCGAAAGGCTACGTGTGGGCCATCTATCCCGCCTATGACATCTTCACCGCCAACCTCGACGGCTCCAACGTAAAGCGATTCACCACCACGCCTGGCTACGATGCCGAGGCAACCATCTCCGAAGACGGCAAGAAGATCGTTTTCACCTCTATGCGCAACGGTGACCTCGACATCTACTCGATGGATGCCGACGGCAAGCACGTGAAGCAACTCACGCACGAACTCGGCTACGACGGCGGCCCGTTCTTTTCCAAAGATCGCAAGTCGATCGTCTACCGCGCTTACCATCCGAAGACCGACGCAGAAATCGCCGAATACAAAGATCTGCTCAAACAGAATCTTATCCGTCCGACGACGCTCGAAATCTGGCTGATGAAGGCTGATGGCAGCGGCAAGCGCCAACTCACCAACCTGAATGCGGCCAGCTTCGCCCCGTCATTCTTCCCCGACGGCAAGCGCGTAATTTTTTCGACGAATGTCGGCTCAACCGGCGGAATGGGCAATTTCGAGCTTTACACGATCAACGTCGACAGCACAGGCCTCGAGCGCATTACCTTCAGTGACGGCTTCGACGGCTTCCCCATGTTCTCGCCCGATGGCAGGCAACTCGTCTGGATTTCCCACCGCAATGGCCGAGAGACGCACGAGACCAACGTCTTCCTCGCCGATTGGGTGGAGTGAAGGTTGGTAGAGCGAGAAGTTGGGTAGAGTAAGAAGCCGGAGAGGGTGAGAGGCAGGGTTTCGTAAGAAGTAGAGGATTTTGGGTGGCGCAGCGCTTAAGCGCCGCGGCCATCGAGCTTATTTTCGGGGCGGCTTCCGCCGCTGAGGTCATTCCCCACCCGCTACGTTCTCGCTCTCTTGATGCAACTGTTGCTTAACGCGCTCCGGCAAACGCGAGTTCTGCAATATCTCTTGCAATTTCCCAGCCGAGACCATCTTCCCGAACGCCAGCGCCATTGCAAGCGATAGATGCTCCGTCCGCAGCAATGCCGCCTGAACGTCGCGCCGGTAAGACCACTTCACGTGCTGCGCCACCGCCTGAACCAGCGCCAAGCCTGCGTCGGGCTTCAGCACCGCCTCCACCACATACACTTCGGTTAAACGGCCATTTTCCAGGGCTGCGCGCATGATTCGTTGTTCCGCATCCAGAAGCAGCGCACCCGCAATTCTTCCCGATCCCTGTCGCGCCAGTGTCAAGCGCTCGCCAAGCGTCACGGTTTTCAGACGTCCTAGCAGGGTGTCGTCAGCCGTCCGCTTCACATCGGCGGGAACGGTTGGTGAAAACGCCACCTTCATCAAATCGAACGTATAAAACTGCCGGATCAGCGGCACCGAGACGTGGCGCGGCGACTGCGGATGCGATGCGAGCGCAATCTTCACCTTGCGCAGCTTAAGCAGCGACCGGTTCCTGGCCATTGCCTCAATCGCTTCGCCCGGCAAGTCCGCTCGCTGCAACAAGCTCAGTGCAAGTGCATCCGTGAGCGCGGGATCGCCAGCCGCGCGAACCAGTTCCTCGCGTGCCGCGCTATGAACTGCTTCATTCAGAGGAGTAACTGCGTTCACAGCCGAACCATCCGCCGCCAGTCGCTCCTCGCTTGTAGTCATAGAACTCATCCTCGACGCTACTCCCGGGCCTTGCGACGCGCCAACGCGAGCGCCCCCATCGCCGGATCGAAGATGTCTTTTCGCAACTCGATCCCCGGAAACAATTCGCTGAGTCGATTGTAGAAAATGCCCCGCACCTCCTCCGACTGACGAAAGACACTCCCCGTTGTGGCCACCGGTACGTGTGGCGGCAAAGGTGCCACGCGCCTTAGCACAATGGCCGCCAGTTCCGCCAATTCTCTTCCGGCCCGGGCAAGCAGTTCCTTCGCCACTGCATCGCCGCCTTCGGCAGCCCGCAGCACGACTGGAAACAATCGTGGAAATTCCGGCGGCGGAGTCGAATTCGCAAACGCAACCACCTCTTCCATACCCCGCAATTTCCAAGCCTCGAGGATGGGTCCAGTCAACGCCGTTTCCCGTCCCTCGTCCCGTGCCCGCAGTATCTCGGAAACCGCGTGGCGTCCGATCCACTGCCCCGATCCCTCATCGGAAACGGCAAAGCCCCACCCGCCCGCGCGTACTGTGTTTCCCGCCCTGTCGCGCCCGAATGCAATCGAGCCCGTGCCGGCAATCACCACCATCCCGGGCTCCGATCCGAACGCCGCTTCCAGCGCAATCACCGTATCGCCCACCACCTCAATCCTTCGTCGGGCAAGCCGCGGATCAAGGTCCTCCACAATACGTCGGATCTTCGCTCTGACCTCTACGCTTCCCGCTCCGGACGCCCCGACACAAATCGCATCAATCTGTTCAAGCGAAACTTTCCCAGCCGCGCATGCCTGCCGGATCACCGTGTGCAGAGATTCTCTGGCACGCTCCGCCCCCAGCCGCACAAGGTTGCTTCCGCCCGAGACCGCTTTCCCCAGCACCGCATGCTCATCGCCGACAACGCAGCGCGTCTTTGTCCCGCCGCCGTCAATCCCAAGGTAGTAGGCCATTGCGCTAGTTCTAACACAAGGTTCAGCGCCTCACTCGCTGCGCGGACCATGCCTGTACAATGCTCAAAATCCATGCGCGCGGGATTAAATCAGATCGATCTGCTGATCATCGCCGTGTATCTGGCTGGCATTACGCTGTTTGGCCTGCGTTTCCGCAAGCGCCAGCGCACCATGCGCGACTATTTCCTCGCCGGTCGCGACATTCCCTGGTGGGCCATCGCTCTTTCCATCGTCGCCGCCGAAACCAGCACTCTCACCATCATCAGCATTCCCGGCCTCGCCTACGATTCCAACTTCACTTTCCTGCAAGTGGTCATGGGATATCTCATCGGCCGTGTCATCATCAGTTTCATCCTGCTTCCTCAGTATTTTCGCGGTGATCTATTCACCGCCTACCAGCTGATCGAACGCCGCTTTGGGCCACATCTACGCACCGTAACCGCCGCCATTTTTTTATTGACCCGCGCCGCCGCCGAAGGCGTCCGCGTCTACGCTGTCTCGATCGTTGTCTCCATCGCCCTCGGCACCGGCGAGATCACTTCCATCGCTATCATCACTCTGCTCACACTCGTCTACACCTTTGAGGGCGGCCTGTCCGCGGTCATCTGGACCGACGTCGTGCAAACCGTCATCTATGTCGCTGGAACGCTGGTGGGCGTGTTCACCATCCTTCACCTGATTCCAGGCGGATGGTCTTCGGCCCACGCCATCGCCAGCGGTCTCGACAAATTCCGCGTGTTTGATACCGCGCTCGCCGCTGGCTGGCCCTTTCTCAATTTCTCCGCACCCTACACGCTCTGGGCGGGTCTTATCGGCGGGGCGTTCCTCACCACCGCCAGCCACGGCACCGACCAACTGATCGTGCAGCGCCTCCTCGCTGCTCGTAACCAGCGCCAATCCGTCGCCGCGTTGCTCTCGAGCGGCATTACTATTTTCTTCCAGTTCGCCCTGTTTCTCTTCGTGGGAGTCTTACTCTTTGCTTATTATCGATTGCCCTCGTCCACATTCGGCCGGGCCGACCGGATCTTCCCCACTTTCATCGTCTCTCACATGCCGCATGGAATCTCCGGCGTGCTGATTGCCGCCATCCTAGCCGCTGCTATGTCGAACCTCAGCGCGGCTCTGAATTCGCTCTCCTCCAGCACCATGATGGATTTTTACTTCCGCTTTCAATCCGATATTCCCGACTCCCAGCGTCTTCGCCTCGCGCGCATCGCAACCTTCGTCTGGGCGCTGGTATTGTTCGGCCTCGCCGTCCTCGCTCTCCACCGCGCGGGGCGCGTCGTTGAAATCGGACTGCAAATCGCCTCGGTTGCCTATGGCGTTTTGCTCGGCGTATTTCTTCTTGGCGTCTTGACCCGTCGCGCCAATCAGAACGGCGCTATTGCAGGGATGATTCTCGGCCTCCTCGTCGAACTCTATCTTTGGGGTTACTCCCACATTGCCTTCACTTGGTGGGTTGCCATCGGCGCGTGCGTGACGTTCGCCGTCGGATGCACAACGAGTCTCTTCTGGGGAGCGCATGAAAACTGAGACCAGTGCCAACTTCGGCGCTCAAAACGGGGCTTCGGCCCAACTCGCTCGCGACCTCAATCTTTCCCACGCCGGAGCCGTCGTCGTCGGGACCATCATCGGCAGCGGCATCTTTCTTGTCCCCCAGGAAATGATGCAGGCTGGGGGCTCGGCGCGCATCGTCTACCTTGCGTGGCTCGTCGGCGGATTGCTTTCTTTCTTTGGCGCGCTTACCTATGCCGAACTCGGCGCCATGAAGCCCCAAGCCGGCGGTGAATATGTCTATGTCCGCGACGGCTACGGTCCGCTCGCCGCTTTCCTCTACGGCTGGACTTATTTCCTCATCGCCAAGCCCGCCTCCATCGCCAGCATCACCACTGGCTTGGTCCGCACGCTCGCGACGTTTCCCGTTTTTGCATTTTTCTCGCAGCCATGTTTTTCCGCGGGCTCCTTCTTTGTCACTTACGGTCAGTTCGTCGCCATCGCCGCCTCCGTCTTCATCACCTGGCTCAATTACATCGGAATTCGCAAGGCCGGCGAATTTCAATTTCTCTTTACCCTGCTCAAGGTCGCCATCGTTCTCGCCGTCATCGCCGTCGGCTTCAGCTACCGCGGCGGGACCTGGGCAAATTTCGCAACCGGTTTCGCCGGAGCCAAAGGCGGCATCAGTGGGTTCTTCGCCGCGCTCGTCGCCGCGCTCTGGGCCTATGACGGCTGGAATGACCTGAACATGGTCGCGGGCGAGGTTCGCCATCCTCAACGCAACATTCCTCTTTCACTCATCTGGGGAGTCGCTACCGTTGGCGCCCTCTATGTGCTGATGAACGCCGCCGTCCAATATGCCATGACCGCGTCCGCGATAGCTGCTTCGGCCCGTCCCGCCGCCGATACGGTTGCTTTCGTTCTCGGCCACCGCGGCGCAGTTCTCGTATCCATCGGCATCGCAGTCTCCATGCTCGTCACTCTGAACGGCACAACCATGAGTGGAGCTCGTATACCTTTCGCCATGTCGCGCGATCGATATTTTTTCAAGTCTCTCGCCAGCGTTCACCGGCGTTTTCACACGCCCTCAGTCGCCCTGATCGTGCAATGCTCCCTGGCCTCCCTGCTTCTGCTCGGCGGAGGCAACTTCCGCCAGTTTTTCTCGCTCGCGATCTTTGCCGAATGGCTCTTCTACATGATTGCGGGCAGCACGATTTTTGTTTTCCGTATTCGCGACCCCCTGGCCGCCCGGCCCTACCACGTGCTTGGCTACCCCGTGGTTCCGGCGTTGTTCATTGCCGCTTCCGCCGTCCTGCTTTATTTCACCTTCACCGACAACCTGCGCTATTCCGCCGAAGGCTGCATCGCCATCCTCGCCGGCATCCCGGTCTTCTACCTCTTCGCGCAGCGCCGTGCTCTTGAAAACCCAGGGAAAGGTAACCAAATCAGACCCTAAACTGGTTACTAAAGGACACCAGCAGCCGACACGTTTACCCGCCCCCCGAACTGACCTAACTTGAAGATTCCAGCCCCATGCATCCTCCCCATGCCTGGGAACCCTTTGGAGTCAAGGGATGCCTTCGTTCGAACACGAGTTTCATCTCGGCATATTGCCGGAGAAAAAGACGGATTGGCGTACTTTTGCCGCCAGCTACGGGATTGTCACCGGTTTTATCCTGTGTCTGATCCTGCTGGGCATCCTGATGCCCGACACCCTCCACATTCTGCCGAACTATCACGTAACGGAACTTATCCCGATTCCGTCGTTAAGGCCCGAACCGCTGCCTAAAGCGAAGCCCCTACCGGTCCACGCCAAGCTATTGCCTCCGGAGCCGGTTTTTAGCGCGCCGAAACTGGTCGTGCCGCGCGAGGTGCAACCACCGAAACCGCAGCCGCAGGAGATCGAGCCTCCTAAGGTGGCGATGAATAACTTTGCGCCTGCGGTATTGAAACCCATTCCTGGAGGCGCCCGCCCCGTCCTGATTCACACTGGTGATTTTCAGGGCAGCTCCGTTGCGCCAACCGTGAATGCGCCGATCCAGAAAGTTCAGACCGGAGGTTTTGGCGATCCCAACGGATTGAAACCCAGCGACAACAGCAAGCCCAACGGCAAGCTCATCGCGTCTGCGGCCGGCTCGTTTGATATGCCCGTCGGTCCCGGCCAGGGTAACGGCTCGGGGGGCGCAAAGGGAATCAAGGGCACCGTAGCCAGCGCCAACTTCGGCGACGGAATCGCCACGCCCGGACGCGGCGACGGACGCAGCAGCGGCCGCGGCAGTGCCGTGCAGGCGTCCGGATTTTCCAACCAGGAAGTCGCGCAGAATGTGCCCCATGCCCAGCGCATGGATACCGGCCCATCCAGCACAGCGGTTGAAATTACTTTTAAACCCAATCCGGTTTATACCCAGGAAGCACGGGATCTGAAGCTGGAAGGCGAAGTTTTGCTGGAAGTGAATTTCTCGGCAGCAGGGCAGCTCCATGTCAACCACGTAGCAAAAGGCCTTGGTCACGGGCTCGATGAGGCCGCTATCGCCGCCGCCAACAAGATGCGTTTCAAACCGGCAACCCGCTACGGTCAGCCGGTCGATTCGACCGCCATTGTTCACGTCGTATTTCAACTGGCGTACTGAGGATTTTTTGGAGATGAAGCCATGCGCAATATGAATTGGATCGTTCTGGCCTTGCTCGCTTTCGCGATGTCCGCGGTCGCTGAAAAGAAACATCCCGCACCGCCGGCGCCCCAGGACCCCGGGGATCAAGTCCAGACCAGAATGGCCCCGCCTGCCACGATGGATCAGGTCGTCGACCGTTTCATCCTCCGCGAGAAGGCTCTGGTCAAATTTCTGTCGCCGCGCACTCCCGTTGTCGAAACCTATCTGCAGGACCTGACCCAGGACCCGCAGCTGGGTCCCGTGCCGCAGGCCGATCACTATTTTCTTGGACGCATGGATCTGACCGACTCGATCGACCGCGAGGACTACCTCAGCGATAAGGGCAAAGGCAGCAAGGACAGCGATGAAGGCATGGAGAAGCGCCTGCTGGGCGGCTTCACCAAAATGTTCAAGTTCCAGTATCAACCTCTTGGTTTCTCTTGGATGATCTACGCCGATCGCAACGAATTCGACCGCCAGCACTATGACTTTCATTACGCCCGCCGCGAATTTCTTGGCGATGTGCGCTGCCTCGTCTTCGACGTCATGCCCAAGAAAGACTCCGGCCACGGCCGTTTCCTCGGCCGCATCTGGGTTGAGGATCAGGACTTCAATATCGTGCGCTTGAACGGCACCTACACGCGTCCTTCCCGCAACTCGTACTTCTTTCACATGGATGCCTGGCGCTTGAACCTGACTCCCGGCTATTGGGTACCGGCCTACATCTACAGCGAAGAAGGCGACTTTACCGCCGGCGCGAAGAACAAGCTCGCCTTCAAGGCGCAGACCCGTATGTGGGGCTACAATCTCAAGACGTCCTCCGCCAACGAGGAGCTCACGCAAATCCACGTCGACAGCGTGAAAGACGAAACGCCTTCCGCCCAGGATGCCTCACCTCTCGCTGCCGAGCGCGAATGGCAGCAGCAGGCTGAAGACAACGTCGTCGAGCGTCTCGAAAAAGCCGGCTTGCTCGCTCCCGAAGGCGAAGTCGACAAGATCCTCCAGACCGTCGTCAACAACATCCAGATCACCAATAACATCGATTTGCCGCGACCCGTTCGCACCCGCGTGCTCACTACCTCTCCGCTCGAAACCTTCAGCGTGGGCAACACCATCGTCGTCAGCCGCGGCCTGATTGACGTGCTTCCTGACGAAGGCAGTCTCGCCATGGTGCTCTCCCACGAACTGGCGCACATCGTTCTTGGACACAATCTTGGCAGCCAGTATGCCTTCAACGACCGGATGCTCTTTTCCGACGAGGGCACCTTCGCCAACCTCGGCTTCAAACACATCCCGGAAGAGGAAACTGCTGCTGACAAAAAAGCGGTCGAAATGCTGAAAGCATCGCCCTATGCCCAGAAGCTGGACTCCGCCGGACTATTTATCAAGGCCCTGCAGGCGCGTGCTCCTCAGCTGACCGCTCTTCTGCAAGCCCATCTCGGTAACAGCATGTCCGAGAGCGGCACCATCACACGCATGGCCGCCCTCGCCACCGGAGCCCCGGCGCTCGACTGGAACAAGCTCGACCAGATTGCCGCTCTGCCTCTGGGCGGACGCGTCAAGCTGAACCCGTGGGATAACAAGGTCGAACTCATCAAGGCCCAGCCGGTGGCTATCACGTCCGCGCGCGACAAAATGCCGTTTGAGGTCACCCCGTTTTTCCCGCGCCTGGCTCGGTATAGCGATCTGGCCAACGCACCGGCGGCAGGCCCGGGGGCGCCCGCAACGGCCACGACCGCCAACGCCAGTCCGGCTTCCTCGAACTAGTACGCGGCAAGCGGGCTTCGCGGCCCGTCAGGGAACAGCAATACGGAGTCGGCATCTCGTCCTCATCCATATTGCAACGTCAGCGTCGAAAACATCAGGCCGCAGCAGACCACGCCCGGCCAACAAGTTGATGGAAGCGCAGGCTGGAGCCGGAAGCAATTCCGGGATTCAGCCTGTGTCTTATTTTGGGGAGAATCCTCTGGGGATGCCCGATGGGAGGGAATCACGACGTCCTTCTTCCGCGCACACCCATCCTCTCCATCACATTGATATGTGATGGATGTCATATCCGAAACGTTCATTCGTCACGTACAGTGTCCTCGTTCTATGCCGCCCGGTACCCTCCCCGAATCCCACGAAAATCTGTCGTCCGACTCGCCCTACCGCCTGCTCTTTGAAAACAGCATGGACGGAATTCTTCTCACCGTCCCGGACGGCCGCATTCTCGACGCCAGTCCCAGCGCCTGCCGTATTCTCGGCCGCTCACGCGAAGAGATTATTGAAGCCGGACGGGAAGGCCTGGTGGAGGCCTCCGACCCGAATCTACCTCGTCTCATTGAGGAGCGCCGGCGCCTGGGCCGTGCCCATGGAGAGCTCACGGCTCGGCGCGGCGATGGCAGCCTGTTTCCAATCGAAATCTCTTCCGTTGTCTTTTCCGACAACGCAGGGGAAAGCCGCACCTGCATCATCTTCCGGGATATCAGCCGCAGAAAAAGTACGGAGGCCGAGCGCGACCACTTGATTGCGGCGCTCGAGGACGCACTCCGCAAGGTGAAGGTGCTGAGCGGCCTGCTGTCCATCTGTGCCTCCTGCAAGAGGATCCACAATGAAGGAGGCCAATGGGAACCGCTTGAATCTTTCGTCCGCCGCCACTCCGAGGCCGACTTCAGCCATGGCATCTGCGAGGATTGCCTCCGCGAACTCTACCCCAAACTCTGACCGCAGAATGTGTCGGGGCGAGATTCCCGGCCGCTCCATCGAAGTTGGTGCGGGACCACCATTCAGAGAGATTCGCTGCAAACTCCCCAGACCGTTCCATCACGGTTAGTTAGCTATTTATCCTGCAATGCGTGCAAATGCATTTGGGCCAGATGAGAGGTAGATACCGGGGCCGCGTATGGGGCCTCGTCCTGCACTGAACCACGGCGGTAATCGGCAATTGCCAACTCCCGCTCGCCGTATTGCTCGGCAATGCGCCCGAAAGCGTACCAGTAATTTCCGTCTGGCTCGTCGAGATTGAGCGCGTCCATGGCTTGCACAAGAACTTCGCGGGCCTCCTTGGTCTTGCCCAACTCGGCGTAAACACAACCAACGGTATGCAAGACGCTCGGAGCGTTATTGCTCAGTTGAGCTGCTTTGAGAGCAGTTTCGAGATCGTCGGACCCGCTCTTGCCCGTGAACAAAGAGTTCCAGGCTGACCCGTTCAAGTCTTCTGGAGTGGCTTGCCCGCTGTTGATGACCTCCTTCCACAGCTCCGCCGCCTTGCCATGGTCTCCGCGGAATTCAGCCGTAGCGGCCAGAGCGGTCCCAGCGTAGCGATCTCCTGGAAGTCGTTTCAGCCGTTCTTTCGCAAGAGAATCAGCCTCATCGAAGCGTCGAGAAGACCACAATGTGTAGAGGCTCATGTGAAATGCCGATTCCGACTCCGGATATTTCTCGGCGATCTGAGCAAGTATCGGGAAAGCCCTGCCATAATCATCGACTGCGATATATCCCTGTGCCAGCGCGTACATCACGTAGAAACGCAAATCGTCAGGAACCGATTTTGATGCAGCATCAAGGATCGGGATGGCTTGAGGCGCGACGGTCTTGGTCTGCACGAGCAGGAAAGCCGCGGCCGCCTTGATCAAAGCAGCATCGCCTTCTTTTCCCTTCGTCCACAGATGCGGAAACGCAGCTCCTGCCATGGGATCGTCGCCCCCGGGAAGGGGCCAATCTTCGCGGACCCAGTCAAGGAGCGTTCGTGCCCCCACCAGGTCCCCGGCATTCACTCGGTCCAGCACTTCCACGCCGATGCCCGAACTAACTTTCCGCGTCGCGAGAATCTTGTAATGCCCACCTTCCTTGACGATATAACGCTCACTCTTGTATTTCGCAGAAGGCCACAGTGTCACCTTGTATCCTGTCGTATCGTTGCCTTGCACTCTCGGTTGGGCTCGAGTAAGTGAAATATCTAATCCAACGTCCGCAAAGCTGCCTTCCCGCGCTTTCTCGCTGATCGTCGCTCGCGCCTCCTTTAAGTGGCTATCGAAGTTTTCCTTCGTCGTTAAGGCCTTTTCTCCATTCCGGCTTGCGATGGAGCGCAATCGATCCAGACCGAGATCGGGATCTTGCATCAGAACTTCGAATCGCAGGGCAACACCGATTGGATCGTCAGCGAATTGCATGTCTTCATGTCGTACCGTTTTGCGGTACAGGGAAGCATAGGCAGCCGTATCCGAGGCATTGCTGCCCGAGGCGCCAGCTTCTTCCAGGTCCGCACCTTCTGGGTATTTGCGCAGGTTAATCAGCATCTGGCCGGCAGTTTCGGCAATCTGCTTGAATTGTCCCTCGCCGCCCGCGCGCTTCCTCGCCTCACTCAGAGCGGCCTGGGGGCCGTTCAGCGCGGCTTCGCACGCGACAATCAGAGCCAGCGGCTGCGGATTCAACTCCTCGGCAGCTTTCTTTGCTTCCGAAAACTCGCCATCGTAAAACAGCGCAAACGGTATGTTGTTTTGCATCTGGTATCCGGCGAGTTCTTCCGGTGTCAGTTTCCGATATTCCACCACCGCATCCTTCAGCTTCGCACCGGGGCCGTAGCGCAGTCCCCAGCGGTTGTGTTCCAGCAAAACCGCCAGGTTGGCATAATTCGTTTTGTCCTCTGGATCGAGCTTGATCGCTGCGCGATACGCCTCTTCCGCGCCTGCGTAGTCGCTTCCCGGACGAAACTTGCGGCCAACCGAATCGTACTCAAGAATCTCGGCCAGGGTCTTTTCAGCCAGGGCAGAGGAAGGCTCGAGCGCTACCGCGGTTCGGGCCTCGGACCGCGCCGCTTCTCCCAGACCTGCGCTTGAGAATGCCTGTGCCAACTGAAGATGGTGAACAGCTTCTTTCGGATGGAGTGCGATCAGATCGCGATACGACTTCAACGCCTCTCGAACCTTGCCGTTGTTAAGCAGCGCCTGACCGGCCGGCTCGAAGTAAATCAGAATTGGCGCCCCGTCCGAGACTTGTACGATTTTGTCGCGCAGTTCCTGGCCCTCTGCCGCTGTCATCCTCCGCTTCACCGCGTCAAAGCGGATCGTGGCCAGAACCACATTGTCCTTCCCGGCGACAAACTGCTCTGTGAGTTTCGCGGGGCCAAGGGAAAGTTCCACGTTCGCGGGCAGCGATTTCATCAAGAACCCGGCCGGCGGCGTGATCGTATAGCGCCACTCCGTAACGAAAGCTTGTGGCAACTGGTAGTCCGCCGTGCGCGCTTTCTTGGGCTTTTCGTCGCCGGCTTTTTGGGATCCCTTGTCCTCCTCTCGTTGCCGGAGTTCCGCCGGCAGGCGGCTGAATACCGGCCCGAGGCGGATGGCCGCGACTGCGATATCGAGGTCTGTAAAGCCGCGCTTGGCCTTCTTGCTTTCCAGAACCAGCTCAAATTGCTTCGATAGATCGTTGCTATCGGAGCGATCAAGCCGGTCCAATTTTTCCGCCAGGTACTGCGACTTCATGTAGTTCGTCAGTTCTTCTTTGTTGTTCTTGTTCTCTTTGTCAACATACGCGCGCCGGTAACTTGCCTCCGTGCTTCCATGCGGCTGCGAGGTCTCCACGATGCGGGATGGACCGTTTTCGGCCAAAAAGACTTCACGCTTTTCGACCACAAGGTTGTCCGCCGAAGAAGCCGTGGGCGTCAACGTCAACGCCGTCGTCTCGGCTCGCGCGATCAGAGCAAGGCGACCCTGGTCCCCGTCCGGTAATTCTCCCAAACGGGCGTACTCGTCCGTCGCATCGATCCATAAATCGGGTGTACCGGGAACATAGACGATCGCGTGATCGAACATCCCCATACCCGGCAGATCCGCCGAAACGTCTTCGCGGCTTCCGGTGTTCAAAAGAGCGATGTAAGCCGGAATGTCCGCTTTGCGCAGCAGAACCACCAGCAGCGCCGCTTTGTCCTTGCAGTCACCGTACTTGCGAGTCAGGGTCTTTTGTGGAGAAGTGGGTACGAGTTTTGCCTCGCCGAATTCCACTCCTGTGTAGCGAACTTCGCGCGCCAAATATTGAACAAGCGCCGCGATCTTCTGCTCCCGCGACAACTGCCCCGCTAGAACTCTCGTCGCGACGGATTTCAGATCGGAATCGGCCAGCTGCGTATCCACGATCTTTGCATAATCCTCCGCCACGTTCTGCCACGACGCTCCTGTAGAGTAGGTGACGCTTGCATAAGCCGGAGTATCGCCGG
>Ga0335079_10002198_pt1 | contig 22526 bp, 17 predicted proteins | sample Lox_Sample_33_FD_206719 | JGI IMG/M metagenome (GOLD analysis project Ga0335079, IMG submission 206719) | Soil microbial communities from Loxahatchee National Wildlife Refuge, Florida, United States - Lox_Sample_3.3 | ecosystem: Environmental > Terrestrial > Soil > Wetlands | place: USA... | reverse complement strand
AGTGGTACAGGTACAAGCCATAGCTGATTTCGCCGATAAACGTCATAAATCTCGGCGTCAGCAGCCGTTTCCATTTGCTGGTTCCAGCGAGCAGAAAAAACAACAGCAGCGCCACAAACAAAAGATGCCAGGGCACGACTTGCAACGCCGCTCCCACCGGCGTGCGCCGCGTCAGTATTCCGTACCGCCATCCTGCCGCCCAGATCGCCACCGCGGCTAGCACCAGCCCGCCTACGATTTGCGCCAGCCTTTTTCGCGTGGGAGCAAACTCCGTCAAATAAATCGCCAGCGCCGCTCCCCACGCCAACCCGTCGCTCGCGTTCCACGTGTAATCAAAGACGCGGTAAGACACCCAGCCTTTGGTTTCGGCGATCCGAAAGCTGATCAAGCGCAGGATCGGAGACGCCGCCACAATCAGGGCGCACAGCGCCAGCACCCCACGCTTGGACAGTTTGCGCACCGCCCACGGCCACGCCAAATAAAAATGTTCTTCCACCGCCAGCGACCACAACACCGGATACGCAATCGCCACTCCCAGTAACGGCGCAAGGTTCGCCATATACGCCAGGCTCAGCAGCGCGAAGTTTAGTGGCACCGCTCTTGCCGCCAGCAGCAACGCCAGCGTCAAAAAAAATGCCGGCAGGATTCGCAGCGCCCGCCGTATGTAGAATCTCCGGTAGTAGTCCGGTCGGGCGCGCGCATTCATCAGCACGCCGGTAATCAGGAACCCGCTCAGCACAAAAAACAGGTCCACGCCCAGCCGCCCGGTCCACGCAAGCGTCAGAACTTGCCGCTTCACCGGCGGGAACACGTCGAGATCCATGCCCCAGTACAGCCCGTGATACAGCACCACCATCAACACCGCAATCCCGCGTAGCGCGTCCAGTTCCGGCATGAACGGTCGCACCAGCGGCGCTTGTCCCTCTTTCGGTCCGCCGGACCGCTGCGTTTCCGGCCACTCCCGCTCCGGAATCTCCAGAACCTGCTCCTCCATCTTTTCCTCGGCACCAATCGCGTCCTCGGCGGATGCACCTACAATGAAGATTTTGCACAGTGCCAAGGAGTTCGGGCCCGCCCAGAACTCCTTCACCGGCCCGGTGATTGGAGTTCAGCTCGAGAACCAAATGCCCTAACAGCCGAAGTTCGGATATTCGGCAGCCTCTGCGACGGGCGGACGCCCGCGAAGAACCAACCAGCATCCAAGCAGCAGAATCAGCCCCGATAGGCCTGCGCCGACCCAGCGCGGGATGTGCATCAACGGCAACACCCACCACCACACTGCGACCACTCGAAGTGCACGGGACTCGGAAATGGTTCGGCTGGGAATGCTGCGCTCCGCGAAAATTTCGCGGACGTCACTTTGCCGTGCATCCTGCATCTCTCGAATTGCGGCTGGCCAGCCATGCAGCCACGGTGCCCGCAGTGACCAGGCCATTGTTTGCTCCGTAGGAATACCCTTGTCATTCAGCTCAGCGTAGTACCGCTCATAGAAAGAGAATGTGGTAGGGACATTGATCGCAAAACCTGCAAGTGTGAGAACCACCAGAGCTTTCCTAAAGCCGCCGTGGAGCAATCCCGTAAGCGCGCAAAGCAACGGCACAGCCGGAACGAGATAGCGTGGTCCCCACGACCACGCTGCAAACCAGTACGGTAGAGCCGAGTGCAGCACCAAAAATCCCGAAAACACGGCCGCAACCGACAGAGCCTCGAACTTTTTTTCCTTCCTCGCGGCCCGAAAGCCAAAAATCGCTAAAACTGTCGTCGGACAGTACCAGAGCAGACCATAGCCGGGGCTGGCGATCAGCCCCGCGACTCCCGCGGGCAGATACGCCAGCTGAAACGGCGAGCGGATTCCGAAGTCCAAGGGATGGCCGAACCGCATTACATTGAAAGCGGCGAACAAAGTGAAGCCCGCCGCCGTTCCCATCAACGGAAGCAAGCATCGCCGCAACGGCGCGCGCTTCAACAATAAATAAACAGCGAGCACCGGCCCGACCAGGATACCGGTCGGTTTCGCAAGCATCGCCAACGCTGCGAATAACGACGCGTACGAGACTCTGCGCGTCGACAGTCCGAACGCAAAGTACACTGCGCCAGCCGTGAGAAACGCAAGCAAAGGCTCGGCGTAGAAGGTTCGTCCGTAGGCTAGCGCCACCGTGGCGATGCAGAAGCTCACCGCCGCTAGCCAAGCTCCCGCCGCCGAGGCGCCCAGATGGCGCGCCAGCAGAAACACGAACGCGGCAGTACCAGCCGTGAGCACACCCATCATCGGCAGCGCAAAAACGGCGGCGACGTAGTGAAACGGCAGATGCACGGCCCGGCTCACCAGCAACGCCACATATGCGAAAGGCGCATTGAGCACGGAAAGCAGCGGATACCAATGCGAATAGATGCGCCCGCCCACGCCGGGCACGCCCACCCCCGCGGGCACCGTGAAACCTCTATGCGTAACCAGGGATTCGGAGACGGCGAGCATCGCATTGCCGTCCACCGAATAGATTCCCGGCGCGAGAATCGCCAGGAAAATTAGGGAGAAGCCCGCAGCCAGCAACCAAGCCTGCCGGTTCCGGTTGTCAGACAACGATGGTGGCAAAGCGAGCCTCCGGTGCCGCGGAATTATACATGGTGGAAGGGAAAACTCAGCAAACTCCCCAGATCCCGCGGATCAATTGGGGACCTCTCTCTATTTGGTAGGGTCGCGGGCCCTGGACTAACTTCACGGCCCGTCGGTGGTGCCCATCCAACTCTGGCATGTATAGATCCAGCGTCCGCTTCAACTTACTCGCCGTGCTCAATTTGCCGCTTTTAGCCCACCCGCTTGAATCCTGATGCGGCGATTCCGTTATTATATTTGATGGCATTGGGGGGGCGAGTGTCAGCGGCAGTCATTCAGGCGGAGAGTCTCGGCAAACAATACGCGCGCGGGCTGGCGGCCGATCCCGGCCTTCGCCATGCCCTCGAGCGTTTCGTTAAATCTCCCCTTGGGGCCTTCCGCCGCAAAAAAGAAGAAACCTTCTGGGCTCTCCAAGACGTCTCGCTCACCGTCCGCGAAGGTGAAGTCCTCGGCCTCATCGGCCGCAACGGCGCCGGCAAAACCACCCTCCTCAAAATTCTCTCCCGCATCACCAAGCCTTCTTCCGGCTGGGCCGAAATTCACGGCCGCGTCGGCTCGCTCCTCGAAGTCGGCACCGGCTTTCATCCTGAACTCACCGGCCGCGAAAACGCCTTCCTCTCCGGCGCCATTCTCGGCATGAGCAAGCGCGAAATCGCCCGCAAGTTCGACGAAATCGTCGCCTTCGCCGAACTCGAAAAATTCATCGACACCGCCGTCAAGCACTACTCCAGCGGCATGTACGTCCGCCTCGCCTTCGCCGTCGCTGCTCATCTCGAACCCGAAATTCTCCTCGTCGATGAAGTCCTCGCCGTCGGCGACATCAACTTCCAGAAAAAGTGCCTCGGCAAAATGGGTGACGTCGCCAAAGCCGGCCGCACCGTTGTTCTCGTCAGCCATCAGCTCAACCAGATTCGCCGCCTCTGCGGCCGCGTCGTCTGGGTCGATGGCGGCCAGATTCGCCGCGACGGCAACACGCACGAAGTCGTCAGCGCCTACGAAGCAGCCATGGCCCGCGGCGAAACTGGTGCGCTGCACGATCGTCTGAACCAGTCGAAGGCTCACTTCATAGGCTGGGAAATTCTTAAACCCCGGGCTGAGAGCCCGCACGTTCTGGCGGAGCTAGCACCGACCACCGTCCGGTTTACGATCGCCATTACGGAAACAGTCCAGAAGGGCCTACATGGAATTGTGCTTTACAACCAAGACCGTCAGATAATCTGGGGTTGGACGGCATACGATCTGGACCTTGCACCAGGCAAGCACCAGTTCTGTCACACCTTTCCGATGCTTCCTCTCAAACCCGGGCCTTACAGTTGGCTGGTAAGTCTTTGGGAAGATGGCAAACAGCTGGACGCGTGGGAATGTCTTCCAGAGATGGTGGTTGCGGTCGAACCACTCGCCCATAGAATGGACGAATGGGCCGGCATTTTGAATATCCCGAATGAGTTTTTGGCGACCCGTGAAGTCGGAGAGCCGAATGGGCCAGCTGTTCAGCAGTTGAGGGGAGAAGCGCGATAGAGGGCACGCCTGAATTCTCGAGTCGGGTGGGACGCTTCCTCGCCAGACCCCTACGCGAGAAGGCGCGCGTCCTGACCTCACGACTAGCGAAGCTGCGAGTCGCTAGCGGGGTACCTAGCCTCAAGAAAATCGAACCCGGTTTTTCGTATTTAGTTTGGAACGATGCCATCCGGCAGGAAATATTGAATGGCACGTTTGAACCGGCCGAACAGAATTTCGCGATCAGGTATCTCCAGCCGGGAATGACGGTCTTGGACATCGGCGCCTACTACGGCCTGTATACTCTGATTGCCTCATCGAAGGTTGGGCCTACGGGACAAGTGATCGCCTTTGAACCATCCCCGGAGCAGCGCAAAAAATTACGGTGGAATCTGGCCCTCAATCGATCGAAGAATGTTCGCGTCGAAGATATCGCGCTAAGCTCGAACGAGGGCCAAGCCGAGTTTTTCTCCGTGCTGGAGGGCGGGGGTGGCTTTAGCGGCCTTCGGCGTCCGGATGTCACGATGAAAATGCGGGCGATTCAGGTGCACACGGCAACACTAGACAGCTATCTCAGCGAACGATCGCTGACGAGAGTGGACTTCGTCAAAATCGACGTAGAAGGGGGAGAACTGGACGTTTTCAAGGGAGCAACGGGCTTGCTCAGCCGACCCTCGCGGCCCGTTGTGCTATGCGAACTCCAGGACACCCGAAGCGAAGCTTGGGGCCACCTTGCTAAAGACACCGCGGCCTTCTTAGAACGTTTGGAGTTTCGGTGGTTTAAGCTATTTTCTGATGGGAACCTTGGCTATCTCGCTCAAGGCCTGCACCCGAGCGAAAGAAATTTCGTAGCTGTACCGCCTGAGCGCATGAAGCAGGTTGAGGAGTTATTGGGACAATGAGTTTGACCGAGCGAATTAAAGAACTCAAAAACTTTCGCAAGAATGGCCGACCCGAAGAAGCCAAGGACGCTACCTGGAACAACCCCTACGACACTCTCCGCAAGCGTTGGGAAGCCGTTCCCACCACGCACACCGAATTCGTCAGCACCAATCGCCTTCTCTCCCTCTCCGACGACGCGCTTCTCGCTGAATGGAAAAAAGCCCGCGCCGACATCACCACCGGTCCCGAATGGGAACACCGCGGCTGGTATCACGCTCTCTACGCCGACGGCATGCGCGACAAAAAAGTCATGGACATCGGCGCCGGCTTCGGCGTGGACAGCATCACCTTCGCGCAGCACGGCGCTCGCCTCACCTTCGTCGACCTCGTCGAAACCAACCTGCAAGTCCTCGCGCGCCTCTGCAAAATCATGGGTCTCAGCGACGCCAAATTTGTCCTCTTCCAGGATTTGGAGTCCCTCAAGTCGCTCGACACCGACTACGACGTCATCATGGCCATGGGCTCGCTCCACAACGCGCCGGAACACGTCATGCAGCCCGAATATCAGGAACTCCTTCGCCACCTGAAACTCGGCGGGCGCTGGCTCCAACTTGCCTATCCCCGCAGCCGCTGGATTCGCGAAGGCCGCATGCCCTTCAGCAAATGGGGCGAACACACCGACCCCGGCAAAACTCCCTGGTGCGAGTGGTATGACCTTCCCAAACTCCTCCGCATGCTCGCCCCCGCCAAATTCGACGTCGTCCTCTACCAGGAATTTCACCACGGCGACTTCAACTGGTTCGACCTCCTCTACCGCGCCCACAAGTAGCACAGGCTTGTCCTGAGCCTCGAAGGGCACTCCTGCCTGTGCGGTGTAAAAAAAACCTCGATGGCTCTGCAAGCGGGAGCCGGTGTGGACGCTGCACAGGCTGGAGTGCCTGTGCTACATGGATCGAACTTTTGCGACCATCTTACTGGCCAAGCCTCCGCCAAACACGCTACAGTATCTACTCCGGCCCGAGGGGAAGTCATGTTCAGCCTGCCAACGTTTTGTTTCGGTGCACTTCACAGCATCACCTGCTGCCCCGGTTGCAACGGCTCTTCCATTTACCGCTCTCGCCGGCACGGCGCTTTCGAGATGATTCTGGCAAGAATCTTGTTGTTCTATCCTTACCGCTGCGAGCGCTGCGACCTCCGCTTCTACATTTTCGGCCAGCGTCGCCTGCCCGAGCTGGCTGTCAAGCCGGAGCCTACCGGCTCGCCGCTACTCCCTTGAATTTTTCTAAGTCCCAACCAAACTTTGCGTTCAGAGCTTTGCGGGTGCGACAAGGGTTTCCTATTGAGCGTGCGCGAACTTCAGAGTCGGTGTGGCAAACTGATTCTTCTCGGGAGAGCGCGAGTTTGGCGTTTGCAGAAAAACTCTGTTTCTTTAGGAGGTGGGGGCTTCAGCCCGCACGTAAGGACTTTGCGCTGAACAGGGCTTTAGCCCCTGAAGAAAGTTTTCGGCGATTCCTAAAGACCTTTCCAGACATATCTTACGCATCACCAGCCCTCATGAACTTATGAAACAGGTTCTCACCGAACCCGCCGCCGCCACGCCCGCTGTCCCGCAGCCGCTGGACTGGCCCCGCATCTCTCTCGTCACCCCCGTCTGGAATTCCGGCCGCTACATCGAACAGACCATCGAATCGGTCCTCGCCCAGAAATATCCCAATCTCGAATACTTCATCATCGACGGCGGCTCCACCGACAACACGGTCGACATCATTCGCAAATATGAACCGCACCTGACCGGCTGGCTCAGCGAGCCCGACAAAGGCATGTACGACGCCCTGAACAAAGGCTTCGCCCGCTCCACCGGCGAAGTCATGGGCTGGATCAGCGCCACCGACAAGCTCCATCCGGGCGGCCTCAAAGTCGTTGGCGAAGTTTTTCGCACTTTCCCTAAAGTCGAATGGATCACCGGCCGCCCCACCCATTTCAATGAAACTGGTCTCACGATAAACGTCGACGGCACGCCCCGCTGGACGCGCCTCGGCTTTCTCGCCGGCTTCAATCGCTACCTCCAGCAGGAGTCCACCTACTGGCGCCGCGGTCTCTGGGATCGCGCCGGCAGCCATGTCGATGCTTCGCGCCGCAACGCCAGCGACTTTGAGCTTTGGGTGCGATTTTTCCGCCACGCCCGGGTTTATCCCGTGGACGCGCTCATCGGTGGTTTCCGCATGCACGATGCGTCCATGGCGTTGCAGGATTTAGAAGCGTGCCATCGCATTCACGAGGAAATCATTGCCGGTGAACTTCGTCACGCGCCGGAACGTCGCTTCCTGAAAACATTTCGCGCCGTCAACGCCGCAATGAAACGCGTCCCCGGTGTACGCTATCTCTGGTGGAAACTGGGCGAACAGCCCACCGCCCGCTGGCTAGGCCGCCAAAGCGCCCCCGTAATTCGCTATGATCTCTCCAAGGGCACCTGGGTCGGTGCCGAAGAGAAGTAGACTTTGGGGGTCGGAGCTTCAGCTCCGACAAGAGACCACCGGCAAAAACAGGGCTTTAGCCCCTGAGGAACTGGTTCTCTCGACGTCCGAGGTTCGGCGAAGAGTCTGAAACTCAGAGCAGCGACGGTTTTCAGGGGTTTGAACTCTAAGACTTTGAAGGGGCTAAGATACTTTGGTTCACCAAACCATCTTGGCTCTCCACAGTGAACTTAACCCCTTTAAATGCAACACTTACGCAATAGTCCGTAACTGTTGCATCTAAAAGACTTACAGGAAAGCTAACTTCTTTAGATGCAACACTTACAAAAAACGGGGTGGGGTCCAAAGTACAATTGCTGCCGGCTCCCGCACCCTCGGAGCGCACCGAACCCGACGGCTCCGAAGGTAAGACTTTCGAGTACCAAGTGGGGTGGGGTGCCGCACCCTACGGTTTTCAGGGTGCGGGTTTTCGTAACGCGTATAGGACGACTGCCGCACGCGCTTGCACATAGGGCCAAGAATGCGTCGTCGTCAACTGTGAAGGCTCTCGTCCCAGCATCGGCTGCTCCTCGGTCGTGCCTATGCTAACCATCTGCACCGCCGCCAAACCCTTCCGCGGCCACATTGCCGTCATCCAGCGCAACGCCATCGCCAGTTGGACTCAGCTCCAGCCGCGTCCGCAAGTCATCCTCTTCGGCACCGAAGAAGGCACCGCCGATGCCGCTCGCGATCTCGGCGTCGCCCATATCCCCGAAGTAGCCCGCAACCGCTATGGCACACCGCTACTCGCCGACATTCTCGCCCAGGTAGAAAAACACAGCACCGGCGAATTGCTCGCCTACGTCAACGCCGACATCATCCTTCTTCCGGAATTTGCTCAAGGCCTCGGCAAAATTCGCCAGCAGTTTACGAAATTTCTAGCCGTGGGCCGCCGCACCAATCTCGAAATCACGCAACCTCTCGACTTTGCCTCCGGCTGGCAGCGACAATTGCGAGAACGTTTGCGCCGCGAAGGCCACCTCGAAACGCACACCGGCATCGACTTCTTTGCGTTTCCTCGTGGCGTTTATCGCGATGTACCGCCGCTCGCGATCGGCCGCGTCTGGTTCGACCAGTGGTTCATCAAATACGCGCGTCAGCAAAACTTGCCCGTGGTCGACCTGACCGCGTATTCTCCCATCGCGCATCAGAACCACGATTACAGCCACGTGGCCGGCGGCCGCAATCTGGGCACGTACGGAGGCCCGGAAGCAGAAGAAAACTTGGCGCTCTACGGCGAACGTCCGCACACCTACACGATTCTCAGCGCCACCCACGTCATGACCGAAGACGGCGATATTCGGAGAGTTGTTCTTCGGAAACAAGCCCAAGCCGTGCGCACGTTTTTCTGGGATATATTTGTGCACCGCACCCATAAAATAAGAAAGCGCCTCGGCCTCACGCGCGGCGCCCGCGCCTGATCCGGGTTACGCACGTAGCCAAGGTCTTTACACCGCGCCCGCGCAGGGCCGTTGCGCCGTAACAAGAAATTTGTAGTGGCGCAGCTTGCTGCGCCAGAGTCGAGTCAGGATGCTCCGCGTCCACGGCACGCTGCTGTTGAGCTCAGCTTGCCTTGAACTGGTGCGCGACACATAAAAGGGGGAATGAGTGAAGCACGTTTCGGTGATTGGGCTTGGGAAGCTGGGAGCGCCGATGGCGGCGTGCATCGGCGCGCGCGGATTTCGCGTTACCGGAGTGGATCTGAATCCGCAAAAAGTGGATTGCCTGAAACGCGGCGTCGCTCCAGTAAAAGAGCCCGGACTGACGGAACTGCTCGCCGAAGGCGGCAGCAACATCGAAGCCACCACGAACACCGCCGAAGCCGTGCACCAGTCCTCGGCAACATTTGTCGTGGTGGCGACGCCGAGCGAAGAGGGCGGCGGCTTCTCGCTGCAATACGTCCTGCCCACCTGCGAAGCCATCGGCCGCGCCATCGGCACGAAAAAGGAATATCACCTGGTTGTGCTGACCAGCACGGTGATGCCCGGCTCGACCGGCGGCGTCGTGAAAGACGCGCTGGAGCGCTCCAGCGGCAAAAAGTGCGGCAAGGATTTTGGCCTCTGCTATAGCCCGGAATTTATCGCGCTCGGCACGGTCATTCGCGATTTCTACAATCCCGACTTTCTCCTGATCGGCGAGTCAGACCAGCGCGCCAGCGACGAGCTCGCCGCCCTGTACCAGCAAATCTGCAAGAACAATCCGCCCATGGCCCGTATGAATTTCATCAACGCCGAAATTACCAAACTTTCAGTTAACACCTACATTACCACCAAAATCAGCTACGCCAACATGCTGGCCCGCCTCTGCGAAAAGCTTCCCGGCGCCGACGTCAACGTCGTCACTGACGCTCTCGGCCTGGATACTCGCATCGGCCCCAAATATCTGAAAGGCGCCGTGAGCTACGGCGGCCCGTGCTTTCCGCGCGACAACCGCGCTCTCGCCGCCCTGGCCGCCCGCGTTGGCGCATCGTCCGGACTCGCCGAAGCCACCGACAAATTCAATCGCGCCCAAATCAAATCGGTCGCCGAACTCGTCCAAGCCGAGCGCACCGGGAACGAAGCCATCGGCATTCTCGGCCTGACCTACAAGCCAAACACCGACGTCGTAGAAGAAGCCTTCGGTTTGCTTCTGGCGCAGCACTTGGTAGCCGCGGAGCTGCCCGTCGTAGTGTTCGATCCACTCGCCGACGCGCCGCGCGTCGCGAGCGTCTGCCAAGCCGCGAAGTTTGCCAAAAACGCGGAAGACTGCATCGCCAAAGCCGGCGTAATTATTTTGGCGACGCCCTGGCAGGAATTCAGCACAATTCCAGCCGCCAGGTGGACACGGAGCAATGCGCCCCGCGTCGTGGTCGATTGCTGGCGCGCACTCGGTCACCTCGCAAACGTGGACGGCATTCGCTACGTTCGCTTGGGATTTGGTGAGACCACCAAACCAGCCGTCGCGCAAAGCGTTCTGGCGCGATAAGCCGTTCCTCGAGTGCTGAGAGCATTCCAACACAAAAACAACAACCTATGTTCCCTACGCAATGGCATTGTGGAACTCGCCCGAGGGGCACCCCGTCACACAAAGATAGCATTGTAATTAACTAAATGTAGAGATATACTTTGCTGTCTTCCTGCAGGAGGTGGCTGCCCATGGCCAAACGGAAATACACGGCCCCGGAACTGCATCGCCTGGAGATGTCTAGCCGCTGGCCGCGCATCAGCATCGTGACTGCTGTGCGCAACGGCGAAAAATACCTCGAAGCCACCATTCGCTCGGTCATCAACCAGCACTATCCAAACCTCGAATACATCGTGATCGACGGCGGTTCGACGGATCGCACCCTCGAAATCATTAGAGCGTATGCAGCCCATATCTCTTACTGGATTAGCGAGCCGGACGGAGGCTTGTTCGATGCGTTGAACAAGGGTTTTGCGTGGTCCACCGGCGAAATCATGGGCTGGCTCAACGCCAGCGACATGCTGCAACTGAACGGCCTAATGGTCGTCGGAAGCGTGCTCGGAGCCTTTCCGCAGATCGAGTGGATCACTGGACGGCCGACCAAATTCAGTCCTGCGGGAATGACCGTCAACGTTTGGTCGCCGCCGCACTGGTCGCGGCTAAGATTTCTGGCAGGCGCTAACAAATACATTCAGCAGGAATCCACGTATTGGCGGCGCAGTTTGTGGGAGCGAGCCGGCGGAGCGCTGAGCACGGCGTATCGCGCGGAAGGCGATTTTGAGTTGTGGGCGCGATTCTTTCGTTACGCGAAGTTGTATACCGTCGATGCGCTGATCGGCGGCTACCGGTCACACGAGGACGCACTGAGCCTGGCCGGCCTCAACCAATATGACCGGAACTGCGATGAGGTCGTGAACCGCGAATTGGAAGAGGCGCCATGGCGCTCCGCAATCAAGATGTTCCGGTGGCTCGACCGAGTCGTAAAGCCTATTCCGAAGGTACGGGGCTTATGGCAGCGGACCGCGATGCGCAGTCTATATCACCTGCCCGGCCCCGATTGGCCGCCACTGATCGTGGAAGGCACCGACGGTTGGGTCGCACGAAACAGTGGGCGCGCGCGTTGAAAATCTACCGAGCGCTGCCGACCTGCCATACAGGGCCCCAGCGGCATGGCGCGCAGTCAGATTCCTATTGATTTACCTCACCTAAACGATTACTATTTCTATAACTCTGCACGCTTATCCCAATCGTATTTACCGAGAATGCGGGCAGATGGCTTAGCCGGCTGTGATCTTGGTGCCACGGATCCGGCGGAGCGCTCGCAGGCCGTCCCAAAGTAAAACAAGGGAAGCGCCGTCATGGAGTCCAGCCCCATGTCCGCTATCAATGATCTTTCTCCGTTCGCAAACGTTCCTTCCGCAAAGCCGATCGGGGAACTAACCCTCAAGCTAACTCCGTTTGACCAACGCCGGTATCGCGCGTTGATTGCCGCACGTGCCGAGACGATCCGGCGTGTTGTGGGCAAGCTCAAACCGGTGTTCCAACTGAACAGCGCGTTGGACGCAGGGTGCGGCGTCGGCTTCTTTGCCGAAACCTTAACGGAATGCGGGCTAAACGTTTGCGCCTTCGATGGACGCGCGGAGAATATCAGCGAAGCGCGCCGGCGCTTTCCGCACTTGGCGTTTGAGACCGCGGATATTCAGGACCGCAACATCCAGCAATTGGGTCGCTTCGATTTTGTGCTGTGCTGCGGACTGCTGTACCACCTGGAAAATCCGCTTCTGGCGATCCGGCACCTGCGCGGCCTCACCGAGAAGTGTCTGCTGCTGGAGAGCATGTGCGTTCCGGACGAAAAGCCTGCTTTACTACTCCGCGAGGAGCCGCGCGAGGACGATCAAAGTCTGACCGATGTGGCGTGGTATCCGAGCGAAGGCGGCCTGGTGAAGATGCTGTATCGGGCTGGTTTTCACGCTCTGTACCGCGTAACACCGTTGCCGAATCACGAGGACTTTCGCGATACGCCGGAGCACGCGCGGCGGCGTACCGTTTTGCTGGCTTCAACAGCGCCCGTGGACATTGCGGGATTCCGGCTTTGTCCCGAGCCACGGGAGACTCGTGATCCCTGGAAAACCGGTGATGCGGCGCAGCCGAGCCTTCCGCGGCGGATCGGAAGATTTTTGAGAAGCTCGCGGCGACGACAGTACATCACCATGGCGCTACGGGCGCGGCGAATCTGGCGACAGATGCCGATCCCGCTGCGGTTGCCGATGGGGGTCTGGTGGCTTGCGGAAAAAGGCGCGCTGGATCATGACTTGATGTATGAGAGCTTCGAGGATGCGGAGCTGCGATTTGTAGAGCGTCTGCTGCGGCCGGGAATGACGGTCGTGGACATCGGAGCGCACCATGGCTTGTACACCATGCTGGCGGCCAAGCGGGTCGGTCGCCGGGGAAAAGTGATTGCGTTTGAACCTTCGCCGCGGGAGTGCCGGCGGCTGCAGCGGCATCTGCGTGTGAATGGTTTCCGTAACGTGGAGCTAGACCAGCGAGCAGTCGCGGACGCGAATGGAGAAACCGATTTTTTTCTGGTGCAGGGTTTTCGCGATTGGGGCAATAGCTTGCGGCCTCCGGCGGTGTCAGAACCGACAGAAAAAATACGTGTGAATGTATGCCGATTCGATGAAGCGCTTGCGCAGCGTGGGATCCGCCAGGTGGATTTCATCAAGGTGGATGCGGAAGGCGCGGAACTGGCAGTGCTGCAGGGCGCGAGTGCGCTATTGCAGAAGGCGCCGCGACCCGCGATTTTGGCGGAAGTGCAGGACCTGCGAACGCGCGCCTGGGGATACGCCGCGAGAGAAATCACGGCTTTGCTCGCGAGTTGGAATTATCAGTGGTTCTGCGTGGGGGAAACGGGTGATCTCTATCCGGCCAGCGCGGACGATCAAACGTACGACGCGAATCTGGTGGCGCTACCAATAGAACGCGCCAAGGAGTTTCTGAGCTTGTTGGACCCGCCCGGCTTCCGTCGACCGCACCCACAGCCGTGAATATTTAGGAGCCGCTGGCGGTGATCTCGGCGAGAGATGTAAAGATCTGGAGGCCGAGAGTGCGTCCAACGCGCACCATCTCATCGGCACCCGCCGAAGGTCCGCCTACCCGGAGCACTGCATCACACTTCTCCAGCAGCCGCACCGCGATGGGGTGAAAAATTTCATTGAAGGGTTCGTCACCGAGCTTTCGGGAACCTGCCAAGTGCACCAGCGGGAGCGCCAGCCATTCGCCCAGCACTGGGACGTGGCCGGAGCGAAAGATGGGCAGAGCGTAAGACTCCATGGTCTCTACGTTCTTCTGGATCAGCGCGGGATCGTCATTGGTTCCGGAGCGGTATGGACCGGCAATCAGTATCATCATTGTTTTTTGCCCTGATCGAACGATTGGCCCTGCTGGCGAGAAATCTCACGCCTCCGGTTGCGAAAAAATCGAAAGGTGCAACTTCAACACAAAATGCGACCGATCGAAATGTACTTGACGAGATAGAATAGCGAGGCATCGCCAAGAAACGAAATGGCGATCCCGCCCACACGCCAAAGGCGATCTGCCTTGGTTAAACCCGAGAACCAGCGCGACCAGGAATTTGAGCCGGGAATGATGATCGCCGCCATGATGGTCCACTCCATCCAGCGCACCGGCAAATAAACAAGGATGTATTCCAGAGCGGTGTTGTCGCGACCCGCGTTGTCGCTCGGAGCTAATGCAGCAGCGGCAAGGAACACCAGAAAGCCGAAACCGAAGCCGAGCAGCAGGCGGTAAAAGCCGTACACCAGCGCGTCGTTTCCCCAGGATTCACTCGCAGAGCGAAACAGGCGCAGTCCTAAATAGCACCACGCGGCGTAGAGGATGTACTTCGGAAATAAATACAGCGATACCAGCGCGATCATACTGATCAACCGAAATTCTAGGAGCTCACGCCGCTTCCGGCAACTCGCCTTTCCCCGCGGGTTACCGAGGGAATTGACCCGGCGGCTATCTCGCCGGTGCTGTTGCTTACGTTTTTCCCGCGCCGTTTCCGTTCAAGCCGAGGACGCGCGCCAGAACCTGGCCAGTATAAGACTTTTTGGTGCGCGCTACCTGTTCGGGCGGGCCTTGGGCGACCAGCCGTCCGCCGCCCTCGCCGCCTTCCGGACCCAAATCGATGATCCAGTCGGCTTGCTTGATGACATCGAGATGGTGCTCGATGATCAGCACGGTGTTGCCCAGGCCGGCCAGGCGCTGCAAGACGTCCAACAATTTGCGCACATCGTCGAAGTGCAGCCCAGTAGTCGGCTCATCGAGAATGTAGAGGGTACGGCCGGTTTGCCGCTTGGAGAGTTCGCGCGCCAGCTTGATCCGCTGCGCTTCTCCGCCGGACAAGGTCGTGGCCGATTGTCCGAGCTGCACGTAACCTAAACCGACTTCGACGAGTGTGGCGAGCTTCTGCTGAATTTGCGGAATGTTCTCAAGGAGCTTCAGGGCGTCCGAAGCGGGTAGATTCAACACGTCGCTAATCGAATGTTCTTTGTAGCGCACGGCCAGCGTTTCCGAATTGTAGCGGCGGCCATGGCAGACTTCACAGGTGACATAGACGTTGGGGAGAAAATTCATTTCGATGCAGCGCAACCCGTCGCCCTGGCAGGCTTCGCAGCGCCCGCCTTTCACGTTGAAACTAAAACGTCCGGCGCGATAGCCGCGCTCGCGCGATTCCGGCAGCATCGCGAACAGCTCGCGAATCGGCGCGAAGACACCGGTGTAGGTTGCGGGATTCGAGCGCGGCGTACGGCCAATCGGCGCCTGATCGATCTCGATGACCTTATCGATGTGCTCGATCCCCAACACCATGCGGTGAGCGCCGGGCTGTTCGGACGAGCGATACAACTTTTGCGCTAGTGCGCGGTAGAGAATGTCGTTTACCAGCGTGGATTTGCCGGAGCCGGAAACACCCGTGACGACCGTCAGCAGACCGATAGGAATCGTGACGTCCACGTCCTTCAAGTTGTTTGCGCTTGCGCCGAGAACCTGAATAGCCTTGCCATTGGGAACGCGGCGATGCTCGGGAACCGCGATTTTAGCGGCTCCGCTCAAGTAGCGGCCGGTGAGTGATTCCGCGGTCGCGGCAATCTGCTCCGGTTTTCCCTGCGCCACCAGATAACCGCCGGCGTCACCCGCGCCGGGACCCAAGTCGACGACAAAGTCGGCGCGGCGGATGGTGTCCTCGTCGTGTTCGACCACCAGAACGGTGTTGCCGAGATTGCGCAGCCGTTCCAGCGACCCGAGCAAGCGATCATTGTCGCGTGCGTGCAGACCAATGCTCGGTTCATCCAACACGTACAATACGCCACGCAGGCGCGAACCAATCTGCGTGGCCAGACGAATGCGCTGGGCTTCGCCTCCGGAAAGTGTGGCCGCAGAACGATCCAGACTCAAATAGCCGAGGCCTACAGCCAGCAGAAATTCGAGTCGCTCGGCCACTTCTTCGAGCGGACGCCCAGCGATTTCTTTTTGCCGCGGTGTGAGCTGCTCAAGAATCTTGTCGACGGCTGGCCGCGCTGCGCTCAGGGAAAAGGCGGTGAAATCGGCGATCGACCAGCTGGCTAGTTTCACCGCCAGCGACTCGGGACGCAGCCGTTTGCCATGGCACACGCTGCACTGCGTGGCGGACATGTATTGCGTCATCCACTCGCGGTACGCATCGGAATTGGAGTCCGCGAGGTTGCGCTCGAGAAATTTCAGGATGCCCGGAAAACGAAAACCTTTTTCGCCGGTGGATTTCTCGCGGGTCCGGCTCCCGTTCGTGCCGGGCGGGGGATAGCCATAGAGCAGCATGTTTTGCACGCGCGCCGGATATTTCTCGAACGGCGTGTCCAAGTGAAACCCGTGCGCATAGGCCGCCAATTCCAGCGTGCGTTTCAGAATCGCCGAACCTGACGCCGCGGCCAAGCCTCCATCAAACAGGGGCCGCGTCCAGTCGGTGATCACTTTGGACGGATCGAAATCGTACTTCGAGCCGAGCCCATTGCAGGCAGGACACGCGCCGTAGGGCGAGTTGAAGCTGAAGGAACGCGGCTCGAGAACGGGAACGGAAATGCCGCAATCCGGACAGGCCAGTTTTTCCGAGAAGACATGTTCTTTGCCGCCGACAACGGCGACCGTAACCAAACCGCCGGCAAGCTTTAACGCGGTGACGATCGATTGTTCGAGGCGAGCCGCGATGCCCTGCTTCACCAGGAGCCGGTCGATGACCACTTCGATGGTGTGATTCTTGCGCTTGTCCAGACTGGGAGGCGCATCGAGGGGATACAACTCGCCGTCAATCCGCACGCGAACGAAGCCATCTTGGGCTAACTTCTCGAGTTCTTTGCGGTAGGCGCCTTTTCGTCCGCGCACAATCGGCGCGAGAATCATGACGCGATCATCGCCCTGGCAAAGGTCGCCATTCAGAATGGCTTGCACGATCTGCTCGCTGGATTGCCGGGCGATGGGCTGATCGCACTTGGGACAGTGCGGCGTGCCCACAGAGGCGTAGATCACGCGGAGGTAGTCGTAGATTTCGGTGATCGTGCCGACGGTCGAACGCGGCGAACGAGTGGTAGTCTTCTGCTCGATGGCGATGGACGGCGAGAGGCCCTCGATGACGTCGACTTCGGGCCGCTCCATCTGGTCCAGGAACTGGCGGGCGTAGGCGGAGAGAGATTCGACGTAGCGCCGCTGGCCCTCTGCATAGATCGTGTCGAATGCGAGTGAGGACTTGCCGGAGCCGGAGAGGCCGGTAATAACCGTGAGCGTATTGCGGGGAATTTCGACGTTGATATTTTTCAGGTTGTGCTGCCGCGCACCCCGAACGACTAGTTTAGTGAGGCCCATGAGACGAATGTGCTCCCTCCTACAGGAGCAGGCCGCATATGCGGACTACAGCACCCAGTGCGCACACTGAGGGCAGAATAACTTTTCACAATAGCAGGTATTTTTCTGAGCGGTCAAGAATCCGTGGCAACGCCCGCACCGCCAGACCCAGCTAATCTAGCGAACACGGACGCCAGGTTGATGTCTGAAAGTCACAGCGAATCGTTGCCTGTTTGCGTGAGAAGATTCGCTCGGTTCGTTGTATTTAGCCGATTGGTTAAATACGAATCCTGGAACGAGCTGAACTTGTGCCTCGATTGCTAACCGCTTAGATGTGCTGAAATAGGTTAATGGACCGTCGGCGGTCGCCGCGGAAGGTACATACAGGAAAACACTGACGAGTAAAATTGCCGGGGCGATGAGCTTTTTTACCCGGCTTCCCGATGACAATGCGCTGAAAAACAAAGGGTTAGGTTTGGTTTACGGGATGCACTGTCTTAGTCAGTGGGGGAGGCGAGCCGAGGATCCCTTTAGGGGATTGAGGGCTGGGCCGGTTCGTTTCTCCCCCCTTCACTTTCGCCGAGCGGTGACCCGGAATTCCTTCCCGGGGCGCCAAACCTACCGTAAGCCACCCGAAAAACACCCGAACCCGGCGAAGGTGTACCTGCTTTTCGTTCCTCGAAAAACCTGGATTGAAAGTAGAACGTTGGGTGGAGCGGTTTAGTGAGCGTCCCAAGGACGAGTGCCGTAGTCACCCAGGGTCATAGAGAGCATGATCGCCAGCCAGAAGAAGCCACAAATGATGATGAGCTTGGTGCGCTTGGTGCTGAAGTACGCGTGCATGAAGAACAGAATCACCAGGATGGCTTTGCAGGTGGCGATCAGGAGCGCAACGATGACGTTGAGACCGGGGAAATGCGCGTTGAGGTCAACTTGCGCCGCATAGTACGTGGTGACCGTGAGGATCGCCAGAGTGAGAAATACGGCGAGATAAATTTTCGGCGAAACTATGTGCTCGGACACGTACACATCTCCTGTTCTGCAGCTAATGCCGGTCAATCAGATACAGCAAGGGAAAAAGATAGATCCACACAATGTCGACGAAGTGCCAATAGAGGCCGATGTTGTCGACGGGCGTGTTGTACTCCGGCGTGTAGCGGCCTTTCAACGACGCCAGGATCAGATAAAGCAGTAAGCCAGCGCCCACGATCATGTGCAGGGCGTGCAAGCCGGTCATGCCGAAGTAGAGCGAGAAGAAAAGCTGGGCGTTGGCATTGACCGCGGTTTCGCCGCCCATCTTCTCGGTTAACTCCTGCAGCTCGGCTTTCTCTTTGGCAAAGTCTTCGGGGCTGAGGCCGCAGGCGCTGGCATGGCTGGTGCAGTAGTACATGTCGAAGTTCCAGCCCGGGATGTGGTGTTCGACGTACTTGTCGTGATACTCGATGCCCTTGATGAACAAGAAGACCGAACCGAGAATGAGGGTGAGGATGAGGAAGAAGGGAATCAGTTTCTTTTTGCCGACCTGGGCGGACCAAACGGACATGGCCATGGTTACGGAGCTGCCGATCAGGACAAGAGTATTGGCGAAGCCCCAACTCACCGTAATGGTACGACTGGCAAAAGCGAAAACATCAGCGTAAGCGTGGCGGTTAATCGTGTAAGTGAGGAACAGGCCGCCAAAGAAGAGAATTTCGGTGGATAGAAAGATCCACATGCCGAGAGTAGCAGAGTCCTTCTGCTGCTCCATGGTCTGGAACTGCCCGTAAAGTTCTCCGGTGCGATGCACGCGGCTACTCCCTCTTTTCTCAATTCGCAGCGCGCTTACAACGTCGCGCGGCGGACCAGCAAGTACTTAAAACTCGAAACCTAAGGCAAGCCAATGCAAGAGCGTTCGCTCACGCAAAGCTAATCGTCTCCGTGGGCCGGGGCGAGCGCCGGCGGCACGAGGCCCAAGTCCGGGCGATTCTTGTAGTCGTACGGCTCCCAATCGACTTGGGGTGTGACGTCGAAGTTTTCCGTCGGCGGCGGAGAAGCGGTCTTCCACTCCAGGCCGGTGGCTGGCCAGGGATTGGGGCCTGCAACTTTGCCATAGCGCATCGCCCAAGTGAGATAAATCATCGGCAGCAGGTAGCCGAGCGCGAGAATCGAGGCGCCGGCGGTGGACATCACGTTGAGCACCTGGAATTCCGGCGGATAGTTGTGATAGCGGCGCGGCATGCCGAGATAGCCGAGTACGAATTGCGGGAAGAACGTCAGGTTGAAGCCGATGAACAAGATGATGGCCGCAGCGCGAGCGAGAAATTCGGGATAGAGCTTGCCGGTAATTTTCGGCCACCAAAAATGCAGGCCGCCCACGTAGCCCATCACGGCGCCACCGACCATGATGTAGTGGAAGTGGGCGACGACGAAATAGGTGTCGTGGATGTGGATGTCCAGGCCGAGGCAAGCCAAGAAGAGGCCGGTGAGGCCGCCGACGAGGAAGAGGCCGATGAAGCCAAAGGCATAGAGCATCGGCGTATCGAACGATATCGAGCCCTTGTAGAGCGTGGAAGTCCAGTTAAAGACTTTGATGGCCGAAGGAATAGCAACGAGATAGCTAAGCAGGGAAAAGGCCAACGCGGAGTAGGTCGACTCGCCGGTCAAGAACATGTGGTGAGCCCAAACCACAAAGCCGATGACGGCGATGGCGATACTGGAGCCGGCGATGAAGGCATAGCCAAAAATCGGTTTGCGGGCGAAGGTGGGAATGATTTCCGACACTACGCCCATGGCCGGCAAAATCATGATGTAAACAGCCGGATGCGAGTAGAACCAGAAGAGATGCTGAAAGAGAATCGGATCGCCGCCGAGAGCCGGATTGAAGAACCCGAGGTGCAGAACGCGCTCGAGCGCGGCGAGCAGCAACGTGATGGCAATGACGGGCGTGCCGAGAATAAAGATGATGCTGGTCGCGTATTGGGCCCAGACAAACAGCGGCAGGCGGAACCAGGTCATGCCGGGCGCGCGCATGGTGTGAATGGTGACGACGAAATTCATGCCGGTAAGAATGGAGGAGAAACCGTTGATGAAGATGCCGATAATGGCGGGCGCGACGGCGGAATTGGAGTAGACGCTACTCAGCGGCGTATAGAACGTCCAGCCGGTGTCCAAGCCTCCGGTTGAGAAGGCATACAGCGCGAAACAGCCGCCGGTGATGTAGAGATACCAGCTGAGCAGATTCAGCTTGGGGAAAGCGACGTCCTTGGCGCCGATCATCAGCGGAATGAGGAAATTGCCGAGAACGGCCGGGATCGAGGGAATGAGGAAGAAGAAAATCATCGCCACGCCGTGCATGGTGAAGAGCTTGTTGTAGGTCTCCGGCGTGACCAGGTAGCCTTCGGGAGTGAGCAGGTGGATGCGAATCAAAGTGGCGAAGATGCCGCCCACAAAGAAGAAGAACGTGACCGAGGCGAGGTAGAGGAGAGCGATGCGCTTGTGGTCGGTGGTGAGAAGCCACGAACGAATCCCGTAAGTAGCGTTGAGATAGTGCGTTTCCGGCAACTTCTGATCCGGAGGCTGCATTGGTGTCATACCCATACTATTTCTTCCCTGTTGTAACGACGCCCGCACCCGTCGCCGGAACCGGCTGCGATTGCAGCGACTTGATGTAGGCAATGAGGCTCTGAATCTGATCCTCGCTCAACTGACCCTGAAAGGACTGCATCACCGGCTGGAAGCCCGCGACGATTTTGGCGTTGGGCGCCAAGAGGGATTCGCGGATGTAGGTCTCGTCGGCCGTGACGGTCGAGCCGTCGGCGAGTTTCACGGTGCCGCCGTAGACGCCGTTGAGAGAAGGCGCGCGCCCGGTGCCGTTGGAAACGTGGCAACTGCTACAGGCCTTTTCGGCGAAAAGCTTTTCACCGGCAGCTACCGGATTGATGTCCGCATTGGATGAGCCGGAGAGCCACGCCGCATAGTCCGGCGGCTCCATCACGGTGACCCAGCCAATCATGTTGGCGTGGCTGGTGCCGCAATACTGCCCGCAAAAGAAGACGTAGCGGCCGGCGCGCGTTGGCCGGAACCACATCGTGTTGTAACGGCCGGGGACGACGTCCATTTTGACGCGGAACGCGGGGACAAAAAAGTCGTGAATGACGTCTTCGCTAGCCAGGATGAGCTTCACGTCGCGACCTACCGGAACGTGCAATTCATTGATTTCGCGGCGGCCATTGGGCTGCTGAATCTTCCACATCCACTGCTTGCCGCTCACGTAGATATCCAGCGTGTCCGACGGGGCATGGCGATAGTCGACGTAAACAACGGCGCCCCAGCTGAACATGGCCAATGCCAAAATCGAAGGAATCACGATCCAGGCAGTCTCCAACCGCAAATCGCCGTGAATGGGCACACCGATTTCATGCTGCTGCTGGCGGCGGTATTTCCAGAAGAAATAGATGATCGCCACGGTGATGGCCACGGAAAAAAACACCGAAACCAGGATGAGGAAGGTCATCAGGGAGTCGACGTTAGGAGCGAAGTTCGAGGCTTGCTCCGGATAAAATGGCAGTTGCGCCTGCACGGCTCAGTGAGCTCCTTGTGACTTCATACGGGCGGGCGAAGTATCGCGCCGCCGGAAAATCAACATCGCCGAAACGAGACCGAGAACGGTAAGCACGGCTCCCAACCGCATAATTTTGAGAATCGAGGCACTGTAACGGGCGGAACTGGGGTCGTATTGGTAGCAAAACAAAAGAACGTGATCAATGGGCGTGCCGATTTTGCCGGCCGAGGCGTCCACGAGTCCGAGGCGAACGTCGCGTCCGGGAAATTCAACGCCGTAGAAATAACGCGAGATGCGGCCGTCGGGCGTGAGCAGCATCATGCCGCTGGCGTGGGCGAAGAGATGGGTTTTCTCGTCGTACGCGAAGCGGAAGTTAGCGGCTTTGGTGAGCGACGCAATGGATTCTTTGGAGCCGGTGAGGAAGTGCCAGCCGTTGGCGGTTTCCGGACGGCGGAAGTGGGTCATGGCCGAGGCTTTTTTCTGCGCGGCCATGCTCGGGGCTTCGGTATCGTCGAAACTCACGAAGACAACTTCATAGTCGCGGCCAGGAGTGAAGGAGAGCATCCGCAGCGTGCCGACGACGCCTTGTTCGAGCTGGTCGCACAACATGGGGCAGCCGTAATAGACAAAAGCGAGGAGCACAGGCTTTTGCGTGAAGTATTCG
>Ga0335079_10002197_pt1 | contig 22531 bp, 14 predicted proteins | sample Lox_Sample_33_FD_206719 | JGI IMG/M metagenome (GOLD analysis project Ga0335079, IMG submission 206719) | Soil microbial communities from Loxahatchee National Wildlife Refuge, Florida, United States - Lox_Sample_3.3 | ecosystem: Environmental > Terrestrial > Soil > Wetlands | place: USA... | reverse complement strand
CAGCTTGTGACCGGACTTGCACCCGTAAGAGTGCGCCCATGCTGGGCGCACCAAAAGAAGAGACGGCGACGAATCGCCGTCTCCTCGCCAATGCGTGTTCATCGGCCTAAAAGGTGAGGCGTGCCCCCAGTTGCACATTACGGCCGTAAACCGTCAGAGTGTTGATAGACGTTGTGCCGGTCGTGTAGGGCGTTCCGGGGCCTGAAGAGCCTCCAAGACTTGCATCGCCCGGCACACCGAAGCTGGGATGGTTAAAGGCATTTTGAGCATCGGCCCGGATCTGGAGTTTCATGCTCTCCCAGATCGAAAAGGTCTTGCCGCCGGAGAGATTCACCACGTTGAGCCCGGGCCCGTATAGCGAGTTCCTCCTTACGTTCCCGAATGTGCCATTGGCGGGTTCTGAAAATGCGCCTGGATTGAACCAGTTTTTGATCGACTGATTCGAAGCCTTCCAGCCTACTCCCGGCGTCCAGTTGGGATATGCCTGTCCCGCCTGCTGATAAGTGTTCTGAGAGCCTTGCACATTGAATGGATTTCCGCTAGACACGACAACAGTGCCGGATATCTGCCAGCCGCCAACAATGCCATCAAGTACAGCATTGTTGTTCAGATAAGCCTTGCCTCGTCCGATTGGGAGTTCATACACCGCGTAGCCCTTGAATGCGTTGCGGACATCGAAGTTTGAGGCTCCGTAGTTTGCGGACGGGTCGTACGCATCCTGGAAACTCTGCGGACCGGCGCGGCTTCCCCAACCAGACGAGTCGATATCATCGAGCATGTGCGACCAGACGTAATTGAATTCAAAGCTGACGCCGTTGTTCATGCGCTTCTTGATCGATGCCTGAAGGGAGTTGTAGTTGGTTATCGCGTTATTGGTGCTCCCCGAAATCCCCTGGAAAATCGGGTATGGCCGGGCACAATTGACGGTCGTTCCAGTGTTATCGCAGCCACTCGCATCGTTCGCCGACAAAGCACTTCGCGGAATGGCATTGATATCCGTGGGGAAGTTCAGGCCCGACCCGTGGCTAGCCACATAGGCAAGCTGGGCCGATATATTTGACCCGAAGGCACGCTCCCAGGCGAAATTCCACTGAAGGATTCTGGGTACAGGAGTGTGGTATTGAATATAACCAACTCCCTGAGCGTTGTAAGCGTCGGGCGCAGTGGACGCCTCGTTGTACGGCAGCGGATTGCTCGTTTGGAATACCGTGCCTGCCCCGCCGAACTGAGTGATCGGATAAATGCCGTTGGTCTGATCAGAAACATTGCCTGAAGAACTGATGGCGGCGCCCATTCCGTAGGAGGTATTGTTTCCCCCGTAGGTGTCCAGACTCCAGGTGTACGAATACACTCCGAATCCGCCTCGGAATGTGGTGTTCGGATTTGGCTGCCATGAGAAGCCGACCCGCGGCTGGAACGTGTTGTAGACATCCTCCTGCAACGCGGTTCGTCCGTTGGCATGCGTGGTGCCAAACCAATAGGCGCCCTTCGTGTTTGTAGCCGGATTCGTTACGGCGGGATCGAAGCTCGATTCGTTGTTGTGGACTTCGTTCCAGCCGTGATTGATCTGATACCGGAGGCCCAGGTTTACAGTGAGATTCGGGCGAATCTTCCAGTCGTCCTGAGCGAAAACCTGAGGCGTCTTGAAACGCGCACCGTACTCGGGAGAAACCGCCGCGTTCCAGGCTTGCGCATAACCCAGCAGGAAGTCGGCGTACTCCATTCCGGTCCCGGCCACCGGACCGGCGATACCTGTACCCGGGTCGACTGCCCATTGCTGCGTGTACTGCCCGGAGAATGTCAGCGTGCCTGCATTCGTGTTGCCCCATGCCGTGGAGTTGTTCTGGTACATCAGGAACTCCCCGCCGAAGTGAAGGATGTGCTTGCCGCGAATCATGGTCACAACATCCGACGGGTCGTAGGTGAATTCCTTGTAAACAGAGTTGGAACTGGGATCGATCCAGGCGTAGGGGTACGTGCCCGTGAAATTCACCGCCGGAATAGTGTCCGCCTTCGCAAATTGCCATCCGAGTTGCGTCGGATAACCGTGACCGAGGGCCAGGTCGGCAAAGAAGTTCAACTGGCTGGTAAAGCCCATCCTGGCTTCGTTGATCGTACTTGGACTGATATTCCAGACGTCGGTGACTTGTGCGTTGTTGTTGTCTACATCGCCTGACTGGCAACCGACCGGGCATGCCGTGACGTTACTTGGATACAGCTGCGGTGTATCGCTCTGGGTATCGGACATGGTCAACCGGTTGTTGGTCGTAATGTCGTAATCGAGCCGGCCGAAGTACTTTCTGTACGGAGCAGAGGTCTGCAGACTCGCGTAGAAGTTGTTTTGGAGCTCACCCTCGGAGCCGATATTTCCGGGAACAAACGACCCTCCGGCAATATGATCCGACGGTGTCGGATAGAACTTCTGGAACTCAGCCGAGACAGGGTCAAACAGGGCCGAGGGAATTGCGTTGCCACTCGCGTATTCGCTGGCAAAGCTCTGTCTCACGGGGTAAGGATTGCCGGCGGCGTCTTGAGCAATTGTCTGCGTGGTTGGGTCGAAGATGGTCTGCATCCCCGTAAAGTCACCGGCCAACACCGCGGTAGTCGGAACGCTGTTGAAGGCGGTGCTGTTGCCATGGTCGACAATCTGGTCGTAGTCGAAATAGAAGAACATCTTGTGCTTCAAGATGGGTCCGCCGACCGATGCTCCGAAGTTGTTGTAACGAAGACGCGGAATCGGCCCCAGATCGGAGCGCGGAGTGCCGAAAGCGTACGAGTAAGCAGTCAGCGCATCGTTTTGAAGATAGTCATAGGCCGATCCGTGAAATGAATTCGTACCGCCTTTGGTGATCTGATTGAAAATCACACCGCCAATACCGTACTGGGCCGAGAACGCCGAAGTGTTGACCTGAAGCTCGGAAACCGTTTCAAAGACAGCCGGATTTGCGTTTTGGCTGTGGGAAAGGGTCGTGGATGCTCCGTCGGCAAGAATATTGCTGTACGGCAGGTTACCGTTGATCGCCACTTCCTGACCGGGGTTGGACGAACCTTGTGATCCCCCAACGACGCCCGAGGCGCCCGGGAGGAGGATCATGAAGTTTTCCCAGTCCTGAGTTACCTGCGGCAGTTGCGCCATTGATTTGGATTCGAACGTGGAGCTCTGTTCGCCGGATTCCGTCTGCAGGAGGGGCACGTCTGCTGTGACGGTGACCTCCTGGCTCGTCGCGCCAACCTTCAATTGCGCATTGAGAGTTGTATTACCCACCTGGAGCGTAATCGGACCGCGCACCAGCTTTTCATATCCCTGGCCGGAGAATGTTACTTTGTAATTTCCGGTCACGATCGACGATGTATCGTAGACACCGTCATTGTTGGTGATAAAGTCCTTCGATACCCCGGTGTCGACGTTGAGCACACTGACCGTCGCATTTGGGACAACGGCTCCCGATGTGTCTGTGACCGTACCGCGGATATCTCCCGAATTTGTGCTTTGTGCGAAACTTGCTCCGCTCCCAAACATCAGAAGCGCTACCAAAAGCCAATCCACTACTCTCTTCATGAAACGGCCTCCCAAATAGTCGAATTTCGGCTGGAACTGCCCTGGCGTGAGGGAGTCGCTTTGCTCGCCCAATCGCCTGTTCGGATTGCAGCACGCGTTGAGTGTCGAGGGCCCTCGTCGAAGTCTTCTCATTTCGACATCGATTGGTTCGACTTTCAGTTCTTGAGTTCTTCAGCAGGAGCAAATACCAAAACTTCTCAGACTTTGGTCGGCTCACTTCAACCGGACCGCAGCGAAACCAAGCGATCAGCATTCCTGCCCGAAACGTGAAGCGCCCAGAAGCTCCCTGCTCTTCCTGACAAGGGGGAAGGACGAACGCCCTTTCGGCTGAAGCAAACCTGACGCCGGCAATATCCGGATCCAGTATCCCCGGGCATGGCTTTGAGTGTAGCCCACCTGCCCGCCTATGCAACGGGTTTCTGAAACCGGTTTCCTATCTATCTCAAATCGCCGCGGTAAAGACTGTCAAGAGAAATCACAAACGGATGTATCCCCCAAACAGATACTCTGCCGGAACTGGGTATTATGATGCCTTCTGAGCTCTCAGCTGGGGATCCCGGCATTGCTTGTTTTCGTTGGCGCCTCTCCCTTCACCGCAACGCTTCCATCCGGCGAAAGCCTCGCTTTCATGCGATGGGAAGATCACAGTTTCACTCGAAAATCCGATCCAGTATTCTTTGAAACAGCCTTCGATCGAAACGATAAGTAGGGAATGCAATGGCATACACGATAAGGGATGTGGCACGACAGGCTGGCGTATCACCGGCGACGGTATCGCGAGTCCTCAATAATACGCACTACATTTCCGACGAAACCAGAAACAGGGTCCTCCATGTTGTCGATGAACTTAGTTACTTCAAGAATGTTCATGCGCGTCGTCTGGCGACTGGCAAAAGTGACCTGTTTGGCTTGGTCATTTCAGACATCGCCAATCCTTTTTTTCCCGAGGTCATTCGAGGATTTCAAACAGCCGCCTGGGATAAGGGATTCGATGCCATCCTTATGAATACCGAATACAGCCCTGAACGTACCGAATCCATTGTCCGCAAACTCGTCCAGAGCGACGTGCGCGGTGTCGCCATAATGACCTCGTCGATCGACAGCTCGGCTACCCGGGAACTCACCGACGCTGGAATTGGCGTCGTATTCAGTAACCTCTGCTCGGCCGGAAAACTCATGAGCAATATTCGAGTGGATTACAGCAAGGGCATTGCCCAGGCAATCGAACACGTCGTGGGTCTCGGCCATCGCCGCGCCAGCGTAATCGCAGGTCCGAAAGGGAATCGCACAGCAGCTACCATCACCCAGGCACTGGTGAGCGGGTTGACCAGGAGAGGGATGAAGCCCTTCCCGGTGACAAACAGCAATTACCGGGTGGATGCCGGAGCCTCAGCAGTAAGGGATATCCTTGTTGCACGGGACAAGCCCACGATTATCTTCTGCGGGAGTGATCTCATTGCGATGGGTGCAATGAGCGCTCTTGAACAAGCCGGGGTAAGAGTCCCGGACGACATCTCTGTCGTCGGAATCGACAACATCGCTTTTGCAACACTTGCACGCCCTCCGCTCACCACAATCAGCGTTCCGCGCGAGGAACTCGGCAGGACCGCATTTCACGCACTGGAAAAGATCCTGCAGCTCAAGCGCCATGGCGGTACAGAGTACACCCTGGAAACCGATCTGATCGTGAGGAAGTCTACTGCGCGTGCGCCCTCCAGGTTGTCTGCAAACCTCAACTACCGGCGTCTCAGAGAACGCGTCGATGAGAAGACCAGCACCGACGGAATACGCAATGTCGACGAGGAAGAAAGCGAACGGCAACACGGCGGTTGACGCAATCCCTCAGCTAATCCGTTCTGTTGTCCAGAACGTCGAGAACATACGCTCCCGCGCCGTAGCCGACCATGGGTCTGGCTCCCGTTGGATCGCCGATTTCTCCAGGGAAGAGTGCGCAAGGTACGGCAACGTACATCTCGGGTATCGTGTTGTGATCGGCAGACGCCTTCGACACGATGCGTTCGACAATTTCAGACGCTAGCTCCCTGCGCCCGATGCTCCGGTTCACCTCAGCCAGGCTGAGGTCGACAAACACAAATTCCTGCCGCTCATACCAATATTCAAAGATTGCAGGATCGGTGTAGGTGCTGCGAACTCGCCGATAACCGCCGGAAACAACCTTGAGAAGTGCCATCCGTTCCACGGTATTGCGAATAACGCCAGGATCGGTCACCACTCCAAAATGAATGAGGGGAAGCAGCGCACCGTCGATGTCGTTCTTCACTCCCTCTTCAAGCGTGCCGTGTAACACGCCGTCGCGGATGAAAGCGGCGTCAAAGCCCTTCTGAAGAAGCGCAAGACGCTTCGTGGCTTCACTGTAAGCCGCCTCATCTCTTGCTTGTCGGGCAAGCTCGGCAAAGTTGCGCAAGCCGACAATTGCCATGGCGGTAGAGAATGCAAAGTGCTTCTTGTCTTTCTGCCGCTCCTCCCAGATCGAGGTATCGGCAGCAACAATCTCACCGTCTTTGTAGGATTCCAGGTTGCTCAACAACGGCTTCACAATAAAATCCCTGATGCTGGAATATAAAGGACCGCGATATGTCCGGACGTGAAGCAGACTGGTCTCGTCGTATTTCTTCAGGTATTCGCCAACGACCCACAGCACTTCGCCCCAGTCATCGAACTCGATGTTGGTGCTTCCTTCCTCGGTGAAGAACGGCTCTTCTGATCCGTCGCCAAAATAACGAACCACCGACACCTGGTAGTCGACCCCCGTCTCCGCACGCATTTTCCCGGTTGGCTGGGCGTTGAAGTACGCCAGAAGAGCGGCTCTCGCCTCATCGCGATGCCCCATCCGCGCCAGGGCAACTGCAGCCCACGCCATATCCCGTACCCACGGCGTGCACCAAACGCCATCGGGCAGGCTCGCTACGATGAGGCCATTGTTGTGGCGTCCTGCCCGATTCGCCTCTCTGCTTTGCGCGATGCGAAGCATAATTTCGCTTTGACGCCAGAGATGCCGCGCTTTCTCGCTTGCAAACCGCACAGACGGCTGAACTCGCCAGCGCTCGGTTTCTGCAATCTCGCGCTCTACCAGTTCCCGCGGTGCAAGTCCCGCGCGCCATTGATTGAAGTCGCGGACCGTGTTCTCGAGGCCCTTCTCGTCTTCAATCGAAATCAAAGCCCATCCCCGCCTGCCGGACAATTCCTGACCCTCTTGGGTGGAATCGGCCCGAGTTGCAGATCCAAGCGGAATCAGCGCCAGAGCCTCGTCGATTCCTTCGAATCTAAGTAGCCGCACTTCGTCGCCGACAACGTGAAGCATCGTTTTGGACTTGACCGGTTGATTCCATGCGACAGAAAAGCCGGCTTCCGACACATTGTCGGATCGCGGCGTCCAACTGATGATCAGGGCCGCATACGCCAGCCCAAAAGGCATGAAGACGAAGCCCTCCCCGGAGCCGCTCTGGGCGTGGATAACCTGAGAGTCTTGTCCATACGCAGCCGATGCATCCTGCACACCTGAACCACCCCAGCTGATATTTTTGATGAAGTTGGCTGTTTCGATCCCTTCACTGAGAGGCTTCCGCGGATCGGGCCGTACAAAGCTATAAGGGTGCGCGTAGAACCTGGTCACCTCCGCGGTTTGCGGCGTCACTACCGCAAATCCAAAGCCATTACCGGTAACCAGATTCGTTGCAGAAGCAGTTAGACACACCGAAGACGTGGCAGCGGCTGTGACACATAATACGAGAAAGCGCATGACTCGCTCATTTTCCGGCCCCGAACCTCGAATCCGCAACACCTCGGGAGTTTATACTCTTCACAATACTGGAATGTTTAGAGAAGGGAGAATGCCGCGATCGTCGAGCCCCGATTTGAAGAATCAGGCTCTCACTAGCCCATCCCTGGACCGCTGGAATTGCCCTGACATGCTTGGTCATGGACAACCCAAATTGCCACGGACAGCTAAGACTACAGTGCGGCAACAGCGCGCAGGAGCAGGTTATGGCGAAATCAGTAAATAAAGTCATCCTTTTGGGCAATGTAGGCAAGGACCCGGAGATTCGTTCCACCGGCGGCGGTACCATGGTTGCGAACTTCACCCTCGCGACCAGTGACCGCCAGAAGGACGCACAGGGTAATTGGCAGGAACGCACCGAATGGCACAACCTCGTGGCCTTCACGCGCCTCGCCGAAATCGTGCGTGATTACGTAAAGAAAGGCTCCAAGCTCTATGTCGAAGGCAAGATCCAGACGCGAAGCTGGGACGACAAAGAGTCAGGCCAGAAGCGCTACCGCACCGAGATCATCGTGAATGACATCTCGCTGCTCTCCGGTCGTGACGAAGGCGCATCGAGCTCAGGCCCGTACAGTCGCCAATCAGGGACATCAAACAACCTCGACCAGCGCCAGCCTGCCAGCCACGATGATTACGGCCAATCCGCCGAAATCTCCGACGAAGACATACCCTTCTGACCTGCAGCCTGAAACTCCCCTTCGCAAGTTGTCGACGAACCGCCCTCCATGGGCGGTTCGCTGCATTTCGGTGATTTTTGTTGCACTTCGATGAGTGTCACGATCGTTACTTGTCACTGCGCATTCACGTGCCACACTAAGTCATCGCAAGTTCACCGGGCACAAAAATGTCGCCAGCAGATCTCGAAGTCCTCCACGAACCTGTCCTAACGGAAGCTCCGCACAGCGAGCGTGGCTTCTGGGCACTCATCGCGACGCAATTCCAGGGCGCCTACAGCGACAACATCCTGCGCAACCTGTTGCTCGCCATGATCGTCGGCCTGGGCCTTGGCAAAGGCGAGCGTGACACCTTCGTCTCGATGGTCACCTTCCTCTTCTCGATGCCCTTCGTCCTCTTCAGCATGACCGGTGGATGGCTCGCTGATCACTTCAGCAAGCGACAGGTCACCATCTGGACCAAGGTGATGGAGATCTGCGCCATGAGCGTGGCTACAATTGGTCTGGCTCTGCACATGCGCTCACTCACGCTGATCGCTCTGGGCCTGGTTGCCACGCAGGCTGCGCTCTTTGGACCATCGAAGTACGGCTTGCTTCCGGAACTCCTGCCCGCAAAGCGTCTCTCCTGGGGCAATGGCGTCATCGAGCTCGGCACGTTTCTGGCGATCATCGTCGGCACCGTAACCGGAGCCGCCATGGCCGAGAAATTCGCAGGACACGAAGTCTATGCCGGCTACGCCCTCCTTGGCCTCGCGTGCATCGGACTCGGCACAAGCTTTGGGATCGATCGCGTTCCGGCGGCCGCACCGGAAAAGAAGTTCCGCGCCAATTTCGTCGGCGATCTCTGGTCCCAGATCAAGCTGATGCGCCGTGACCAGCCTCTCTTTCTCGCGGTCCTCGGCAACACCTATTTCTGGTTTCTCGGATCCCTTCTCTTCTCAACGGTCGTCGTCTATGGGCCGGATGTTCTCCACGTCGGCCAGACCAGGACCGGCTATCTCAACGCAGCTCTCGCCGTAGGCATCGGCGTCGGCAGCATGATTGCCGGTCTTGTCAGCGGCAACAAGATCGAATATGGCCTCATTCCCCTGGGCTCCATCGGCATGACCATCACCGGCATCGCTCTCGGCACGATGCATGTCGGGCTCAGCGGTTCCGCACTCCTGCTCGGCACTCTTGGATTCTGGGCAGGCTTTTTCGCAGTCCCGGTAAATGCGCTCATCCAGCACCGTCCAGCAGAGGAAAACAAGGGCGGCATCATCGCCGCATCCAACCTCCTTTCATTCGTCGGAATCGCCCTCTCCTCCGGGGCCTACTTTGTCTTCACCAGATTCATTCATCTCAACCCGCGCGGCGTCATCCTCGCCGCATCCTTGATCACCGCTGCCGGCACCGCGTACGTGCTGCTCCTTCTGCCGGAGTGGTTCGGCCGTCTCATGCTCTTCTTCCTCACGCATACCATCTATCGGGTCAAGGTTCTCGGTCGTGACAACTTCCCCGAAAGATCCGGCGCGCTCCTCGTCTGCAACCACATGTCCTTTGTCGATGCGGCCCTCTTGATTGCCTCGACCGACCGGCCCATCCGCTTCCTCATGTACAAGGGCATCTACGAGAACCGCATCGTCAATCCATTTGCCCGCATGTTGAAGGCCATCCCTATCTCCAGCGAGCAGCGCCCGCGCGAGATGATCCGTTCCCTTCGCACCGCCAGTGATGCCCTGCGCAATGAAGAGATCGTCTGCATATTCGCCGAGGGCCAGATTACGCGCACTGGCCAGATGCTCCCCTTTCGCCGCGGACTCGAGCGCATCATGAAAGGCATCGAAGTCCCCATCATTCCGGTGAACCTCGATGGCGTCTGGGGCAGCATCTTCAGTTTCGAGCGCGGCCGATTCCTCTGGAAAATGCCGCGCCGCATTCCCTATCCCGTCACTGTCAGCTTTGGAACTCCCATGCTGCCCACGTCCTCCGCTATCGATGTCCGCTCTGCGGTCCAGGAACTCCAGGCCGAGGCCTTTCGTGAGCGCAAGACCCATATGCTTACGCTCGATCGCGCCTTCGTTCGCACCGCTCGGCGTTTCCCGCTGCGCTTCATGATGGCCGACGGAAAGACCCCGAAGGTCCGATTCTTCTCCGCACTCACAAGAACAATCTACATCGCGCGCCGCCTCCGTTCCGCGATCGGGAATCGCCCCATGATCGGCCTTCTGCTTCCGCCCTCGGTCGGCGGAGCCCTCACCAACTACGCTCTCACCATGCTCGGACGCATCCCCGTGAATCTCAACTACACGGCATCGAGCGAAGTCATCGCCTCTTGCGCAAGACAGTGCGAAGTCGAGGTGGTCGTCACGTCGAAAGCGTTCGTCGAGCGCTTCCCTAACCTCCAGATTCCCTGCCGCACCCTCTTTCTCGAAGATGCACTCGATGTGCCCCGTATCACCGAGAAGCTGCTGGCCTTCTTGCTGGCGCTGGCCGTGCCGCAGAATCTGCTGCGCAAAGCAATCGGGGCCAGTTCCGTCAAGCGCGATATCGATGATATGGCCACCGTGATCTTTTCCAGCGGCAGCACCGGCGACCCCAAAGGCGTCATGCTGACGCACTACAACATTGGATCCAATATCCAGCAGGTTGCCCAGGTTTTCATGCTCGGCAGCAGCGACAGGATCCTCGGAATCCTCCCCTTCTTCCACTCTTTTGGTTTCATGGCGGCGTTGTGGATGCCCGCCTCGAACGGAGTTGGTGTCGTCTATCATCCCAATCCGCTCGACGCCAAGGTGATCGGCGAACTCGTCGGTCAGTACCACGTCACTTTTCTCATTGCCACGCCGACGTTCCTACAGGCCTACATGCGGCGCTGTTCCCCCGAAAGCTTCGGCAGTTTGCAATATGTTCTGGTCGGCGCAGAAAAACTCTCCGATCGCATCGCCCTCGCATTCGAAGACACCTTCGGCATCCGCCCGCTCGAAGGCTACGGATGCACTGAGTGCTCGCCCGTGGTTACCGTCAATACCCGCGACTTCCGAGCCCCAGGCTTCCGCCAGGTTGGCGCACGCCGCGGCAAGATCGGTCATCCGGTCCCCGGCGTTACAGTCAAGGTCGTCGATCTCGATACCGGCCAGCCCGTTGCTCCCGGAACTCCAGGCATGCTCCTTGTCAAAGGACCTAACGTGATGAAGGGCTATCTCGGCAAGCCCGAGAAGACCGCCGAGGTTCTGCACGGCGGCTGGTACACCACTGGCGATGTGGCCCTGATGGAAGAAGACGGATTTCTCACCATCACCGACCGCCTCTCGCGCTTCAGCAAAATCGGGGGCGAAATGGTCCCCCACGTCCGCATCGAAGACAAGTTGCAGGAACTGGCGGGGATCACAGAGCAGGTCTTCGCCGTGACTGCGCTGCCCGATGAAAAGAAGGGCGAGCGCATCGTCGTGATATCGACGCTCTCCGACGAGAAGCTTGCTCCGGTCATCGAGAAATTTGCGCAGTCCGATCTGCCCGCGCTCTGGAAGCCGCGCTCCAACCAGTTCTTTCACGTCGATACGCTGCCGATTCTCGGCACCGGTAAGGTCGATCTGCGCGGTGTCAAGGCGCTGGCGGCATCAATGTCCTGAAAACTCTGGCACTACCAGCGGTAGACCGTCAGATCGTCCATGTACACCGTCGCCGAACCGTAGCCGCCAAGACCGTCGATTTGAAAGTTAGTCAAGAGCGTCGATCCCCATCCCAATGCAAATGCCGAGGGTACCGTCGCATTGACTGCGCTCTGCACACCGTCAAAAGCGACGTATTGGTATGTCACATTCCCTGCACTGTCGCGTGAATAACCAATCTGGATGTGGTGCCATACCCCTGTTTTCCAATTGCGCGGGTTGCACGGTACCGACGTGTGCACCCACTCGTCGATCGGATAGTCCGGCGCTCCCGCATTCTCTGTATAGTCCCATGTGTTTGAATACCCATCGCACTGAAAACCGAAAATGACAGTCTGCCCATTCTCGATCACCTGGTTCATATCCATCTCGATATTCGCGATGTCGCTCGATGGTGAGGCAATGTAAATACGTGCGTCGTACACGAAATTCTGCGCAGACGTATCCGCTCCAAACAATGTCCAATAGCGTTCACCGCCAGAATTCCGATAGCTGATTGAGTATTTCCGCGCGGCTCCGCTCAACGACGGCGAACCGACCAGTTTCATGCTTCCCGTCGATGTGCCGTTGGTCTCAGAGTCGTTCACCAGTTGCCACGTATACGCCTTCTGGATGTTCTTCACTGCGATCGCGTTCGCAGGCATTGAATTGCTGACTGCGGAAACCACCGTGATCGGAACATCGGTAACACACGAGGCGCCGCTGTTTCCCCACGATTTCACGTGCAAAATATGCGTGCCGAGCGACGCCTGAACCGACGCACTGATCGACGTACTGTAAAAAATTGTCGTGCTCGTACTGTTATCGAGCGAATAACCCATCGAGGCGATTGTCTGTGACGAGCATGAAGATGCTGTCGCTCTCAGCGCAAATGGCGAGGAAACCTGGGATCCCGTTGCAGGGGTTGTAACGGTAACGGCAGAAAAGGCGGGCACTGCGCAACCCAGCAGCGCAAGACAAACAACGGCACTGACATATCTCATGGAGAGACTGCCTTTCTCCGAGCGCAGAAACGGCTTGCAAGATCCCTCTTGCTCGAGGCGGCAGACACACACGCCTTAACAGTGCGCCAGGCAGTCCCTGATCAGATCTACTCGACCCGCAATCTCTGGATTGTTGAATTGAAATTACGGGAGGAAACGCTGAGCGTCAATACTGAAATTTGAAAAAGTCGAAAATTGTGTGCCTTCGTCCTTTTTAACTGGAAGGCCCTCTGTCAGCACTCGACCTGCGATTTCGGCATCCCTTGAGATGGATTTGCAGGATGCTGAACGCGACCCTAATCAGTCATATAACGGATCTCGAGCCGGCGCATCCTGTAGCAGGTATAGACCAGCACCAGCGCAATCAGCACCAGCAGCCCCAGCACCGCAACCCAAGCCGAAACAGGTTCCGTCTCTACCGTCAACAATGCGAATATCCCCTCCGCGGGAACACTCACCGGCATCAGGTGACGCAGATAGGACGCAACGCTGAGCTTCTGCAGGAGCGACGGCATGACCGGGTTGATAGCCTCCCACCCCCAAAGCAGCAGTGCCCCGGGCATCGGATTGCGAAAGATCAGGCTCAGCAGCAGAAAAATCGACCCATAACCCAGGCACGCAAGCACGGTAATCAGCAGGTAGGCCTCGATCTGTCCGAACCCCTGCCCGTGCATCATATAATCCCGTCCTGCGGCTCCATAACCCACATACATCAGCACAAAATCCAGCAACACTGCGCCGCCAAACAAAACCACAGAACTCACCGCCCCTGCGAAAAACTTCGAAAGCAGGATCAGTTCCCTTCGCACCGGCGACAACAGGTAATAGTGCAGGCTGCGCTCGATCATCTCTCCACGGATCAGTCGCGAAAAAATTCCCAGGCACCCGAAGAAAATTCCGAGCCGAACGTAATAAAGCTGAACAATCCCCGCCAGCACCTGCGTGTCCTCGCTAACGTCGGCATTGCCCCGGTGCGCATCCACCAGCAGGTGCACCAGTATGATCAGAGCCGGCACAAACGCCAGGAAATAGATCCACCACGCTCGCCGCGTGAATAGATTGCGTCGGATCTCGATGCGCGCAAACCGCCGGAACTGCACCCACCACAGAGACCACGGCTGTTGCCGGAGGTTGCCAATCGTCGCCACAAACTCCGTCATACCGTGCCCCCTTCGGAACCAATCAGGTACTGGTAGATCGCGTTGGCATTGTCATCAAACGGAGCAACAGCTTCAATCTTGACCAGCCCCTCCACCGCGATCTCATTCAGTATCCGGTAGAACTGGTCAACGTCTCCCGTGCGCACAAACACTCCTCGCCCATCGGCGTGCAGCCTCGCTTCCACGCAATGGTTCACCGCGAACATCTTCGAAGCAAGCAATTCAGGACTGTCGCAGCGAACCAGCAGTTGCATCGGTTTGTCACGCACCTCCTGCCGAACCTCGTGAATGTTTCCCTGCGCGATCAGATACCCACCCGTGATGAGAACCACGCGATCCGAAACCCTATCCACCTCGTCAAGAATGTGGCTCGAAATCACTACGTGCATTCCCTGCCTGCCTAGTTCCTGAAACAATGCCAGTGACTCGGCTCTCGCCATCGGATCAAGCCCGTTCAGCGGCTCATCAAGCACCAGCACCCGTGGATGATGTGCAACCGCCTGCGCCAAACGGACCTTTTGCCGCATACCTTTGCTGTATCCGGCGATCTTGCGGTGCGCGGCCGCCGCATCCAGTTGCACGCGTTCCAACGCCTCAACAGCCAGCCCGTGAGCATCTTCGTCGCTCATTCCGAACAGCATCAGGCTGTCGAGCACAAACTGAAAACCCGTCAATCCCCGCGGAAACGAATCGAACTGCGCGCAATATCCCACGTTGCAGAAGAACTCCGTGGCGTTCGATGGCTTCAGCCCCAGCACCGACACCTCTCCGCGCGACGGCTGAACCAGCCCCGTCATCAGGTTCATCAGCGTCGTCTTGCCCGATCCATTCGGACCGACCAGCGTCGTAACGCCCGGCTCAAGCCTGAGCGTGATGCGATTGACCCCCAGCACCTCGCCGTAGAATTTCGAAACATTCTCAAACCGGATTGTGTCCGTCGCCGCATTCATCCGCGCACCACCTCTCGCGCACGAATGCGTGCATTCAGCACTGCGATACACGCCAGTCCCGCCAGCAGCAACACCACCGCCATCGCTGTATTGGGCAGTTCCAGTTGCGGACTCATCAAGGGAGGCGCACCCAGCAGTCGCCGCCAGATCTCCGTCATCACCACGGGAACATTCAGCAGCAATCCCCAATGCGTTCGAAGAATGGCATCGGTAATTCCGCCCACCCCCGCCGGCACGAACACCACGGCAAACATCGCCCCGGTAGCAATCACCCGCCACTTCACCCACGAAGAAACCGCCAAGCCGATCAGCGCCAGAACCACAATCCACAACAGCGAACCCACAACAATTCCAAACGCCAGCCCTAGGTGCGCCATCGCCCAGGGCTCAGGCGACGCGTAGCACTGATACACAAGCAACACCAGCACCGGCATCCACGTTACATACGACAGCGACCACGCCAACGCGATGAACTTACCAAGCACATACCCGAATCGCGAAATCGGATGGCTCAGCAGAATGGGCAGCGCATTATCTCCCAGGTCAAACGAAACCAGCCTTGGCGCAATCCATGCAGCCAGCACCAGCGCAAACCAGCACTGCGTCTCCAGCACATTCACAAAGAACGATTCATTGATAACCAATACAGGACTTCCGCGCAGAACAAGCATCCTGGCAACCGGATTGTCGGCCAGATAAATCATCACCAGTTCCACTACGCATGGCAGAAGAGCTGCGATGAACAGAATCGTCGTGATCTTAGATCCCCAGGCCTCCGCCATCCCGTAGCGAGCCAGCACAAGCGGTCGCCGCCACAGCGATGTCGTCACGCCGTCATACGGCCGGTAATCATGCAGGAAGACTGACATGCTCTACACGGCCTCCTTCATATTCCATTGCCCGCAAAAAGATATCTTCAAGCGAATCCCGCCGCTGCTGGATGCGCCGTATCTCCACGCCGGTCTCCGCCGCTGTCACGTAAAGATCGCGTGCGCTCAGCGCATCCGGCATTACCACCTTCACGCGGCCCCCGGCAAAGGAGGCGCACTCGCACCCGAGCGCCCGCATCTTCTCGGCAAACGCCTCGGTGCTCCCCGTCATCTCCATCTCTATAAAGTTGCGATGCGACCGCCGCTCCTCCTCGATGTTTGAAATCGCCGCGATCCGCCCCTTGTTCAGGATCAATACTTCGTCGCAGGTCTCATCGATATCACGCAACAGGTGCGACGAGATCAGCATGTGCATGCTGCCCTCTTTGCGAACTTCCTTGATCAGTTGCACCATCCGCTGCCGCGCCATCGGATCCAGCCCGTTGGTCGGCTCATCCAGAATCAGCAGTTTCGGCCCATGTGCCAGCGCCTGCGCCAGCTTGATCAGCTGCTTCATTCCCAGCGAGTAGGTGCGGATCTTGCGATACCGCACCTCGCCCAACCCGACATAAAACAAGGCTTCGTGCGCCCGCTCCAGCGCAGCGGCGGGCGGTAGCCCCGCAAGTTCGGCCATGTAGCGCACGAACCGCACCCCGTTCATGTTGCCGATGAACGAGTCGTTCTCGGGCATGTAGCCCACGCTCTCCCGGATCCGCATGCGGTCGGTGCGCACATCCAATCCCAGCACCTTCGCCCCACCGGCCGAGGGCTCGTGGAACCCAAGCAATGTGTTGATTAGCGTAGACTTTCCTGCTCCGTTCGGCCCCAGAAGTCCAATGGCGCGGCCGCGCAACTCTCCTGTCAGCCCGTTGAGAACGGTGCGGCCGCCAAGCCGCACCTCCAGCCGATCAAGTGCAATCACGCCCATGTCTTCTCTTACGAACTCCTCACTGCATTTGTTCCGAACCGCTCGTCCGATCTCCACCTTCCGAGTGCAGTAATTTCCCCAGCGTCAGAAAGTCGAATCCGAACAGGTTGCTGTTGCTTGCAATCTCGATCCCCGCGTCCTTGCCCCACGCACAGATCGCCGTCGGACGCGAATCCGCAGCCAGTTTCCTGATCGCGTCCGCTGCTTCGCCATTCAACTGCGATAGCAGCGGCGTCACCACCGGCCCAAGATTCTGATATGCAACAGCCGAGTAGTTCTCGTTCTGATCCACCGGCAGCAGTGCCTTGAAACTGGATGCATGTCCCAGCGTATTGCCACTCGCATGCGTCTGCAGCGCTTCCATCAGCAGCGCCCGCGTCTGCGCCATCACCAGGTATCCGCTCGCGTACGTATATTCCGCCACAATCGCGCCTGTGGTTGAATTATGAACCTCGTAGAACGTCTGTGCGCCAGACTGATCCTTGCTGATCGTAACCCCATGCGCATCCTTGCCCTGCATATGGTTATCGACCGCCTGTACCAGTTGCTCCAGCGTCGTCTCAAACCGTCCGGAATCCCGCACCTCAATCACTGCCTTCCACGCTGGCGTCGGCAGCACCGGCCCATCCAGCGCAAACAGGAACTCACCGCCAAGATTCCCGGCCAGATCGTTGCGAATATCGATGCCCAGTTCCTCCTGCGCCTTGTTGAATTCATCCGTGCCGTTCTCTTGCGTCGACATCATCGCCACCATGTCATCCACAATCGCCGAAGGTTCCTTCGTAACTCCGGCAAACACCAGTGCCGCGTTCGGTGAAACGAAATCCAGCGATCCAACAGCCGCCGGCGCGCCCAGCCACGACGCCACCCGCTGACGATTCCCGGCGAACTGCAGGTTCAGATGATTCTCCGTTGCCCCATTCGTCTCCCGATGCTCAGCGATCAGGTACCGCACACCACCCATCCCCGACTCTTGCATCAAGCTCGTGGCGTGCGTCCCGCCGTGACTGGCCATCTCTCCCACCATCTGTTGCAGGTTGGCAGCCAGAATGATCCCGGCCCCTCGATTGTAGGCCGCTGTAATCCGCTGACCGAACTCACTGTTTGCAAACCCGCTCGCACCCGCATCAAGCTGCGCATCAATCGTCTTCAGCGTGTCAATGCTGTTCGAGAAGACAACTTCCTTTTCGCGGACAAGTGCGTATCCGCCGTTCCCCTGGCCTCCGCCGGAGGTCGCATGCAGTCCATCCTCATCCAGCACCGTCAGCTTGCCATGCGCGTCCGAAGCGAACTCCTGCTTCAACAGATCCGCCAGCCCGCCCCGCTGCACATCGGCAACCACCGCGAACCCGGCTCCTGTCTGCTGCTTCAGCGCCACAATCACCATCTCGTCGCCGACATACTGGCTCAGATCGTGCAGCTTGTTGACCAGCGCATCCAGTTCCGCCGTCTTGTCCTGCTTTCCGCTGTTCCACCACTGCTGCAGTGCAGAGCTCTGCTTCAGCTGGTCCTCGAAAATCGCCTTCGCCTGCGTGACGAAATCCCCCAGGTTCGGAATGCTGACGTAGAGTTGCGTCTCCACCGGCATCCGGCTCAGCAAGTCGCTTCCATAACGCGGCTGCGGCAGAGGAATCTGCGCGATCTTGTGCTCGAGCAGCGTAAGCTGAGCCAGCAGTCCCAGGTACTCATCGCGATTTGGACTCCACGCAACCTGCTCGCTCACCGGCTCAGGAACGAGGTTCTGGGACGTCGTGAACTCATCTCCCGCGTGCACCATCGACCGCACGCCTGCGTGTCGAACCTCGACCGCTCCCTGCACCACCGCCACCCGCGATCCCTTGATCCCGGCATCCACTGAGAACACCGTCCCCGTCACGCCAACCCGGCAATCGTCTGTCTGCACATAGAGGTGACCCGATTTCCTCTGCGCTGCCTTCACGATCAGAGCACCGTGATCCAGGTCCACCGTCACGTTGTGTCCGCGCGCACCAATGCTCACCGCGCTGCGCTCGTTCATCTCTACCGTCGAGCCGTCCGCGAGACGCAACACTGCGTGCGATCCGCCCGAAGTCCGCAGTACATCGCCCTCATGTAATTGGGCGCCGGCGTTCATCAGCCGATCACCCGAATCCGTGATCAGCGAGGCCGATCCATCGATCGACTGCACCTCCGCCCGCACTCCCGGCGGAACCTTCCAATACGCCTGGTAGACAAACAATCCAGCCGCTGCCACAGCTAGCGATGCCGCCATCGCCCAAGCCATCGTCCACGGCCGAACCTTCGTGCGTGCCGGCATCACCTTCGGCGCCGACCAGTTCACCGCGCCCACGCCGCGGAACCGTCGGTAGCACACACCGCACTCATGCAGATGCGCCTCCACCAGCAAGGTCTGACCCACTGACAGAGTCCCCGCCCGGTACGCGTCCAGCAAAGGCCGCATGTCCTCGCAACTCTTAATCGCATTCGCATCGTCAGCAAATGCGATTCCCAGTCTCCCCGCCACCTTCTCCGCAGAATCGGACAGTTCGCCGCCATCCGGCGCAGCCGTCCGCATCGCCCGCGTCGCCTGATCCAGCAACTCCTCGTCATGGTTCTTCATCGGTTCCCCCGTTCCATCTCCCTGAGCCGTTTCTTCAGCTTCGATCGCGCCTGGTGCAGCGTGACGGCCACAACGGCCTGCGACGTGTGCATGAGAGCGGCAATCTCGCGATTGTCCAGCTCTTCAACGTAGCGCAGCGTGAACATCTCCGCAGCTCGCGGACTCAGCTCGCCAAGAGCGGTGCGCAGCCAAGCCAACATCTGGCTGTTCGCAGCCTCGTTGTCAGGCCTCGATCCGCGATCCTTTGCTGCAACTTCCGCGACCGCATCCAGCGGTTCGATCGCCGCAACTCGTCTCCGCCGAAGCAGGTCGAGCGCCCCGTTGATCGCCGCGCGGTACAGGTAGCTGCCCGCGTTGCTGACCGCAAGGTCGTCGCCTGCCGTCAATCGTAAAAACACGCTCTGCGCTACGTCCTCCGCATCTGCCATGCTGCCTGTAATGCGATAGGCCGCCAGCAGAACACGACGATGGTGCATTCCGAACAGGTCGGAAAGACGCTGGCGCGTTTCCACCGCCGGCATGGTTGGGAGGGCGATTGCCACGGGCTTGCCTTTCTGACCGTTCATAGGGATGACGTTGAAACCAGCAAAACATTAATCGGACTGAATCCAATTACGTCAAAATGCTCCTAAATGTTCAGATTCGGGTCATCCCGAAAAGCCATCGCCCCAATCGAAAACCGTGGGGTTCGAAAGCACAGGTTTAAGAGCCTTTAGCTCGAAGCTAGAGGCTGGCTGTCTTGAATCTGCCCATTATTCCGTTCTCGCCAGCGTAGCCACCAGCTGATCCCGGTTGCGATTGGCCAGCGAATCCGCATTGGCCAGCACGCGCATCCATACCACTCCCGCCAGTCCGGCTAATACCAGCAGGCATACGGGTGCCAGCCATTCCCTGCCAAAGTAGTTGCACAGTTCCAGGACAGCCACTCCGCAACCGATCACGAACATCTGGATCAGCATGCTGACTAGCGCGCTCGCCTGCGATCCGCGCTGACGTGAAATCCGCCCGAGATTCACCCGGTATGGCATGGTCAGGGAGAGCAGGTTCCCCGCTGCAAGGTTCGCTGGAAGGGCAAACAGCACCCAGGCCGCTGTCGTCGCCAGCAGTGCCGGTTCAGGCTCGCCCAGCCGTAACGACGCAAACACTCCGGCGAGAACCGCGACCACGCTGAAAAGCACTCCGTGAAGAATGTTTTTGGCCAGCAGAACCGACCGGATCGGGGTGGGAGAGAGAAACAGAACCTGGATTCCAGTCCCCTCTGCTCCGAGATTGTTGAAGATCATCTGCGTAAATCCAAGCAGCGCGTAGCAGACACACAGCGGAAAGGCCAATTGAAACGCACGTCCGCCTGCTGCGTTTCTCAAAACTGAACTGATCACAAGCACAGTCACGAGCGGCGCCCCCATCGCAAACAGGAGCGGCATCGAACGAGGAATCGTGCGCAGCTCCTTCTCCATCACTGCGGCAATCGGGCCAGAGCCATCGAGTAACCACCTGCTGTCTTCTTCACTCCTCTTGCGGGCCGCCGGTGCCTCGCTCAGCCGTTCGCCACGATATTCCGCGCGAAGCCTCACTCCCAACACAGTTCCCGTGGCCAGAATGTAGAGACCAAGACCCCCGATCGATACCAGCAGGAGCTCCGTCCCGCCCTTCGTCGACTCCGTGATGGCCTCCGCTGTAAGACCCGGCGGCAGCCAGGGCTCGACAGCCATTGCCCATCTGCTGTATTTCGGAATTTCGTGCAGGATCGCGCCGCCATCCGATCGCCTTGTCCCATGTCTGTGCCCAAAGTGTCCGTTTTGCTCGTGCAATGCCGGATTCAGCAATTGCAGGCTCAGCATGAACAGCAGGAACAGCGCGCTCACAATTTCCCGCGTCCTGCGTTTCGCCATCCAGCGGTCCACCCAGGCAAGAACCGTGCGCGCCAGCAGCACATTGAATACCGCGTACTCCGCCAGCGTCAACGCTGTCCAGCCGGCAAGGTCCGGCCGTACCAGCGTCACACCTGTCCAGATACCCAGGCAGCAGATTCCTCCAAGAAGTGCGGGAACATCCACCAGCCCAAAGACGATGCTCAATAAGTAAAACGAGCCAAAGCTGACGGGAAACCTCAATACTCCGCTGAGATCGAACTGCTCCTGGAAGGAAGCAAGCGCAATTGGCAGCACTTGCCAGACAAGGAAGACCACCCAGAACAATGCGCCCAGGTATTGGAAATGTCCGCTTGTCATCAGCGAATACGCCCCGGCGCCCAGACCAAAACCAAGCGAAATTCCCATCAGCGTGTAGATGAGGAACGCGACGCCCCGCGCCCCAAATTCAAACGCACCCTGGACCGAACGCACGTTGTTCGCCAGCATCCGGAATCGCATCCCTACAAGCGCTAGATACTGGCGGCGCGCCAAGCGGCTCATCGGGCTGGCCGATCCAGCGACCGTCGCCGCTATGTGCTCTACGCCAGCCATGAAAGCTCCTGCGGCGCATCCTGCCCCCCCGCACCAACAATGGAGAGGAAGATCTCCTCCAGGGTCAGCCGTTGCTCGCCTTCCGATCCAGGAAGCGTGCTTGCCACCCCGGCGCGCAGATCTTCAATCGATCCGTTGGCGACCAGTCGTCCTTGATGAATGATGGCCACATGGCTGCAGAGCCGTTCCACAATTTCCAGCACATGCGTGGTCAGAAAGATCGTGGCCCCGCGATTGATCATTCCCTGCAACATCGTCTTCAGCATGCCCGCCGCAATGGCATCCACGCCTTCAAACGGCTCATCGAGAAACAGAACCCGCGGCCCGTGAATAACTGCGGCAGCGAGCGCGAGCTTCTTCTGCATCCCGTGCGAGAAGTCAGTGATCAGCTTGCGGCGTTCATCCGCCAGTTGCATGAACTCCAGCAGCTCCTCGGTGCGGCGATTCACAGTTTCCCGCTCCAACCCGTACATGCGCCCCACAAAGCGCAAATATTCCGGCGCAGTCAGACGGCCAAGGAGCGCCATCCCCTCCGGCACAACCCCAATCTGACGCTTCAAATCGAGCGCATTTGCCTTGAATGGCTGCCCGAGGATCTCTATACTCCCCGCCGTCGGTTCCAGCAGCCCCGTCAGCATTTTGATGGTGGTCGATTTTCCCGCCCCGTTCGGTCCAAGAAACCCGAAGAACTGCCCGGTCGATACGGTAAATGACACATCCTGTACTGCGGTCAAGGCGCCAAAGGTTCGAGTCAGTCCACGTGTCTGAATCGCCGGAGTTTCCATCTGGGCCAAGAATATCAAGTAGGACGCAAGCCGCAATACCACGCCCGTAGCAAGCAATGACTACAAGCTGAAACCTAGGAGCTCAGAACTGCATCTCCCATCGGATCGTT
>Ga0335079_10002196_pt1 | contig 22539 bp, 25 predicted proteins | sample Lox_Sample_33_FD_206719 | JGI IMG/M metagenome (GOLD analysis project Ga0335079, IMG submission 206719) | Soil microbial communities from Loxahatchee National Wildlife Refuge, Florida, United States - Lox_Sample_3.3 | ecosystem: Environmental > Terrestrial > Soil > Wetlands | place: USA... | reverse complement strand
TTTTCTCGCTGGTCGGGAAAGTGCGGAATACAGGACTGGTGGAGATGCCTCTCGGCACTCCGATCAAGACCTTTGTCTATGACATCGGAGGCGGCGCAGGCAACGGCAAGTCCATCAAGGCCGTGCAGACCGGCGGGCCCTCCGGAGGGTGCATCCCGCAAGAAATGTTCGATACCCCGGTCGACTACGAAACCCTCGCGCAGCTCGGCTCCATCATGGGCTCCGGCGGCATGGTGGTGATGGATGACGACAACTGCATGGTCGATGTCGCCCGCTATTTCATCGAGTTCACGCATTCCGAATCGTGCGGCAAGTGTGTTCCCTGCCGCGTCGGCCTCGATCAGGCACTCCAAATCCTGAACGGGTTCACCGAGGGCACCGGAACGCAAGCGCAACTGCAATTGCTCGATGAGCTCAGCCGCATGATCCGCGACACCTCGCTGTGTGGTTTGGGGCAGACCGCGCCCAACCCGGTCCTCACCACCATGCGCCACTTCCGGGATGAGTTCGATGACCACATTGTCGCCCGCCGCTGCAATGCGGGTGTGTGCTCGCGCCTCGCCTTATCGCCGTGCGAGAACAGTTGCCCGCTTCATATGAACGTCCCGCGGTACCTTCAGTTGCTCAAGGAAAGCCGCCTCGAAGACGCCTTCGTTTCTGTGGTCCTCGACAACCCGCTTCCCGCGTCCACCGGCCGCGTCTGCCAGCATCCGTGTGAAGATCGCTGCCGCCGCCAGATGGTCGACTCGGCCGTCAATATGCGTGAAGTTCATCGGTTCATTGCCGACTCGATCTTCACTTCGGATCAGTGGGATCACGCGGTCAATCGAGTGCTGGAGCGCAGATTGGCGCCCACTGCCAAGAGAATTGCGATCGTAGGGTCCGGCCCCGCAGGCTTGACCGCCGCGTTCTATCTGGCCTTATTCGGTCATGCGGTCACGGTCTTCGAAAGCCGGCCCGAGCCCGGTGGCATGTTGCGCTACGCCTTGCCCGAGTACCGACTGCCCAAAGCCGTCCTCGCGCGGGAGATCGACTTGATCCGCCGCGCGGGTGTGGAATTCTCGCTGGGTGTGCGGGTCGGCGCCGATATCGGCTTGGACGACCTCGATAATCAGTTCGACGCCGTATTCCTTTCAATCGGCACCTGGCAGGAATCGAAGGCGCGTATTCCCGGAACGGAACTCAATCGCGTCATGGCCGCCGTCCCATTCCTGGAGGCGGTTGCGCGCGGTGAGCCCGTTCCCCTTGGCCGCCGCGTCGTCGTCATCGGCGGCGGCAATGCAGCCATCGATTCCGCGCGCACCGCTCTTCGCCAGGGTGCGGAGGTTTCGGTCGTCTATCGCCGGGAACGCAAAGACATGCCGGCCATCGCCGAAGAGACGCTCGAGGCCGAGCGCGAAGGCGCCCGCTTCCTCTTCCTCGCCGCGCCTCACCGTATTCTCGGCGATGCCAACGGCGGCGTCAAAGCGCTTGAGATTGTAAGGACGCGCCTCGGTGAGTTCGATTCCTCGGGCCGCCAAAAGCCGGTTGCTACCGGAGAAATCGTCCGGCTCGAATGTGAAAGCATCGTCCTTGCCGTCGGCGAGAGTGTGGATCAGGAATTCTGCCGCGGCTCTGGCTTGAACCTGACCGATTCCGGTTCCGTCATCGTCGACCGCTTTACGCTCGCGACCAGCCGCGAGAAGTTCTATGCCGGCGGCGATATGGTGACCGGCGCTTCAAATGTCTCGAAAGCCATGTCCTGCGGAAAACAGGCTGCGCGCAGCATCGATCGCCGTCTTACCGGAAAGGATCGATTCTCCAGCCTCTTTCCCGGCTGGGAATACGATCGGACGGCGGATAGCGCGAACCTCGATGCCCGGCGGCATGAACCTGCCGAGCGCTCGGTTGCCGACCGGCTTACCGGCTTGGATGAAGTCGTGCTCGGTTTTGCCGCTGCCGATGCCGCCGCGGAGTCGGGCCGTTGCCTGCGCTGCGATGTGCGCGCGTGAAAGGAGACTCGTTTGCCGCGAAGATCAATTCGAATCGACGGAGAACTGGTGCAGGTTCCGACTGGACAATCCGTCCTCCAGGCCGCTCGTGCCGCCGGCCGCGTCATCCCCACTCTGTGCCACTTCGAGGGCTTGCGGCCGTCGGGAGCTTGCCGCCTTTGCATTGTCGAGGTCTCCGGCACCAACCGCCTGCTACCCGCCTGCACCACGCCCGTCGAGGATGGAATGGCCGTCACCACCTCGTCGCCTCGCTTGACCGCCTACCGCCGGATGATTGTCGAGCTCTTGCTGGCCGAGCGCAATCATGTCTGTTCGGTCTGCGTCGCGAATGGTCACTGCGAGCTGCAGAACATCGCCATGTCCCTCGGCGTCACCCGAGTCCGCTTTCGCTACCGCTATCCTCTCTTGCCTGTCGATCATTCGCACGAACGCTATCTGCTTGACCACAATCGCTGCGTGCTCTGCTCGCGATGTGTGCGCGTCTGCGCTGAATTGGAAGGCGCGCATGTGTGGGATTTCATGTCCCGTGGAATTCAACTGCTCGTGGTCAGCGACCTCAATCAGCAATGGGCCGATTCCCAGGCTTGCACCAATTGCGGCAAATGTGTCCACGCCTGTCCCACCGGAGCCCTCGTCGAAAAGGGCCGCGCCGTGGAGGAAATGGCCAAGCGTGGCGCTCAGGTTGCTCAGGTTGCGATGAAACGGAGTCTGAGGCCATGACGAAGCTGCGGCTCGCTACGGTTTGGCTCGACGGCTGCTCGGGTTGCCACATGTCTCTGCTCGACCTCGACGAATCCATCCTGGCCGTCGCGGAAAAAGCGGACCTCGTCTATGGCCCGCTCGTGGATGCGCCGGAGTTTCCTGAGAACGTCGACGTCACGCTCGTCGAAGGCGCCGTATCCAGCCAGGAAGACTGGAAAAAGATTCAGCTCATCCGCGGCCGTACACGCATCCTGGTTTCGCTCGGCGATTGCGCAGTCACCAGCAACGTGCCTTCCATGCGCAACTCCATCCCTGTGAACCGGCTGCTTCGCCGGATCTACAGCGAGGGAGCTGACATAGGCGACGCCTTGCCCGCCGCAGGTGTTCCCGCCCTGTTGCCTCAAGCCCGGCCCTTGCATGATTTCGTCGCCGTCGACGCCTATTTGCCCGGCTGCCCTCCCCCGCCGCAGGCAATTCTGGCTCTGCTCTCGGATTTGTTGTCCGGTAAGAAGCCCGCCGTTACCACCAAATTTGGCTAGGTGCACGATGAAAAAAATCATCATCGACCCCGTAACCCGAATCGAAGGCCACGCGAAAATCACCATCCACCTCGATGACTCGGGGCAAGTCACCGGAACGCAGTTCCATGTGACGCAGGTGCGCGGGTTCGAAAAGTTCGTCGAAGGCCGCCCGTTTTACGAAATGCCCGGCATCACCGCGCGCATTTGCGGCATCTGCCCCATCAGCCATCTGCTGGCTTCGGCCAAAGCGTGTGATGCCATCATGGCGGTCCGTATTCCGCCCGCCGCTCGCCTGATTCGCGAGCTCATCCATTGCGGCCAATTCGTGCAATCTCATGCGCTCAGCTTCTTCCACCTTTCCGCCCCCGATCTGCTGTTGGGATTCGATTCCGACCCCGTCCGGCGCAACGTCCTGGGTCTGGCTGAGAAGCGCCCCGAACTCGCCCGCAACGGCATCGAGCTCCGCAAGTTCGGGCAGCGCATCATCGAGGGGGCTGCCGGCGAACGCGTCCATCCGTCCGGCATTGTTCCCGGCGGCATGAACCGTCCGCTCGATCCCGATGTCCGCGACGAGATCTTGCTCAATCTCGCCCCCGCCCGTGACATTGCGCGCAAAACTCTCGAGCTCTTCAAGAGCGTGCTCGATCAGTTTCCGGATGAAATCGCCAGTTTTGGAAGCATGGATAGCATGCACGCCGGGCTGGTGGATGAAAGCGGCGGTCTGCAGCTTTATGACGGGCTCCTCCGTTTTCGCGACTCCACCGGAGACATTGTTGCCGACGGGCTGCCCGCGGAAAGATACCAGGACTATATTGGCGAGGCGACCCTGACTGACTCCTATTTGAAGGCTCCTTACTATAAACCGCGCGGCTATCCCGCCGGCATCTATCGTGTGGGTCCTCTCGCGAGGCTGAATGCCGCAGACCACCTGGGTACGCCCGCGGCCAATGCGGAACTGGACGAATTCCGCCAGCGCTTCGGTGCCGTGGTCGCCAGTTCCTTCCACTATCACTACGCGCGCCTCATCGAAATCCTTTACGCGCTCGAACGCATTCGAACGCTGCTCGATTCACCCGGCATCCTCGATCCGCACGTCCGGGCCCAGGCAGGCGTGAATGCGCTTCAGGGCATCGGCATGGCGGAGGCGCCGCGCGGCATCCTCATCCATCATTACAAGGTGGATGAGTTGGGAGCGATCAAGTGGGCCAACCTGATCATCGCCACCGGCCACAACAACCTCGCCATCAACCGTAGTGTCGAGCAGGTGAGCAAGCGATTCATTCGGGACGGCCGCGTGGAAGAAGGAATGCTCAACCGGGTCTCAGCGGTCGTGCGTGCCTATGATCCCTGCCTGAGCTGCTCCACTCACGCCGGCGGCCGCGTGCCGCTCCACATCGTTTTGGTAAATGCCGATGGATCCGTCCTCGATGAAATCCGCGGCTGACGGCCCGTTATTCATCGGCTATGGCAATGCGCTGCTCGGTGACGATGGTGCTGGCGCGTATGTCGCGGCGTCGTTGCGCCGGCGCGGCCTGAATGCCATTGCCGTTCCCCAACTCACGCCGGAATTGGCCGATCTCTTGTGCCGCGTTGAAGTCGCCATCTTCATTGATGCGAACGCTGCCCTGCGCCCCGGCGAAATGAGCATCACTCCACTCCGTGAAGCCGGTCATTCGCTTTTCGAACATGAGATCAGCCCCGCCGGTTTGCTGAGGCTGGTTAGAGAAGTCTATCATCGCGCTCCCGATTCGCTGCTCATCAACTTGGGCGCGCGCTCGTGCGAACTCGGGGCCCCTCTTTCCACCGCCATTCGTCGTGCGGCGCGGGAAGCCGTGAATTTCTGTGTGCAGTTTCGAGGTTTATAATAGGAGTTAAGGAGCTGTAATTCTATGTCCGCTGCTGGCGCGCACACGCGGGCAGTGGTGGATCGCGGTGCTCTCGAAAAGCTGATCCCATCCTTGGAGAGCCGCGGTTACCAGGTGGTAGGACCGGTCGTTCGCGATGGCGCCATTGTTTACGACACACTGAAATCGCTCGACGAGCTTCCCGCTGGTTGGACCGAGGAGCAGCAACCTGGCCGCTATCGCCTCCGCAAACGCGAAGACGGCGCCTTGTTCGGCTACACCGTCGGCCCGCAGAGTTGGAAGAAGTTTTTTCATCCGCCCGAGGTGCGCCTCTTTCAAGTTCAGCGCAATAACGGCACGTTCCACATTCTCGAGGAGACCGGCCCGCCGCCGCGCTATGCTTTGTTGGGCGTGCGGGCTTGTGAGCTCGCCGCCATCGAGGCGCAGGATCGTGTCCTCGCCCAAGGCCGCTTCGCCGATACGGTCTATCGCGCGCGCCGGCAGCAGGCGTTCATTGTCGCGGTCCACTGCACCGAATCCGCGCCGACATGCTTTTGCGCGTCTATGCGTACCGGCCCGCGCGCGGCCGCCGGCTTCGATCTCGCCTTGACGGAAATCGCCGAAGACGGCGCTTCTCGGTTCGTGGTCGATATCGGTAGCAGCCAGGGCGCCGAGATCCTGCAGCAGATGGAATCTCATCCGGCATCTCCGGAGATCTGCCGCCACGCCGATGAAGCGGTCGCCCGCGCGGCTCAGCAGAGCCGCGCTATCGATATCGACGGTCTTCACGACAAGCTCGAGGAAAGCTTCGACCACCCCCGCTGGGATGACATCGCGCGCCGCTGCCTGACGTGTGGCAACTGCACGCTAGTCTGCCCAACCTGTTTTTGCACCACCGTCGAAGACACCAGCGACGTCACCTGCCAGCATGCTGAGCGCTGGCGCAAGTGGGACTCCTGCTTCACGCAGACGTTTTCTTACATCCACGGCGGCAGCGTACGGCAGTCGGCCAAATCCCGTTATCGCCAGTGGATGATGCACAAACTGGCGTTCTGGACCGACCAGTTCGGCGGTTCCGGATGCGTGGGCTGCGGCCGCTGTATTACCTGGTGTCCCGCCGCCATCGATATTACCGAAGAAGTTCGCGCCATCCGGGACGGTATCCCCGCCTCCACAACTCAATCAAGGGAGAAGGACGATGGAAACACTTGAACGGATTCTGGCAGAGCACCCGTTCTTCGAAGGGCTCGCTCCGGAGTACCTCAAACTGTTGGTCGGCTGTGCGTCCAACGTGCGGTTTGAGGTGGGATCCTGCCTGTTCCGGCAAGGCGAGGAGGCGAATCAGTTCTATCTGATTCGCCACGGCCGCGTGGCCATCGAGATCAAAGAACCGCAGTGTTCGCCGGTGGTGGTCGAGACGCTGGAGAAAGACGACGTCCTCGGCTGGTCGTGGCTGGTGGCGCCGCACTACTGGCGCTCCGATGGCCGCGCTGTCGAGGTTACTCGCGCCATCGCGCTCGATGGGAAATGCCTGCGCACCAAGTGCGAGCAGAACCACGATCTCGGCTATGAGCTGATGAAGCGGTTTATCGGAATCCTGGAACAGCGGCTGCAGTCCACCCGGATGCAGCTCTTGGATGTTTATGCCCATCACTGAAGAGATCGCCGGCGCCACCGCAATCTCCGACGCGATGCTTCCCCTCCCTTACCGCATGGCGGAGATCACGAAGGAGACAGCCGACACGTTCACCTTCGCGCTCGAGCCGCTCGACGGCGGGCGGCTGCCCGGTTTCGCGCCGGGGCAGTTCAGCATGCTGTACGTTCCCGGAGTCGGTGAGTTGCCGATTTCGATCAGCGGCGATCCCGACGACCTCAGCCGCTTGACCTATACCGTCCGGTCAGTGGGCCTGGCGACCAATGCTCTCGTCAGCCGGGCGCGTGGCGATTGGATCGGCGTTCGCGGACCCTTCGGCGCCTCATGGCCGGTGGAAGCGGCCCGCGGCAAAGATGTCCTGATTGTCGCGGGAGGCATCGGGTTGGCGCCGCTTCGCCCCGTCATCTACCACGTTCTTCGCCGCCGTGACGACTATGTGCGGCTCATCGTGCTGTATGGCGCGCGCAGCCCGCACGATCTGCTGTTCCGGAAAGAATTGACCTCCTGGACGCATGCGCCCGACACGCATGTCCTCACCACCGTCGATTACGGCGGTGTCTCCTGGCATGGACGTGTGGGCGTGGTTACGACGCTGTTCCGCCACCTCCGGCTGCACTCCGACCGCACCATCGCCATGATCTGTGGACCCGAGATCATGATGCGCTACGTGGTCGCTGAGCTTCGGGAAACGCGCGGCGTCGATGCGAGCAGCATCTATGTTTCCATGGAACGCAATATGAAATGCGGCATTGGCGAATGCGGTCACTGCCAGTTTGGGCCGTATTTCATTTGCCGCGACGGCCCGGTCTTCTCCTATGACCGGCTGCAGAACCTGTTGGAGCGCCATGAAATTTAAAATCCACGGAAAGCCCACGGTTGCCGTCTTCAAGTTCGCCTCGTGCGACGGATGCCAGTTGAGCCTGCTGGATGCCGAGGACGATCTGCTTCCAGTTGCCGGCGCCGTGAACATCGTCTATTTTCCGGAAGCTACGCGCACTATGCTGAAAGGCCCCTACGACATCGGTCTCGTAGAAGGCTCGATCACCACGCATCACGATGCCGAGCGCATCCAGCACATCCGCCGGCAGTGTCACGTGTTGGTGACGCTCGGCGCGTGCGCCACCGCCGGCGGTATCCAGGCTTTGCGGAACTGGCAGGACGTCGATGAGTTCGTTCGCGCCGTCTACGCCACTCCGGCGTTCATCAGTACCTTGAAGCTGTCTACGCCGGTGGCCGAGCACGTGCCCGTGGATTTCGAGCTGCGCGGCTGCCCTATCAACAAGCACCAGTTGATCGAGCTGATCGCGGCCACGCTCGCCGGGCGCAAGCCGAACGTTCCGACCTACAGCCTGTGCGTCGAATGCAAGCGCAACGGCAACGTCTGCGGCCTGGTCGCGCACGGGGTGCCGTGCCTCGGCCCGGTCACGCAAGCCGGGTGTGGCGCGCTCTGCCCAAGCTATCATCGCGCCTGCTTCGGATGCTTCGGCCCGATGGAAACCCCGAACACCGCGTCTCTCACCGGCCGCTTCCGCATCCTGGGCCAGAGCGATCCGCAGATCACGCGCGCCTTCCGCGGCTTCAACGCCTGGGCCTGGCAATTCCGAAAGGCGAGCGAGGAGCATGAACACGTATGAGCGAGACGGCGAGCAAATCTCACACCATCAAGGTGGACTACCTCGCCCGGGTCGAAGGCGAAGGCGCGCTCTACGTCAAGCTGAAAGGCGATCAGGTCACCGACGTCAAGTTCAAGATCTTCGAGCCCCCGCGCCTCTTCGAGGCATTTCTGCGCGGCCGGCATTTTTCCGAAGTTCCGGATATCACATCCCGCATCTGCGGCATCTGCCCCATCGCGTATCAGATGAGCTCGGTGCACGCCATTGAGCGCGCGCTCGGCGTCACCATCGATCCCGCGGTCCGGCTCCTCCGCCGTTTGTTCTATTGCGGCGAGTGGATCGAAAGCCACGCCCTCCATGTGTTCATGCTGCACGCGCCCGATTTTCTGGGCTATCCCGACGTCATCCAGATGGCGCGCGATCATCGCGAGGTGGTCGAGCAGGCCCTGCGCCTGAAGAAGATCGGCAATGCCATCGTCACGCTGATCGGGGCCCGCGAGATTCATCCTCTCTCGGTGGCAGTCGGCGGTTTTTACAAGGTCCCAACCGAGAACGAGCTTCGTGTGTTGACTGACGACCTCAAGTGGGCGCTCGATGCGTCGCTCGCGGCGACCCGGTTAGTGGCGGGCTTCGACTTTCCTGAGTTCGATGAGGACTATGAGTTCGTCGCCCTCTCGCATCCCGACGAGTACCCGTATAACGAAGGACGCCTGATCTCGAACAAAGGCCTCGACATCGATGTGAGCGCCTATGAAGAGCACTTTCTCGAGCAGCACGTGAAGCACTCCAACGCCCTTCAATCCGTGCACCGCGGCCACGGTTCCTATCTGGTCGGTCCGCTGGCCCGCTTCAATCTCAATTTTGATAGGCTGCCGGATGTTGCCCAACAGGTCGCGCGCGAGTGCGGCCTGACGGTGCCCTGTCGGAATCCGTTTCGCGGCATCGTGGTCCGCGCCGTCGAGCTGGTGTTCGCCTGCTGGGAGGCGCTGCGGATTATCGAGGAATACCGCCAGCCCGCCGCGCCGCGCGTCGAAGTGCCGGTTCATGCCGGCAAGGGGTGCGCGATCACGGAAGCGCCGCGCGGGATTCTCTACCACCGGTACGAGATCGACAATCAAGGGCTCATCCGGTTCGCCAAGATCGTCCCGCCGACTTCGCAGAATCAGAAGCGGATCGAAGACGATCTCTGGCACTTCGTCCCGCAATTGGCGCACCGCGATCCCGAGGAGGTGACCTGGAAATGCGAGCAGGCCATTCGCAACTACGATCCCTGCATCTCTTGCGCGACGCATTTCCTCAAGTTGCACGTGGAACGGGAGTAAGGCTTGCTGATCCTGGGTTGTGGCAATGACGACCGCTCGGACGACGCCGCCGGGCTGCTGGTGGTGCGCCGATTGCGTGATCTCGGAATTGATGCCTATGAGTCCGACGCGCTCAGTCTGCTCGATGCCTGGAGCGGCGCGCGCGAGGTGGTGGTCGTCGACGCGGTCGTCAGCGGAGCGCCGCCCGGCACGATCACGAGCTGGGACGCCGCGGCACCACTGGCTGCTGGTGAATTCCGGTGCTCGACCCACAACCTGGGCCTTGCGGAAGCGATCGAGCTGGCGCGGGTGCTGGGACGGCTTCCGGCAAAATTGACGATTTACGGGATCGAAGCCAAGTGCTTCGAGCGCGGCGGAGTGCCGTCGGCAGAAGTCAGAGAGGCGGTACCGCGGCTAGCCGCGGAGATACAGCGCATATTCCGCGGCGCTGACGATGAGGAGGGAAACCGCACCAAACAGCCGCACAACCCGGAGATACTGGTCCGTTTCGAGGAAACTCACGAACGGGTTGGGGATGCCGAAGGTGAGAGCCTCGGTGAGCTTCACCTCGATAGTCTGGATCGTCCTCGGATAAAAAACTCCGATCATGCCGATGACGAGGATCATCGCCATCCCCACTTGTGTGACCAAGAAATCCATATCGCCCCGACTTAAGTTCTTATTGTCGGGGCGAACGCTTGGAAAGTAAATACCAAAGAACGTTAGATCTACTCTTCTTTGACCACGTTGACAGTGATCTCGGCGATGACTTCGCGGTGCAGGCGCAGCGGGACTTTGAACTCGCCCAAGGTTTTGATGGGCTCGTCGAGCTGGACCTTTTTGCGGTCGATGGTGAAGCGCTTGGCGGCCAAGGCGTCAACCACGTCCTTTGAGGTAACGGAGCCAAAAAGCTGGTCGTTCTCACCAGCCTTCTGGGCGATGGTCACGCTGACTCCGGCCATCAGTTTCGCCAGATCTTCGGCTTCGGTTTTGAGCTTGGCTTCCTTGCGGAGGTGGGCCTGGCGCTCCTGTTCGACGATTTTGCGGTTGGCGTCGGTGGCTTCCACGGCGAGGCGGCGCGGCAGCAGGAAGTTGCGGGCGTAGCCGGAGGCGACTTTGACCATTTCGCCGCGGCTGCCGAGGTTGTCGATGTCTTCTCGTAAAATGACTTCCATTTCGATTTCTCCGCTAGAACGAAGCCGCGAACGGCAGCAACGCGATGTTGCGCGCCTTCTTGATCGCGTCGGCCAGCCGGCGCTGATGCGGCGCGCAGACGCCGGAGATGCGGCGCGGCACGATCTTGCCGCGCTCGGCGACGAAGGCGTGCAGCAGCTTCACATCCTTGTAATTGATGTCGTCGATCTTCTCAACGCAGAACCGGCAGACCTTCTTGCGCCGGAAATACTGCTTCTTCTGGGTGGCGACCGCCTTGTCGCCGCCGGTGGGGCGCTGTCCCGCGCTTCCTGGTCTTCCTTTAGATTCCGGCATGGCTTAACTCTCCTTCGGCAGTCCTGGAACGCCCGGCATCGCCTGTCCGGGTTCCATGGGGTGCATCGGCGCGCCCGGCGCCGCGGCAGCGGGCGCCATGGTGGCGCGCTTGGCTGCTCGCTTGTCGCGATCCTTCTTGCGCTTTTCCAGGCGCTTCAAGGTCTCGTCGATGCGAACGGTGAGAAACTTGAGCACCAGATCGGAGACGCGCAAACGGCGCTCGAGTTCCTTGACGGTCTCGGGCCCGGCGGTAAACTGGAACAGCACATAGGCGCCCTCGCGGTACTTATCGATCCGATAAGCGAGGCGGCGCTTGCCCCATTTTTCGATTTTGTCGACGGTGGCGCCGGCGCCGGTCAGGTGCGTGCGCAACTGCTCGACGAACTGATCGACTTCCTCATCCGGCGCGTCCGGTTTTGCGATAAACAGCTCTTCGTAGATACGAGTCATGCTTCCTCTGTTTGTAAGCCAGGGGCGCGACGATTGAATCTCGTCATGGCCTTTTCGACGCCCTCAGCAATTATGGAACGAACCGCATCGGCGCCATAGCCGACGAAGTCGTCCAATTCCTTCGCCTGCGACCGCTTCATGGGCGAGAGCAGGAAATCCTTACCACTATCGAGCGGGCGGCCGGGATGAATTCCCAAACGAACCCGCACAATATCCTCGGTCTTCAAACTGCCGATCACCGACTTCATGCCGTTGTGACCGGCGGCCGAACCCTTGGGCTTGATCTTCAAAGCCAGCCAGCCCAAGTCCAGCTCATCGTAAACCACAACCAAGCGATCGACCGCGATCGCGTGTTTTTCCATCAGCGGCTGGAGCGAGGTGCCGCTGAGGTTCATATACGTTTGCGGCTTGGCCAGCATGACCGGATGCGCGTCGATTTCGCCCACACCGACAAGCGCCTTGGAATCTTTCCGGGTGACGCGGATGCCGTGCCGCTCGGCCAACCGGTCGACCACCAGGAAACCGAGGTTATGCGGCGTGTGCGCATATTCCTCGCCTGGGTTGCCCAGACCGGCGACCAGGAACATGAATTATTTCTTCTTGCCCTTTTCCTCGGCGGGGGCTTCTTCTTCCTTCTTGCCTTTCTTGATGACCTCGGGTTCGGCGGGCGCAGCGCCACCAGCCGCCGCTTCGGGCGCAGCCGCGCCCTCGGCGGGGGCCGCGACTTCCTCGGCGCGCAGCGCGACCGCATGTGCGATCACCGAATCGGGCGAGCTGACGAGCTTCATCGAACCAGCCAAAGCGACGTCGCTCGCGCGGCGGCTCTGGCCGATCATGAGGTCGGTTACGTCGACGGTGAAGCCTGCAGGGATTTCGTCGGGCAGGCATTCGATTTCGATGGCGCGGGTGATGACTTCGAGCAACCCGCCTTGCACCTTGACGCCCTGCGCCTCACCGGTAGTGTGAACGGGGACGCTGATGCGGATGCGCTTGGTGAGATCGATGCGCTTGAGGTCGGCGTGCAGCAGGGTGCCTTTGATGGGATCGACCTGCTGATCGATGACCATGACCGGGGTGGTCTCGCCGCCCTGGATGGAGAGGTTGAAAATCGTGTTATAGCCGGTTTTGCTGTGGACGATTTTCAGGATCTCGCGCGGACTAACCGAAACGGCAACCGGATCTTTGAACGCGCCGTAAACGACCGCGGGGATCTGGCCTTCGCGGCGGGTGCGGCGTGCTTCGTTCTTACCGCGCGAGGCACGCACCTCGGCGGTGACAGTAATCTCTGTTCTCACTGCATGTCTCCTTGCGGGTTCGAAGTCCGATCACCCCCGGGTGGGGGCTGACGTGGGTTCGAGGGGCCCGCTAAATTTATCAAACATTCTCCGGCGACAAGATCGCCGGCGTTACACAAACAAGCCGCTAACGGAAGTCTCGTTGTTGATCGCCCGGATGGCTTCGGCTAATAAAGGAGCGATCGACAAGGCTTTGATCTTTTTTGATTGCACCTGCGAAAACGGGATCGAGTTGCTAAAGACTACTTCGCGGATCTCGGAATTTTCGATCCGCTCGATGGCCGGCCCGGACAGGACCGGGTGGGTGGCGCAGGCGGAAACGCTGGCCGCGCCTTTCTCCAGGAGCGCTTCGGCTCCCTTGACTAGTGTACCAGCCGTATCGATCAAATCATCGACCAAAAGGCAGTTGCGGCCGGCGACCTCGCCGACGACGTTCATGACTTCGGCGACGTTGGCCTCCTCGCGGCGTTTATCGATGATGGCGAGGGGCGAATTCAAGCGCTTGGCGAACGCGCGCGCGCGCTCGACACCGCCGGCGTCGGGGGAGACGACGGCGAGATTGGGAATCTTGTGCTTCCGGTAGTATTCGATGAAGACCGGCATGGCGAACAGGTGGTCGACCGGGACATCGAAGAAGCCCTGGATGGGAGCGGCGTGGAGATCGACGGTGAGGGCGCGATCGGCGCCGGCGCGCTCGATCAACGACGCGACAAGCTTGGCGGAGATGGGGACACGCGGTTTATCCTTGCGGTCCTGGCGCGCGTAGCCGTAGTAGGGCAGCACGGCGGTAATGCGGCCGGCGGAGGCGCGCTTGAGCGCGTCGACCATAAGGAGGAGTTCCATCAGGTGGCGGTCGACGGGAGTGCAGGTCGGCTGGATGATAAAGACGTCGGCGCCGCGGACATTCTCCTGAATCTGCAGGTAGGTTTCTCCGTCGGCAAACTGCGTCACCATGACGCAGCCGAGCGAGATATCGAGGTGGCTACAGATCTCTTCGGCGAGCGGGCGATTGGCGTTACCAGTGAAGACGGTGAGGCGGTTGTGGCTCATGGCGCGTATCGGCTTTGGGGAGGCCATATTCCGTGAGTAATGTGCTCCTCAAGAGCGCGCCACCACATGGCGTGGTATCGCGCCCGGCTAACCAGCGAAATCCGAAAAGCGTTTTCCTTCTTCATTTCGGCCAGAGCGCGAGACACCTCGGCACGTGACCGGAATAACCCGAATATGGCAGATCCGCTGCCCGTCATCAACGCGGGGGAGGCTCCGGCGCGCACCAATCGCTTCTTGAGAGAAGCGAGACGCGGATGCCGCGGGAACACGACCGCTTCAAAATCATTACAAGCGGCCGCGGACAGACCCCCGGCCCAAACCTGACACCCGAAACTAAAGATTTTATTTTGTTGTAATTCGGTTGTCAAATTCGGGCTGAGGGCGCGGTAGGCGTCGGCTGTGGAAATGTGCAGGCCGGGAGCGACCAAAACCCCGTAGCGGGCAGGGACATCAGGGAGCGGAAACAGCTCGGCGCCGCGGCCGATGGCGGCGGCGGCGCCGCCCAGCAAAAAGAAGGTGACATCGCTGCCCAGTTGTTGCGCGAGATCGCAGGCGCGCGCGAGAGGCAAGATGCGGCCGGCGAGAACCGGGAGGGCGAGGAGTACGGCGGCGGCATCGCTCGATCCGCCGCCGAGGCCGGCGCCCATGGGAATGCGCTTGACGAGACGCATTTCGACTTTGCCAGTGATGCGGAGGGCATCGAGGACCAGACGCGCGGCGCGGACGGTGAGGTTATCGGGAATGGCGGCGGGGTCGTCGATCGCGATCTCGGTTTTTCTTTGGGGAGTGAACGCGATTTCCAGCGTATCGGAGAGCGAGATGGTTTGAAAGACGGTGCGGAGCTCGTGGTAGCCATCGGGACGCTTGGCGAGCACACGAAGATCGAGGTTGATTTTGGCAAGCGCGCGGAGGCGGGCGCGGCGAAGGGCAGAGGAGCGAGTCATGGGGGGAGACTCGCCGGCGACAAGATCGCCGGCGCCACCTATTTGTCGTATTGGAGGAGCGAGAACACGTCGTAGCCCTGGAGCTTCTGGCGGCCGTTCAAGAAAGTCAATTCGACAACGAAGCCAATGCCGGCGACCTGGCCGCCAACATCGGCGACCATGCGGGCGGCGGCCGCAGCGGTGCCGCCGGTGGCGAGCAGATCATCGACGATCAACACGCGCTGGCCCGGGCCGATGGCGTCTTTGTGCATTTGCAGGCTGTCGGTGCCGTACTCGAGCGCGTAGCTGACGCTGACGCATTCGGCGGGGAGCTTGTTGGGCTTGCGCACGGGAACGAAGCCGGCGCCGAGGGCGTAGGCGAGCGCGGGGGCGAAGATGAAGCCGCGCGCTTCGATGCCGAGGACGATATCGACGTGAGAGCCCTGATAGTGGTTGCGGAGGCCATCGATGACGGTGCGAAAGCCGCAAGCATCTTTAAGAAGAGTGGTGATGTCGTAGAAGAGGATACCCGGTTTGGGGAAGTCCGGCACTTCGCGAATGAGGGTTTTCAGGTTGTCCATGGGGGTTACAAGGGGGATTGTACCGTAGGGGGCGGTCGCCTGCGGTTGGTGAGTTGGAATTTGCGGGAACGAAGCCAATTTGGGCGCAGGCGGGTGGGTTTTCAACGGGTTGGGGCTGGGGATCGGGGACGCCGCCGGTTGGACCTGGTTCAAGCGACGATTCGTCATGGCGGAGGCGCTGCAAGTGATCGAGGGCGCGGTAGAGGGCGCGTTCGGCGGAATCGATGCGGCGCTGGAGGAAGTGGAATTGATGGTAAGAGCGGGCCACGACCTGGCCGAGCGGGGCGTCCTCATTGGTTCCGCGGAAGGATTTGGCGGCGTCGGCGAGCTCGTGGGTCCAAAGCTGGGCTTCGGCGCGGCTGAGACGGCGGAGCTGCCAATCGGCGCGGACGAGGTCGTCGACGAGGGCGCATTCGGTGGGGGTGGCGGGCTGCCACTCGAGGTAATAGTCGCGGCAGAGGGATTCGAACTCGGCGGAGTCCTCGCCCGGGATGATCTGAGACTTGGCCTCGAGGCCGGATTTGAGGGCGTTGAAGCGCGAGACGGCTTTTCCTTCGGGCGTGCGCGGGCCCGTGGAGTGTTGCGCGTTGCGACGGTTGGCTTCGATTTGGAGTTGAGACGACATTGTTTTCCCGGTTAGAGGATAGCGGGCGGGAGGGCCGGATCAGAGGTTGGTGGAGATGTAAGTGGCTGAGGGGAAAGGGAATCTTTCCCGGAATTTTGCGGTGAATGGCCCACGGCTATAGCCGCAACGGCGGATGAAACTCGGCTGCTGGCGACTCAGAATTCGGGAGTTGCGGGCCGAGCCGAGTTGCGAAAATCGAGTTTCGAAGGATCAGGCAATTACAGCCCGATCAGCCGTTTTGGGTGTTTGGGAGATCTCGCGGGGCACCCCAGCTGTGGCGGTAACACGATTCGTAATCCAAAACGAGGAGCCCGAGTTCGGGATCTGCCGCGAATTCGGTGAGCCTAATGGCTTCGCGGCGCAATAAATTTTCGGCAATCAGCGGTCGGATGCGTCCAGCGACGGAGCCAAACGACCTCGGGCGGCGGCCCGATGGTGGCGGCAAGTTCGTAAAAGTCCGAATCGGCGCTTATGATGATGAAGTTCCCCGTTTTCGCAAATTCCCAAACTTCCAGATCGGAGCTCGCGAGTAAGTTCACGGTGGCGACGTGAGCCGACTGCGGGTACAATTCGGCGAGCCGCGTGACCAGCTTGCGTGAGAGGTTCTCGTCGAAGAGGAGCTTCACAGCGCGACACGGCGGCCCATTCGGGCGGCAAAGTCGTAGACGGCGCGGAAGTTGTCAGGCTCCAGTTCGGGATAATCGGCGAGAATTTCCTGTTCGGTCATACCAGCGGCGAGCCAGCCTAGGACATCCCAGACAGTGTTACGCAACCCGCGAACACACGGCTGGCCGGAGCGTTTGCCCGGCTCAATGGTGATGCGGGGAGTCATGCTTCGAGGATATCACCGGCGGATCTTCAGCCACGATCGAGGGTAGGGCTCTCGGTCGTAACGCGCGAAGATCCAATGCGGCCGCTTCCGCGAAGACGCCAAAATCGGCGTGATTGGGGCGAAACGGCAGGGCAGGCCGGAGACCTGCCCTGCTTGAGCCAAAATTCGTGGCGGACTTTGCGGGATTTTGACGCTAACCAGGATGAAGAGCTGGAATGTCTGCCGTGTCACAGAATCTTGCGCTACGTCCCGGATTGCCGTCCATGGTACACTATGGCCCTCTTGCGGAGGGCGGGGTGTCTCCGTCCACGGGTGAAATCACGCAACTGTTGCGCGCCTGGGGCGCAGGAAACCGGCAGATCGAAGACCGCCTATTCGAGCTGGTTCTGCCGGATCTGCGCAATCTCGCGCGCACACTCATGCGCCGGGAACGGCGCGACCACACGCTGCAACCGACAGCCTTGCTGAACGAGGCCTACCTCCGCCTGGTGGCGGCGCGGGAGCGCGACTGGGAGAGCCGGCAGCATTTCATCGCAGTGGCCGCGCGTATCATGCGCCGGTTATTGATCGATTGTGCGCGAGCGCGGACGAAGACGGAGGTGCTCGCGCTGAACGCGAACGCTCCGGTTGCGGGGCCGCAAGCCGAGATGGATCTGGCGATCGCGGTTGACCGGCTGTTGGACGAGCTGGAGGCGATCCACCCGGATTGGTGCTCGGTGGTGGAACTCAAATATTTCATGGGGCTGACCGATGAGGAGGCGGCGGAGGCGCTGGGACTTCGGTTGCGAACGATGCAACGACAATTCAGCGACGCGCGGCGGTGGCTGTTTGAGAGGTTGAACCGGACTCCATGGGCAAAGAAGGCGAACGCGACGAACTCGTAATGGAGCTGGTTTCGGCGGCGATGGAGCAAACGCCGGAAACGCGGGAGAGCTATCTGCGCTCGGCGTGCGGGAATGACGCGGATCTGTTTTCCGAGGTGGCGGAACGAGTGGATTGGGAGCAACGGATGGGCGGATTCCTGCGCCAGAGCGTGGCCGAGACTCTGGAGCTATTCGAGCGTCCGTTCGAGCCCGGGGCGCTGGTGGCGGGCCGGTTCCGGGTACTGAACGAGATCGGCCGCGGCGGCATGGGCGTGGTGTATGAGGCCTATGACGAGAAACTGGACCGTCGGGTGGCGCTGAAGACCGCAGTGCGCGGCTATGACAATCGCCTGCCGCCGGAGACGCGAGCGGCGCGCGAGGTGAGCCATTTCAACGTGTGCAAGGTGCACGAGCTGCACTCGGCGCAAACCGAGATGGGCGAAGTGGAATTCCTGACGATGGAGTTCATCAGCGGCGAAACGCTGAGCGCACGGATCCGGCGGAGCGGCGGCTTGCCTTTGGAACAGGCGCGAGAGATTGCGCTGCAGATCAGCGCCGGGCTGGCGCAGGCGCACCGGCAGGGCGTAGTTCACGGGGACCTGAAGTGCGGCAACGTGATTCTGACGGAATTGCCGGGGGGCGGGACGAGGGCGGTGATCACGGATTTCGGGCTGGCGTCGCTGGCGCATTCGGAGGGCGAGACGAACGCCAGCCAGCAGTTGCGCGGATCCTTCGACTACATGGCGCCGGAGCTGTTTTCGGGGGTCGCCCCGAGCCGGGCTTCGGATCTGTATGCGTTAGGCGTGATGCTTCATGAAATGATTACCGGGAGCGTGCCGGCGCCTGTGGCGGAGCAGGGGCTCAACGAAGACGCGACGACGTTGACTCTGACGCGCACCGCCGATCGGCGCCGGCCGGTCGGCCGCCGTTGTCAGAAGTTGCCGCGGCCGTGGGGCGCGATGGTGCGGCGCTGCCTGGAATTCGATCCCAAAGACCGGTTCAGCACCGCCGATGAAGTGATCGAGAGGCTCGAGGCGCCTCCAGGAAACCGGCGCTGGCTGTTGGCGATCCCTGCCGCAGCCGCGGTGGTGGCGGCGGTGCTGTGGCTGGGGCGGGACAAGCCGGGTCCGCCGGTTCGCCTGGCGGTGCTTCCAATCGCGGTGGAAGGCGCCCCGATTCCGGAGGCGGCGGGACTCGGAGTCGAATTGGCAGATCGGCTTTCGGGAGCGCGCCGCGGGTTTGTGGTGATTCCTCCGGGAGAAGCGCAGCGGAACCGCGTCGATAGTCCGGAAAGAGCCAAGACAGTGCTGGCCGCCACGCACGTCTTGCGCACGAGGATGCGGAATTCCGGCGGGCAACTGATCATGGAGGCGTCGGTGGTGGAAAGCGGCTCGGGGAGCACGCTTCAGGGGATTCGCGGAAGCTACGGTCCGAGGGATGTCGCGCTGATGGCGAAGGCACTCACCGCCACCGTGACCGGCGCATTCCGGCTGCGAGCGCGTGTTCCGATGGAGGTGCTGGCGGCCGCGGCGTATCCGGACTACGTGCAGGGGCTGAGTTTACTGAAGCGGGATGAGAGCAGCGCCGACGAGGCGATCCCATTCTTGCTCAAGGCGAGTAAATTGGACCCCGGATCGGCGCTGGTCCAAGCCGCTCTGGCGGAGGCATACCTGCAGAAGTTTTGGAAAGGTTTCGGCGCGGAGTGGATGGATCAAGCCAGTCAAGCAATCACCAAGGCTCGAAGCCTAAACGCCGACTCACCGCCGGTATTGCTGGCAGATGGATACATGAACCAGCTACACGGTTGGTACGAGCAGGCGGCACGCGAGTATAGCCGGGCGGCTGAACTCGCACCGGGAAGTGCCGATGCGTGGAGCCGGCTGGCTCAGACTTACAGTGCGATGAATCAGCCGGATCAGGCGATCGCCACTTATCGGAAAGCGTTGGACGCGCAGCCGGATTATTATTTGCCGTACCTCGATCTCGGCCGGTTTTACCGCAGGCGCCTTCAGTTCTCGGAGGCGGAGCAAATATTCCGCAAGGTGACATCACTCGCACCCGGCCTGGCGGTAGGGCAAATGCTGCTGGGTTTGGCACTGGAGGATGAGAATCGTTCAGCTGAGGCGGAGCAGGCTCTGCTGACATCAGTGGGCCTCCAGGAGACCGCTCCGGCGTTGATCGATCTCGGCGCCCTGTACTATAGCGCGGAGCGCTACGCGGAGGCGGAACGGTGCTTCGAGAGGGCCTTGACGATTGCGCCTCCGACGGCACCGGCTTATGCCGATTTGGCCGACGCCTACCGTCACCTGGGTCGATTGGACGATGCGGTATCAGCCTATCGTTCGGCCGAAGCACTTGCGAAGGCGAACGTCATACAGAACCCGAGCGACGCATCGGCGCGGTCGCTCTACGCCTACATCCTGGCTCATCTCGGAAGAACCGAGCTATCTAATTACGAAGTCGCGCAGGCGCTGGGGTTGGCTCCGCGCGATGCCGCCGTCATGCGTGACGCTGTACTGATCTTCGAGGTGCTGGGAGAGCGTGAACGGAGTTTGGAGGTGCTGCGTGAGCCCCCGCCGCAGCTACTGCAAGACCTCAACAGCCAACCCGATGTGAGGAGTTTACAGCAGGATTCGAGTTTCCAGGAGCTGCTGAGTAACAAGAAAGGACAAAAGTAACCTGGGTCCAGCCACAAGAAAGGATAGTTATGACGAAGGCACAGCCTGCTCGCGAGCCGAAGCGAGTGAAACTTAGTTATGATTTCACTCACAAAACACTTATCACTAGCCCTCGGACTCCAGTCTTGAAAAAGGGGGATCGCGTGACGTTTACGTCTCCTCAGGGTGAGGTTCACGTCCTCTTAAGACCTGCCGATGCATTTAGTCCAGCCGAGTTCAAGAAGGGAGATCCGCCGGTGAAGGTGGTGAAGAACGTCGAGGGGACGATTTGGTGCGGCGGGAAGTACCGCGACGGAGAAGGCATCACCGCCACAGAGATCAATATTGTTCCGCGAGAGAACGGAGATTGGGGAGCACACACGGTAGATCACTGAGAGCGTGCAGATAGGACTAAGGACTGCCTGGAGATCGGCCCCAGGGTGCTGGTTTCCAGGCTCTGACGCGCCTGCCCATGCCTAACAGGAAGCTACGATTATTTGAACTCGACCAGCCGCTGGGGAGCAATGCGTTTTCGATTTATTCCACTGAGCTCCGGCGGCTGCAAGGGAATATTCTCAAGGGGCATGGACGGGACGCGGAGGCCCACCTGTTCCTGACTTTTCGGCCGCGAAAAGGGGCGGAAGCGAAGCAGTTTCTGCGCGAGTTCGCCCGCAAGATCACGTCGGCGGCTAAGCAGCAGGAGCAAACGAAGCGCCATCGCCGATCGGGTGGTTCGGACTTGTTCGCAGCGGTATGCCTCTCCGCGAAGGGCTACCGGCGTCTGGGCTTTTCGACAGCGGCGTTCTCCTCTGAGTTCCGAGGCGGTATGCAAACCGCCACGCGGCGGTTGACGGACCCTCCGCCGCGCGATTGGGAGCCGAAGTTCCGGAAGGACGTGCACGCGATGGTGCTGCTGGCGCATGACAATGTCCAGGAACTGCTGCAGCAGGTTGGCTTGGTTCGAGCCGCGGCCTCCGCGTGTGCCGAGGTGAGCACAGAACTCGGGATGAAGATGTGCGACAGCGAAGGCCGAACGATCGAACATTTTGGATATGTCGATGGCAGGAGCCAGCCGCTGTTCTTTCGACGCGATGTTAAGAGAGATTCCTTGAATGGACGGGCGCCGAAAGAGTGGGATCCATCCGCGGGTCCGAAACTGGTGGTGGTGAAAGATCCGCTGGGCGGGTCGGACACCGCTTGCGGCAGCTACTATGTTTTCCGCAAGCTGGAGCAGAATGTGAAGAGATTCCGGGAGCGCGTCGAGGCGTTGGCGGACGCGCTCGGGCTCACCGGAGCCGACCGGCAGAGAGCCGGCGCGCTGATCCTCGGCCGGTTCCCGGATGGAACACCGGTTGCGCTGAGCGGGGAAGCTCTTGGCAAGAAGGTTCCCCGGAATGATTTCACCTACGCGCACGAGGATCCGGACGGCAACCGCTGCCCGTTTGCGGCGCATATCCGGAAGACGAATCCGCGCGGCGATTTTAATGGGCAGAGGCCGGAGATACAAAGAACGCATCGGGTGGCGCGCCGCGGCATGCCGTATGGCGATCCGACGCCTCCGGGCGACGACGTGAATGCGCTTCCCGAAACCGGGGTTGGGCTGCTGTTTCAGTGCTACCAGAAGGATTTGGCGGAGCAGTTCGAATTTCTGCAGCAAACCTGGGCGAACGACAAAGACATGGCTCGAAACGGGACGGGTATTGATCCGATCATTGGGCAGTCGGACAACGGTTCGTATCCGAATCTGAAACTTCCGACGGAGTGGGGCGAGCCGGGACGAAGACGGTTTGGTTTTCACAGCTTCGTCACGATGAAAGGCGGAGAGTACTTCTTTGCGCCGAGCATTCCGTTCTTAAGGAAATTGAAGTAGCAGCGCCATCCGCGGAGGGAGTCTGTGTTTCTGAGAGATTGTAACGCCTTCCGTCGTTCGCCGTCTCGCTTAGAGTGGGGTCCTGCCGGACGGCCGATTTCGGAGATTGCCGAAAAGAGGTGTCAGTGACCTTTTTTTCACAACCCCTTCAAATCGGTCGCGCCGAATGAAATTCGGCTAGCAGGCTGAAGCCGCCCCACATGGCGTACTACAGCGAGCGCAGAAAATTGAGCAGATTCTGCTTGGCGCCCTCGCTGAGATGGTTGAAGCGATCGACAG
>Ga0335079_10002195_pt1 | contig 22549 bp, 18 predicted proteins | sample Lox_Sample_33_FD_206719 | JGI IMG/M metagenome (GOLD analysis project Ga0335079, IMG submission 206719) | Soil microbial communities from Loxahatchee National Wildlife Refuge, Florida, United States - Lox_Sample_3.3 | ecosystem: Environmental > Terrestrial > Soil > Wetlands | place: USA... | reverse complement strand
TGTACAAAGTGTCATGCTCCGGGTCGAGTGTGGCAGCGTTCCACACTCCTGCTCCCGATGGTCCCATCGTGGCGGCGCCGTGTTTGGTCTTGGCCCGAGGCTTGGGGAGTTCGCCGATCAGGTAGCGCTTCCAGATTACCTTCCCGGTGGCGGCGTCGATGGCGGATTCGCTGCCGCGGAAACTGCAGCACACGTATTCCGGTGCAACCGCCAGCGTTTCTTCGAGCGAGGAGATGCCAACGTACAGCTTGCCTTGATAGAAGACCGGCGTGGCAGTAGCTTTGGACGCCGGGTGTGGCTCGGGTTGCAGCTTCCAGATCTGCTTTCCGGTTTCGGCGTCGAGGGCATAAATGAAGCCGGAGGAATCGCCAAAGAAGACAGTAGGCTTTCCCTTGACCTCGGCGACCGTGATGCCCGACCGCACCTCCGCCTGGACCGTGGTGACCCAATGCAAGCAGCCCGTCGCGGCGTCGAGCGCGTATAGGCTCCCGTCCTGTGTGCCCGCGAATACCCGTCCGCGATAGACGGCGGGCTGGGATCGCAACACCGAGGTATCAGGGAACGCGAACACCCACTTGGGAGCGAGTTTGGGAACGTCGGCGGTGGTAAGTCCGGCATCGCCGGCCGGTTGGAAGCGCGCATTGGTCAGACCGGGCGCCCAACTGGTCCAGCCTGGCATATCCCTCCACACGGAAGCGCCTCGCGAGGACACGCCCGCGGGACAGGCGTTGGTTAGTTCCTCCCGCCGGCGTTGTGTCGTGATGGGCTTACCGAGGTAGTTGGCGATCGCTTGCCGCTCGTAAGTCGAAAGCTGTGCGGCTTGCACCTTCATGCCGCCGGTTTCGAGCGTCCGAAGGATCGCGACCGGCGTTAGCGTTTTTAGCACATCCAGTTGCGGAATCCGCGCCGCGGCCTGCGAGCCAGACATATGGCACTTCGCGCAATTCTTCTGGAACAAAGAGGCTGCGTAAGGGTCATCAGCGGCGAAGACGCTTACCGTGATGAGGGAGAACAATGCGGAGAGTAGATAGAGCTTCATTGTGTTTCCACTCCTGGCTTCGCACCCGGGAGGATGCCGCGGCTGGGAGGCAGTATATCAGTTGACGTCTGTGTACAACGCGCCCACCCTTGAAGCCGCGTCCGCTATGATCGACGCTACCGGTAATGGTGATTAACGAAGTTCGTTCCCGGAGGTTTCATCCGTTTCGCCAGAGCCGGCCAGTAGCTGGTGGCCCATTCCTGGCTCTGTAAAAGAAAGGGTCAAGGTCGAGAGTTTGTCGCCATGCGAGCGGTTTACCGGGTGTACGCGGTCGGAAATCGGTGAGCGCCGAGGGAGAGCGCCAACCGGAAGGTAGCCCGACAAGCATAGCCATCGGTCTCGGAGTACGATGATAGCTCTAGGCGGAAATCTTAAGGAGACTGCCGTGAAATTTGCGATTCGCTCGCTCGTGCGTACCAAGGGCCTTACGATCACCGTGATTTTGACCTTGGCCTTGGGCATCGGCGCCAATGCCGCCATCTTCACTCTTGTGCGCGGCGTACTCCTGCGCCCGCTCGTCAACCGCGATGAGGGGCGGCTGATCTACATCCGCCAGAGCGCGCCGGGCGTCGGCATCGAAAACGCTTACTTCTCCGTGCCGGAGATTCAGGATTTGCGGCAGCGAACGAAAACGCTTAGCGCGTTCGGCGATTTCTCGACGATCGGGTTTACCCTGGTCGGCTTGGGCGAGCCGCGCGAAGTGCAGTCGGGAGTCGTCGGCGGCTCCTATTTTTCGGTGATGGGCTTGCATCCGGTTCTGGGCCGGCTCCTCGACCAACGGGACGACGGCCCGAGCGCGGCCGGCGCCGCCGTGTTGACTTACCGCTTCTGGATTACCGACCTCAAGAGCGACCCTTCCGTAATCGGTAGAACGATCCGCTTGGGCCCGCGTTCGGCCACAGTCGTCGGCGTGCTGGAGCCGTCAGTCCCTTATCCAGCCGAAACGGAGATTATTGCCAATGTCGTCACGAGCCCCCATCATTTGTCCGCGACGATGGTGACGGGGCGCGTGCACCGCATGACCGAACTATTCGGACGGCTGGCGCCCGGGGCCGATCTCGAATCCGCCCGCGCCGAGTTGCGCGCGGTCCATGCGTCAATTGTTAAGCAGCATCCAGAGGCCTACTCTCAAAAGGCGAATTTCAGGATTGACGCCACACTCTTGCGCGATCAGATCACGTCCAAGGCGCGGACGATTCTTTGGGTGCTCCTGGCGGCGTCGGCTTTGATATTTATCATCGCCTGCTCCAATGTTGCCAACCTGATTCTGGCCCGGACGGTCCGTCGCGAAGGCGAACTCGCCATCCGTGCCGCCCTGGGCGCCGGCGTCTTGGCGCTACGGCGTACGCTGCTCGCAGAAAGCCTGCTGCTCTGCGGCGCCGGTGCACTGCTGGGAGTGCTCAGCGCGCGCCCCATGGTCGCCGTACTCGCCCGCTACGCCGCCCGCTATTCCGTGCGCGCTCTCGATCTGACAATCGATTCCAGTATGCTATGGGTCGGAGCGGGGTTGGCACTTGTCGCCGCTGTGTTGCTGGCGTTTGTCCCGCGCCTCCCTTCGGCGGACTCCTCGGGTGGCATCGGCCTCGCCAATGGCAGCGTGCGCGTCACCGGCAGCACCAGCCGCCGCTTGCGCCTTTTCGCCGTGACGCAAGTAGCTGCTTCGTTTGTGTTGCTTGCCGGCGCCACCACATTGGTGAAAACGCTGCTCTCCCTGCAAGCCGCGCAAACCGGTTTCGACACACGCCACGTCCTCGCCATCAACGTTCCTCCCACGACCTTTGGTCGAACGCCGGATCAGATCGTGGCCGCCTACAAGGAAGCGATTCGGCGCATTGGCGAGCTGCCGGGAGTCAGCGGTGTCGCCGTCGGCACAGTGGTTCCGTGGAGGGAAGGGGAAAATACCTTCGCCATGCAGTTCTCTACCGAAGGCCGCCTTCGCGGCCCAGGGGAAGAAGATCCGCGCGCTCGCTTCCGCACCATCTCGCCCGGATTCTTCGCCACGCTCGGCGTTCCGCTTCTCTCCGGCCGAGATTTTATCGACACCGACCGCCGCGGCAGCGAGCCTATAGTTATTGTGAGCCAAAGTTTGGCCCAGCGAATGTTTCCTAATCAGGATGCCGTCAACCGTCATCTGATGTGGACCGACCCGGTGCTGAAGTTCATCGGGATCAGTCCCGAGCCGCGCCGCATTGTCGGCGTCGTCGCTGACGTCGATGATGAGCACATCACACCCGGACCCGCCATTACGGTGTACCATCCGTTAGGCCAGGCATTCGTCGGTCAGCGGGCATTCGTCCACACCCGCGGCGATCCCTATCCGCTGATATCTCCGGTAACCCGCATTCTCCGAGCCATGGCTCCCGACCAGGTAGTGGAGCACGCCGCATCCCTGGAAGATATTCGCGCTGAGGTCCTCGCGCCCGATCGTCTGAACGCGCTGGTATTCGGTGGCTTCGCCGCGGTCGCGTTGGCTATAGCCGTGGTGGGTGTCGCGGGCGTGCTCGCTTTCTCGGTCAGCGGGCGAATCCGCGAGTTTGGAATTCGACTGGCAATCGGATCCCAGCCGCGCCATCTCCTGGTTGATGTGCTCAGGCAGGGCGTAGTTATGGCGGGGGCGGGTATTACAGCCGGCGTACTCGGAGGCTTTGCACTCCTGCGGCTGGCCGCAAACTATTTCGAACACGTCCAACGCCCCGGCACTGTTTCAGTCATCGTCTCGGCGATACTGCTGCTAGCCGCGGCGTTGATTGCTTCTGTCCTACCCGCTCTTCGGGCTGCCCGAGTCGATATTACCCAAGCGCTTCGGGCGGACTAGCCTGACGCTGGCGCGTGTGAGCGCGAATCTCCGCGTGGCAATGGCCATGCCATGCGGGGCTGCCTGATTCAAGTTGATCCAGTGCCGGAAGTCCCGAGAAACAGACGCCCATCTAGCGTTCGGGTGCAGTGCCGCTCCACTTCCTGGAATCACAACGCGTTTACGCAGCCTTGGTCTTTGATGCTCTATCCGCGGCGGCCATGTGTAGGATCAGGTCCAGAACCTTGCAGGAATAACCCCACTCATTGTCGTACCAGGCGACCAGTTTCACGAAACGATCATTGAGTGCGATGCTTGCCTTGGCGTCAAATACGCAAGTGCAGGATTCGCCGATGAAATCGGAAGAGACGACGTCGTCTTCTGTATAACTCATAATTCCGTTCATCGCGCCTTCAGAGGCGGCTTTCATCGCGGCTTTGATATCGTCATAGCTAGCTGGTTTCTCCAAACGGCAGGTTAGATCGACCACGGATACATCTGCTGTGGGGACACGGAACGCCATGCCGGTCAATTTCCCGTTCAGATCGGGGATTACCTTACCAACCGCCTTTGCCGCGCCCGTGCTCGAGGGGATGATATTGAATGCGGCGCCGCGTCCACCACGCCAGTCCTTTTTCGAAGGCGAGTCCACCGTTTTTTGTGTCGCCGTAGTCGCATGGACGGTTGTCATCAGGCCTTCGACGATTCCAAAACTGTCGTGCACGATTTTCGCCAATGGGGCGAGGCAATTCGTCGTGCAGGATGCATTCGAGACGGCCGTCATTTCGTTGCGATACGTATCCTGGTTCACGCCCATCACGAACATCGGAGCGTCTTTCGAAGGCGCGGTGATGACGACCTTCTTCGCGCCGCCTTTCAGATGGCGAGACGCCTTGTCGAGAGTGGTAAACGCCCCGGTCGATTCGACGATATACTCGGCGCCGCACTGAGACCAGGGAATTTCGTGCGGCTCCATTGTGGCATAGACCTGGATCTCCTTCCCATTGACGACAAACTTGCCATCTCGCGCTTCTGCGGAGCCTTTGAACCGCCCGTGCACCGAATCGTACTTCAGCATGTATGCCATATATTCCGCGCTAATGAACGGGTCATTGATGCCGAGGACCTCCAGGTCCGGATGATCGAGAGCGGAACGAAAAGCCAACCGCCCGATCCGGCCGAAACCATTAATTCCAATTTTCGTCGCCATACGTCTTCTCATTCCCTTTTTTTTGAATCCAGCGTGTTCCCACGCAACTCAACGATCTCCATTCTGTAATTCGCTTCCGGGTCAGCCGTGCTGCGTCCCTGCGTCAAGACGGCGAAATCCGCTTCCATACCGCGAGCCTGAACCCAATCCCGAGCGTACGAGCGCCACTGCCGCGGCATCTCAGGCTCACAGCACGCATATACGCCGGAAGAGAACTGCAGATGCTGGCAAGCAGGCTCTTCAGTGCTCACGGCGATAATCCAGACAGGCAGCCGGCATCGCGCGATACTCCGTGCCGTCACGCCGGTGAGTGTTGGAACAAAGACGATGGCGCGGGACGTGTATTCGAGGACGTTCTCGACGGCCAGGTCAATCATTCTCTCTGCGGGAACTCTGTCTCTGAGATCGATGTCCTTGAACATTTCCTTCGGGCCGACTACGGCGCGGAAGGGCTCGGTGGCTTCCGCGATCCTGGCAAGCGTGGCCACTGCCTCGATCGGATAACAACCCATTGCCGATTCACTGGAGAGCATGACGCAGTCAGTGCCGTCCAGGATGGCGTTCGCCACATCCGTGGCCTCGGCGCGCGTTGGACGCCGGCTCGAAACCATCGACTCCAACATCTGCGTGGCTGTGATCACGGGCCGGGCTCGCATGTTTGCCAGACGCATCACCCGCTTCTGAATGATCGCCATCTGTTCAATCGGCAGTTCCACACCGAGGTCGCCGCGCGCGATCATGATGCCGTCTGCCGCGTCAATGATCGCTGCAATGGAATCGAGTGCTCGCGAGCGTTCGATCTTCGCGATGATAAACGGATTGTAGCCAAGCCCCGTGGCCGCCCGGCGAACCGCCTCAATGTCTTCCGCCCTTTGCACGAAAGACTGGCTGACGGCATCCACACCATTTTCGAGGGAAAATTTCAAGCAATCGTAGTCGTGTTCCGTGAATGCGCTGATCCCCAGATCGATTCCGGGCAGATTGAGCCCCTTCCTCGACCGAAGTTCTCCGCCGACAATCACACTACAATGCACCGCATTTCCTACAATTTGCGTCACCTCAAGTTGGATGAGGCCATCATTTAGGAAAAGCTGATCACCCGGTCTAACGGCTTGAGAAAGGCCACGAAATGTGGTGGAGACACCCGTCTCATCGCCCACACTGTCATCGGCTGCCAGCACAAACCTGCTGCCCGGTTTCAGCGTGATTGGCTCCCGCCTGAGTGCGCCGATGCGCATTTTGGGCCCAGGCAGGTCCGCCATAATTGCAATGCGGCGTCCGGCAGCACGTTCCGCTGCGCGCAGATTGCGTATAACCTCCTGATGACCTTCGTAGTCGCCATGCGAAAAGTTCAGCCGAGCCACATTCATTCCAGCGAGGATCATCTTCTCCATCACCGCCTGCGACTGCGATGCCGGCCCAATGGTGCATACCAACTTGGTCTTATGAGTTGGCATCGGCCCGGAGATTCTTGCTGCTTCCACTCGCGTTCCTGTGATCGCGTGCTCCTTCATTGCGCGCTCCCGTTCATTACTTCTGCAGTCTCGATAGCCGCTCTGCTAAACCTAGCGTCTTCAAGATCTCGGGCGATGCCTCTTCCATGGCCAGTGGCTCGTGGCAAACGTTGCAATCCTGGGAGATCATTTTCCCGTCGGTGGCGGAGTGCGATCCATCATGGCAGCGAAAGCACCCCGGGAAATCCATGTGCCCTAGATTATTCGGATACGTGCCCCAGGTGACCTTGAGGTCGGGAAAGACATTGCGGTTATAGATCGCCAGCACCGCTCTGCTGGCCTGCTGAATGTCCTGAGCTCGCTGCGCGTAGAGCTCGGGATAAGTTTGCTGGTAAAACTTCACCAACGCCGCCGGCAGTTTTCCCGCCGCATCTGTACTGCCGTAGTCCGCCTTCAGCAACTCGACGCCCTTTTTCTTAATGAAAGGCAGCGTTACCGCAATATCGCCGGCCGCCATGGCCTTGTCCATCGCGCGCTCGGGGAGATCGAACGTGTGCGTCGGGCGATTGTGGCAGTCCACGCACTGCATCTCAAATCGCGGTAGTGAATTGGTCGAGTCGCCCGGCGGATCGGGAGCGGCAAACGTGTGCGTCTCTCCCGTAATGTCATTCCGGTACTCCACCCACGGAATTGTTTGCCGCCTCGCATCACCCGCTGCGTATCGGATGCGTACTCCGGGACCGAAATGAGCGCCATGAATACCGGCAATCCGGTTCCCGCCGACCATCATCAAGAGGACCGTTTCCGAACGCGTGTTCGTTTCGTCTTCCGCGTATTTACTGAAAACGCGCAGACGGACGCCATCAAACTTCTGCGGCCAATGACAGTTCTCGCAAGTCTCGCGCGCGGGCACGAGCCGGTTGGTTTCGAGGGCGGAAGGAATGGGTTTTGGTTCAGTGCGGAACACGGTCTCCACTAACTGCCGCATCCCGCTCATTTTGCTGTTGATCCATCCAGCCGCTCCGGGCGCGACGTGACATTCCACGCATTCGACCCGCGAATGAGGCGAGTTCTGGTACGCGGCGAACTCGGGTCTCATGGTGTGGCAAGTCGCGCCGCAGAAGTGTGGTGTCTCCATTTGTCTGATGGCGCGATAAGTCAGCTGAGTTCCAACCAGGACGTTGCATAGAGTCGTCGCTCCCAGAAACCAGGCCAGGCGCCGCAACGCGGCCTTGCGATCGAATGTCGACTCGGACAGCCCTTTGCGGATGGCGTGCTTGCTCAAGTAGATGCCGAGCGGAATCAGCACCAGACCGGCGAAGAAAACGAATGGGAGTATCAAGAATAGGACGATTCCGACGTACGGGTTGTCCGCGTGGCCCCGAACCTCCTGCGGCACCACAAAGAGCGACGAGATGCCTGCCGTTAACACTAATGCCGTGCCAAGCAGGCTCAACCAGTGGCGCGTCAGGAGAAACCACGCCGGCGTCTTTGGCGTTGCATTCATCTAAAACGCTCCGACGAGTGCAACCGCGCAGCTTCCCGGCGCCATCTGTTCTTCCCTGAAGCCCTCATGCCTCCCAGCCCTGCTCCATGCTCGACAAGGCCTGGGACGTACACTAATGCTGCGCATGCATTTTGTCCACGGCGAACGCATCGCCGGCGCTATGGAAAACGGTGCAGCTTTCACCGGTACGCGTTGTATTGGCCACCGCATGCGACGAGACCGTGGCCGATACATAACAGCCGATGCAGGCAGACGACGCCGGCATAACCGGGTTAATGAATCCGTGGGGGGCCTGCATCTCGTTTACACCACCTGACGCGAACTGCGCTCCATCGATGTGGCATCGAACGCAAGTTTTGGTGTCTTGTCGCGTGTCGGCCAGTCTCGGACACATCGCTTTGCACGCTAGCTCCCTTCCAGTGGGCGATGCATCCGTGTACTGACGATGCGTTGAAATGCTGTTCGGCTTTTTTTCTCGTGGCCAACCGGGTGAAAACCAAAAGATCTCTTTGGCTTTCGCGATCATCAGTGCAAGAGCAGCTTCATTGATGGTGTACTGCTGCTGGCGTGCGTGATCCTACTTCCGACGGTTGACGCCGTTAGCCAGTCTGGCCACGATTCTGATCGCTGTCGGGTTTAAGCTGACCAAGCCGTCGCTATGTCGCGGGGTGCTCGCGCAAGGGTGGCGAAGACCGTGTCTGCCGGCGCTATTAACCCGGATGTTAAGATCGCAAGTTAACCAACCTGCGAACCGACCGGGCTCTGCTAGACACGGGCTTTCCGAGAGCCGCTAGGTGTGGAGAGAGCTCCGGAAAGGGTCAGTTTTGGTTCTCGCCACAGGCGGAATCCACCGAGGAAAGCGTTGGCGTTATCTCCGGCGCGACATCCCGGAGGTAGGTTCTTCAGCTTTTTAGCGTTCCCGCCGCCGATTACCACATCATCAAGTTCGAGCGCCGCTTGCAGACGAGAGATGGTCAAGTGAAGGAATTTTCGCCACTTCGTCTTTCCCAGCCGCTTGATCCCCCGGATACCGAGATAATCCTCATAGGTTCCCTTCCGAGCAGAGAGGTGCGCTAACTCCATGGGCACGACCGTGCCTTCGACAACCATTGCCGATCCCAGACCGGTTCCCAGACCAAGGAACAGCATCGTTCCGGCCTCGTAGCTTCCCAACGCCTGCATTGCGGCATCGTTCATGAGCTTAACGGGAAGCCGAAATGCGGCTCCAAAATCGAACCGGACCCATCCTTTTTCCAGGTTGTGCGGCTCGGAGATGATTTTGCCGCGCACCACTTTTCCCGGATAACCAATCGAGATGGCATCGTAATGCCAATCGCCGGCGAGTTTTTTAACGCCAGCCACCATCCTTCTGGGAGTCAAGCTCGGCCCGGACGGGAACTTGCGACACTCGGTCTGTCCTGTGGCGAGAATCTTGACGTTAGTCCCACCGATATCAATAACGAGTACTTTCATAACCTTGATTCACGGTCTGGCCGAAAACTCGAAAACTGGAACCTATGTCACAGGATGCCGCCCGAATTTCGTTAGCTCTACTTTTCGACGCGGGCGCGCGGATTGAGTCGAGAGCCGGACGCTGCCGAGCGCCCCTAGAGTCCCCGTGATCGATCACGTGACACGTGTCCCCCGGGGGCGCTGCTATTGCCGTCTCGTTCCGAAGTCGAAAGTCGAACACGCATTCGGGCCTGTGCGAGCCCTAATTTTGTCTACAAACTATAAATCCATCCCTCCTTCCGGTTCATCAATTCCATCAAAGGAGGGCTGACAGCCTTCCCATACGTGTTTGAATCCGGAGGTCTTTAATGAAGCTCACTCTGCACCTACTGTCTCTCGTCTGTTTGGCATCCACCCTCGCTTTTGCGACCAATCTGTCGGGAGTGCTGGTCGATTCCGGGTGTTTCGCGAGCATGGTTGGGAACGTGTCTCACGATGCCGGCCATACCGGCACAGACCGAGGCAGGGCGGTTCGATACTGCGCTCCCAAAGCGAGTAGCAAGTCGTTCGCCGTTGTCCAGCATGATGGCTCAACTGTCGCTTTGGAACCCGCCGCAAATCCAAAAGTGCTCGAATTTCTTCAGAAAGCCGGCGCGAAAAACACATACAAGGTTCACGTGGCCGGAAACATGAGCGGCGACGTCCTCAAAGTGGATACAATTGACGGCTCCAAATAATCCTGGCCGCCTTTCGCGCATGCCTTGGAGTGCAGGAGGCAAGCAGCGATCCGGGATTGAGAGCGGCATTAGTAACCGATATCGGTAGCTCGCAGATGGCCGTTAGCGGATCACCGACTTCGACAGCATGGCGTGTATCCCTTTGGTATCGTCGACCAGCTGAGTCACGCGCAGATCGACGGCAAGCGAGCACAGCAGATAAGCTTCGTCGCGCGACATCCCTTTCTCCGAGACCAGAAAATCGATCATCTCGCGCGTGGCAATACGCGCAGCCTCGTTCAGATCCGGATGCAGTCCCATGGTGATGAAATGAGTAGGGGTCTCTGCGCGCGGCCACCGGATTTGTTTCCCCTTGCGGACAAAGATCTGCACCGTCCCGCGTAGTGAGGTTTCTAGCGCTGTGATGGTCACTTCCCCGTCCCCCTGGAGTGCGTGACCGTCCCCGAAGGAAAGCAGTCCGCCGGCAACGTGAACCGGCAGATACAACGTCGATCCGGCGACCAATTCTTTGTTATCGAGATTCCCGGCGTGGGCTCCTGGAGGACCGCTCGACAAACGGCGGATCACCGAGGGCGGCGCGACACCGATCGAGCCCCAAAACGGGGCCAGCCTCAACGTAACTCCGGGGCTGAACGCTGCTGTACCGGCCCGTTCATCAATCCGGATCAACTTGAATCGAGCGTACGGAAAGTCATCGGGGAGTGTGCCGCTGCCGGGTCGGAATCCGGTCATTCCGAACGGATGGAGAAACTCGAATTGCTGAATCCGGACCTCGAGCATATCTCCGGGCTCAGCGCCCTCGACATAAATGGGGCCGGTAAGCGGATGCGCTCCCGGGCCGCGATCGGTTACGGTGTTCTCAACCTGTTTCAGCGAATCCGGGATCTCACCTTCAGGAGCTCCAGCGAGTCTGAGCCGTTCCAATCCGCCGGCGATCATCGTCTCGATTCGAACCGTGTCTCCGGAGGAGACCCTCAGGACCGGCTTGAGCCTCGCATCGTAATAGCCCCAGTGAACGTTGGCCGGGGTCAGCTTGAGTTCGTGCGTTTCCGCGGCCAGCGAAATTGCTGCGGTCAGACCAGTCACGGCTATCCCGATTCGGACGGCTGTTAGCATTTGTCTCGCTCCAGTGGATTTCACTTTAACGCACGAGGCTCTTCATTTGGGTATACTCAGTGCTCGAAAGGATGAACCCGCGTGCGCGGATTTTTTGTGGCGGCGATTGGCGTCCTGGCGTTGATTGGGTGCGGCGGTTCGGTGGCGCGCGCCCAGTCGCTGGACCCGCTCGCGATCGATCCCCAGCACTATCATCTGGATATCGAAAATCAGTGGGTCCGGGCGTTTCGCGAACAGATGGCGCCCCACGCCACGATGCCGATGCATCAGCATCCCGCCCCCGGCGCGGTGATTGTTTTTCTGACCGACCGCCACAACCGGCTCACCGCGCCCGATGGCACCAGCCGCGAGCTCCGCGATCACGCCGGCGATGTCATGTGGTCGGCTCCGAGCACCCACCGCAGCGAGAACCTTAGTGATGTCCCCTTCGAGGCGGTGCAGATCGAGCCGCGGAAACCGGCTGGGGGCGTGCTGTCATCCCCGCCACCCGACAAACTCGACGCCGCCGCCGTGGACCCGCAGCATTATCACGTCGAGTTCGAGAATGAATACGTGCGCGTGCTCCGCGTCACCATCGGCCCGCATGAAAAGCTGCGCCTGCACACGCATCCACCGACCGGCGCAGTCCTGGTGCAGTTAACCGCTCAGAATTTGCGGCTGACCCTGGCGGACGGGACCTCTCGCCTTAGCACGTACCCTGCGGGCAAAGTCCGCTGGGTCGAGCCCGGCGCCGCACATCAGGACGAAAATCTCAGCGACGCGCCGTTGAAGTTCATCCGGGTCGAGCTGAAGCTCGCTACCGGCGCCGGCGTGCATCAACCGTAAGCATTGCCCCAGCCGCACGGGAATTTACTTCATTTGCGCTCTACAGTGAATCCATCACCCACGCGCGTTCCGGTTTCGCGCCGCGCCTCTCGCCAACATACGATTCCGGGGCAGGTAACGGAGTTTTCGGAGTCGGCTGGAGTCTCGGCTTGCCGTGCGGCGGTCAGTCCGGCCACGTCTTTGACGCAACAGCCGCAAGGACGTCGACCGTGTCATCGTAATCTCTAGGCAGGCCCGTGTCGGTTCGACGAACGGCGGCACCATCGACGAACAGCTCAATCTCCGTTTCTCCCTGCACCCTCGTCCCGCTTTGGCTCCGGCCCCCACTCGACGGCTGCGCGGCAGGACGACGTTCCGCCTTCCTGCACTTTTCCCCTTTGCTGTCTGCGGCGCTTCGACGATGAGATCGCGTTAACCGGGACTGAAATAATCACTCGGGTTGGCTCCCACAACCCGCTTGAACGCCTTACTGAATGCAGCATCGGACTCGTAGCCGACCGACCGGGCAACGTCTATGAGCTTCTTGTCACGCTGCGGTAGTAACTGCATCGCCTTCTGCATCCGCCACTCGGTTACATATTCCAGTGGTGTTTGCCCGAGTAGCTCTTTAAAACGTGCTGCGAATGCGGAGCGAGACATGCCCGCCGCTTCGGCCAGGGATTCGACCGTCCAGGGTGTATTCACACGGTCGTGAATGGCACTAAGGGCAGTGCCTATTTGAGGATCGAAAATTGCATGAAGCCATCCTTTGTCGCGTTCCGGTCCCGACGCGATATGCGCTCGGAGTGCCTGGATAAACAGTACCTCGGCTAGCCGGGTCGCGACTACTTCCGATCCCGGCACGTGTTCTGCCATTTCTGACGCCAGCGCTTGCATTGTGAGGTGAAGAACAAGCGTGCGTGCCTGGTCGGCCTTAATCAGAATGAAGCTTGGCAATAACTGAGTGATCGGCTTGAGGCTGGTGCGATCGAAACTCAAGGACCCACAGACGATTGTCGTCGGTGCGCCACCACCTCCATAATGAGCGACATTGCTCTTGGCTTTAGCGGCGATCTCGCGGAAGGTTGACGTTGGACGTGTTCGCGGGCTATCGCGCATGACGATCGAAGTGTCGCGGGCCAGCAGGAAGCAGTCGCCACCGGTGAGAGGAATTGGGTCCGGAATGCCTTCGACACTGAGCCAGCAGTTACCACGGGAAAGCATGGCAAAGTGCGCCAAATCCGTGGGTGACGCCGTTTTGTCGGAAGGTGTGACTTTTTCTTCGCTCGCCCTCCCCCCGATCAAGCCCCACGGAGCGGTGGCTTCGAGCCTGTGCTGACCGAAAGCGGTTACGTGCATCGTCCTGAAAATATCGGTTATAGGATCCAATGCATCCTCCCAGTTTGGACGAATAGACACGACATTCGGACTCCTGAGCAGTTCTCATCCAAGACAAAATACATCTACTCTACTGTACGGAATGTTCACAGCTACCGAAGGGAGTCATTATGGGAAAGCTTGAAGGTAAGGTTGCAGTCATCACGGGTGGATCAAGTGGCATGGCGCTGGCGAGCGCCAAGCGCTTCGTTGAAGAGGGTGCCTACGTTTTCATCACGGGTAGGAGGCAGGAGCAGCTCGATGAGGCCGTCAAGCAGATTGGCCGGAACGTGACTGGCGTGCGCGGCGACGCGGCGAACCTCGACGACCTCGACCGTCTGTTCGATGCGGTCAAGCGGGAAAAGGGCAAGATCGACGTCCTGTTCGCGAGCGCTGGCAAGGGCGAGGCCGTACCACTGGGCGAGGTTACCGAGCAGCACTTCGATGCGACCTTCGGCCTGAATGCGCGCGGAACACTGTTTACGGTTCAGAAGGCGTTGCCGCTGTTCAACGATGGTGGATCGATCATCATGACCGGATCAGTTGCTTCGGTGAAGGGTTTCCCTGGTTTCGGCGTGTATGCAGCGAGCAAGGCGGCATTGCGCTCCTTCGCACGCACGTGGCTCAACGAATTGAAGGGCAGGAATATCCGGGTGAACGTGCTGGGCCCCGGGCCGATCGCCACACCGATGCAGGAAGACGTCCTCACCAAGGAGGCGAAGGAGATGTTCGAATCCCTAATCCCGCGGGGTAAGATGGGTCAACCTGAAGAAATCGCAACGGTCGCAGTGTTTCTTGCTTCAGACGATTCGAGCTTCGTGAATGGGGTGGAGTTGAACGTCGACGGCGGCTTCTCGGCGATCTGAAAAGTGGGGAATCGATGTCAACACGGATTGGAGAAGCAGTATGAGCTATGCGATTGTTGGATTCGGCAAGATAGGCCAGGCCCTCGCCCACGCCTTCGCCCGTAAAAACATCAACGTAACGGTCGCGAGCCGCCGGCCGCCCGAGGCGTTAGCGCCGCAGGCTCGGGCGATTGGATCTACAGTCATCGCCAGGGCACTGCGAGATGCGCTCGAGGCCGACACAATCATCTTGGCGGTCCCGTTCGGAGAGCATCGCGAAGTTGCGAAGGCCCTGCCGAGCTGGAAAGGCAAGACGGTCATCGACGCGATGAACGCGTTAGTTCCCCTTGAGGAACTGGACGGCCTACTGTCCTCCGCCTTCGTCGCGAAGTCGTTCACCGGTGCTAAGTTCGCGAAAGGTTTTAATCACCTCGCTGCGGCCACCCTGGCGACCGATCCGGTCGTCAAAGGGGGCTATCGGGTCGTCTTTCTGTCGAGCGACGACGAAAAGGCGATTGTTCCCGTGGCGGACTTGGCCAAACAACTCGGGTTCGCACCCGTCAAGCTGGGAAAGCTTGACGAGGGTGGCGCGCTGGTGCACGCACGCGGCCGCGCTTGGGGTCCGCTCATCTTCCAGGATTTATTCAAGAAGGAGCAGTAATCGATCTGCAAGCGTGCGATATCACCCAAGAGCCACGATTCCAACACGTCCGATTCGATCGGACACGCGTTGATGTGAGGGAAAAGGAGATTTCGATGAGCATCGAAAAGAATGTCCAGATTGTGAAGAATTTTCTTGCGGCACTGGGCCGCCGCGATAAGCGGGGTTTGCTGGCGTTGTCTGCCGAAGATATAGAGTGGATCATCCCGGGCGCGGACTGGCCGCTGGCCGGCACGCACCGCGGGCACGCGGGGTTGGAGAATTTACTTGAGAAGGCTAACGAAACGGTGGAAACTTCGTACCCAGAGCCCCCCGAGTTCATAGCGCAGGGAGACCGGGTTCTGGTCGTCGGCTTCGCTGGCGGGAGAATCAAAGCCACGAATAGGACGTTTGAGGACCATTGGGTCTTCGCCATTACCGTTCGAAACGGCAAACTGACGAACATCCGGGAGTATATCGACACGCAAGCACTGGCGCAGGCCTCCGGGATGGCGTGAGCCCCAGGCCCTGATCCATTGAAGACCGACAACAGATGAGCCGTCGTTCGCAGCAGGCAAGAGGTAATGTTCAGAGCTCGGTCAAGATGACCATGGGATGCGAACACCGAATATCACAAGCGCAGCAGGAGGTTGTATGGAAAACACCAGGGCCCTTATTGAAAAGGCGTACGCCGCATTCAACAGGCGGGACATCGACGGTGCATTGGCACTGATGACTGAAGACGTGAACTGGCCCAAGGCTTCAGAAGGCGGCAGAGTTGTTGGAAAGGAAGAGATCCGCGCCTATTGGACCCGACAATGGGGCGAGTTCGATGGCCTTGTCGAACCGCTGGCAATCACCGAGGAAGACGGAGGCAAGGTCCGCGTCAGGGTGCACCAACTCGTCAAGAACCTTCACGGGGTTGTTCTATCCGACAGCGAAGTTGTCCACGTATTCACTATGAATAGCGGTCTTATCGCAGCCATGGACCTCGGGGATGGGGCCGTCGCTGCCGGTGGTCCGACTGCCGCATTCGCACGTCGATCCTAACCGGCCACAGGCGGCCGCGGCCAAGCCGTTGACGACTCGACGTGACGATGCCGAACTGTTCGCCGCAGAAGTAGATGCGGATTCGCTGTTCACGCTCTTATATTTTGGCCGGGCACAGAAATGAAGAAGGAAAATCATCAACCGGAATCGAGTCTCGAATCAAGTCATCCGATCTAGTCCGAACCAGTCCTAAGTAGTTGATTCTATATTGATGTGAATCGACCTTTTCGCCGCAACGACCCCCACGGAAGGCCGCGGCGTGATCAATGTGTGATCGAAACCGACGCACGCGTTCGCAGCCGTCCTCTTCCATGTTCACCGGCTGGTTCTGCACGCCATCTGCGCCTTCACATACGCCTGGCGATCGTTCGGGTTGTCCTTCAGTGCCTGCTGCAGACACGCGGCCAGCTTCTGCGCCTGTTCCTGCGCCGCAGACTGCTGCGCCGACATCCTCTGCTCCTGCGGCGTCAAAGGAATCGTCTTCGGATCCAACAGCGCCGCGATCACCGCATCCGTCGCCCCCGCCGCCTTCAACTCCGCCTTGTCCGCGTCCGTCAGCGTGACCGCTTTGTTCTTCGCCTTCAATGCGCGCAGCACCGCCGCCTCTCCTCCGCCCTGCTTCAATTGATTCAGGATCTGGTCGATCAGCGGATCCCGCTTCGGCGCCGCCGGAGCAGGCGGAGTCGTCGGCGCCACCGGAGCGTCCAGCGTGCGCACGATCGGGCGCGCCGGCGTGACCGAAGCTGTTGTCGTCGCCGGTTCCCGCGTCGTCCTCGCGGTCGTTGTCCCAACCTGACCCGCGTTTGCGTTGGGCGGCGCCAGCCCCCCAAACAGCGCCTCGGCCGCTGCTGCCGCCGCGTTATCCCGCATGTTGCCGATCTTCCCACCCAGGTCCGAAATCGGAGCCGCAGGACCCGGCCCCGCAGGCGCCGGCCCGTACTTCGGCACAAACGTCTGCCCTTTCGTCGCCGGCGTCGATGCCGTCACCACCTTCACCTGATGCGCCAGGTCCACGTGGATGCCGACCGCCGCGCTGCACGTGCCGCTGTTCAGCTCGCCTTCCATCTCCACCATCTTGCCCACCGCCGACGTCGCGTAGCTCGCGCCGAACACATCGGCCAGCACCGCCCCGTCCGTCGCGCAGATCGCGAACGCATCCTCGCGCCCCACATACTGCTGAATGAAGTAGTCGCCCGGCAGATTCATCGGAGCCTTCGTCAGTGTGCTCCCTTCCTTGAAGTACAGGACGTAGCGTGGAATCTCCGCGCCCGGCGTCGGCGGCACCACTTTCGAAACCGTCCCCCGCAGAATGATGTGCCGGTTGTACATCAGCGGCTTGGCCCTGGAAAACGCCGACACGACGAACGTCGACAGATGCTCCCAGTCCATTGAATACGGACCCTTCGCCATCTCCCTCCGCCGGGCCGGATCTGCCTCCTCGTCCTTAAGCTTCTGATCCATGATGTTGTTCATCCGGGCGCCGTCCACGCCTCCCAGGTTCAACGTGGCGAGGAGGCTCCGCAACCCTTCATCGATCGATTTCTGATTCTCCTCATCCTTCGCCCTCTGCTCCGGCGTCATTTTCGCCTGCTCTGCCGCCTCGCACGCATAGCACTCGTCCACGAGAGACACTTCGTGGGTATCCGGATACGCGATTGCCGTCAGCGCATAACTGGGAAAGTGACAAGTCTTCTCCTGCGGTGACGAGTTCGCACGCAGTGAGTCCGTAAATTGAGCGTCGGCAATCTGTCTGGCAGACATGCCCAGATAAATTGGGGTGTGCGACGTCGGGGGTGACACCGTGCACACCTGTGGCTGTGCCTGAAACGCGAGCAGTCCGGAAATCGTCACGCTCGCGGTACCGTGCTTCACCGTGAACGTCGTGTGACCCTGTTTCATCACCGGAGGAAGCCCGAACTGCGCATCCAGGGGGCTGTTCCACTCGGGCAGGACGTCAAAGCGCTTCGCGCTCACGTATTGCCCCTTCGCGTCCGTGAAGGCGAAGCCCATCGTCGCCGGCGGCATCTGTCCGTTGGACTGCGCCAGATCCACGCACTCGATCGGCTTCACGTGCTTGGTGTAGGTAACGCCGCCTGCCACGATGTAGGCATCAAACTCCGCCTTGCCGCCATTACACACGCCTACGGACGTGCCGTCGCCAAACACAGGAATCTGGCACAGAGCCGTGCCGAAGAGAACACCCGGAACGATCCGGAACCAGCGCATCGGGAACCCTCCTTCGTTAGATCCAAGAATACCCACGATTGTACTGCGCGATCGCGGCGTCGGGTTGCCCCGTGCACCGGCTCCCACATGTCCTCGGGGACGCCCAGATTGCCCGCCCGGTCCGTCCCGCGCCGATCTTTCGCTTGTTCGCGCCGAGAAACTCCGGGCCGCTCGTCGCCAGCGACCCGTGCTCGCGCACATCGCAATCCTAAACTGGCATTCCCGAAGACCGGCAGCACGTCTCGTTGATTGAGGAACTACACGCTGCCGTGGATCAACGTCTTTTTGGAACTGCTAGTTCGATAACGGGTTTTAAACCCGTATTTGATTGCTATAGCCTTGAAAAACACGATGCTGGTGACAGCGAAGCGTGATCGGCGCAATGTTAAATCAAAATAGAGGGAATATGGATTTTAAGTGATTTGGTAGCGCTAACGGGAATCGAACCCGTATTTGAGCCTTGAGAGGGCTCCGTCCTAACCGTTAGACGATAGCGCCGCGGGTCGCCTATCATTCTAACAAATGCCGCGTGCACCCTCCTCGCGGCGGCGCGCCATAATAGGGATGAATGAGGCGGCTCCTCCTGCTCGCGCTCGTGCCGGCCTTGCTGGCGGCCGACGACCACTGGGTCAAATACGCCTCCGGCCCATTTGAGCTGTTCACCGATGCCGGCGGCCGATCCGGCCGCGAAACTCTCGTGCGCCTCGAAGAATTCCGGTGGGCGCTCGGCCAGATGCTCGGCGAACCCGATCTCCAAATGCCCACGCCGGTGCGCGTCTTCGTCCTGAAAAATTCCAAGGGTTGGACCACCGACAAGCCCGTCTCCGAAGGCCGCGCCACCTACAACATCGTCCTCGACGAAAAGAGCGTTCCCGGCCCGCCCATCTATACCGAGCTCACGCGGCTCTTTCTCGCGGCCAACACCGGCCGCATGCCCGCCTCGTATGAACACGGCCTCCTCGAGTTTTTCTCCACGTTTCAGGTGAATGGCATTCGCATCACCGCCGGCGCGCCGCCGCCTCAGCCTGACCTCGATTGGGCACGCATCCATCTGCTGGTTGTCGATCCACAATACTTCGGAAAGCTCCGGGTCCTGCTCTACAATTTGCGCAAAGGCCTGGCTGACGAGGTCGCGTACCGCAACGCCTTCGACAAATCGCCCGCCGAAGTCGAAGCGCAGGCGAAACAGCACTTCGCCTCCGGCCAGTTTCAGACCACGTCGCTTCCCAATCGCGCTCTGAGCCCACAGGATTTTCAAGAGCGGCAGGTCTCCGATGCCGATGCGCGGCTCGCGCGCGCCGACCTGCTGGCCGGCAGTCAATCGGCCGCTGAGTATCAGACGCTGGTGCGCGCCCATGCCAATGTCGCAGAGGCCGAGGAAGGCCTGGGGTTGCTGGCCCTCCGCGATCACAATCAGGAGGAAGCCCGCAAGCACTTCACGGCGTGCTCGCAGGCCGGCAGCAAGAGCGCGCGCTGCTATATCGAGTACGCCAGGCTCGAGCCGGATAACGACAAGGCCACCCAGGCGCTGCTGCGCGCCGCCGGCATCAATTCCAAGCTGGACGAGCCGTTCGCGCTCATGGCCGCGCGCGATACTGATCCCGCCAAGCGCCTGGCCCACTGGAAAGCTGCCGCCGAGCGGAACCCGCGCAATGCCGCGTATTGGCAAGCGCTCGCCGAGACCTATCTCGATCAGAAAGATTTTTCCGACGCCGCCAAGGCCTGGACGCAAGGCGAGCAGGCCGCCACCGACCCCGCCGTCCGCGAACGCATGCGCCAAGCACGGATGGCCATCGAGCAGCAGCGGCTCGATTACGAGGCGGCCGAGCGTCAGAAAGAAGCCGATGATTTGGAAAAACTGAAGCAGCAGGCTCGCGCCGACGTCCACGCGCTCGAGGACAAGTACAAAGAGAATACCGCCGCCAAGCCGGTGCCGTGGTGGGAGGGTCCGAAACCATCCGGAAAAATCTCCGGTTCGTTGAAGCAGGTCGATTGTCTCGGCAAACAGGCGCGCCTCGTTATTGAAGGCTCCGAGCACAAAGTCACGCGGCTGTTGGTCCCCGATGCCAAGCAAGTCGTCATCCTCGGAGGCGGCGATCAGGCGCTCGGCTGCGGCGCGCAGAAGCCGCGCCCGGTCACGGTCGAGTACTTCCCCAAAACCAACGCCCGTTTGTCTACTGCCGGCGAGGTCGCTACCATCAATTTTCAGTGACTCGCTCCGTCGATGCCGCGCGCTTCCGCTGGCTGGTTCTGGCGGTCTTTGTCCTTTCTTCGGCCATCAACTATCTCGACCGCCAGACGCTCGCCACGCTCGCGCCCGTGCTGCGCGCCGAATTTCGCCTTTCGAATGCCGAGTACGGCCTCATCCTCACCGCATTTTCTCTGACCTATGCGATCGCCGCGCCGTTCGCGGGCATGCTGATCGATCGCATCGGCTTGAATCGAGCGATCACGCTGGCAGTCGGGTTTTGGTCCTGCGCCGGAATTGCGACCGGGTTTACACGCGGCCTCGGCGGCCTCGTCGGTTGCCGCTCGGCATTGGGTGTCGCCGAAGCCGCCGGAATCCCCGGGGCAGGGAAGGCTATCTACCAATACCTCCGCCCCGCAGAACGCGCCCTAGGCAATGCTCTCAACCAGGCGGGCGTCAGTCTCGGCCTGATCCTGGCGCCGCCGGTCGCCACCTATATTGCGGTTCGCGCCGGCTGGCGGCAGGCGTTCGTTATCACCGGCGTGCTGGGATTGATGTGGATTCCCGCCTGGCATTGGGCCTCACGCCGGGCCGGCGCCACGCCTGCGCCGAAATTGGAAACCAGCGCCGGAACCGACATCTTGCGCGACCGCCGCCTCTGGGCGTTCGTGACAGCGAATGCCTTGAGCATGGTTGGCTACTCGCTGTGGACCAACTGGACCACTCTGTTTTTGGTGGAAGTTCACGGTCTGACCCTTGTCCGGGCAGCCTGGTACGCCTGGATTCCGCCGGTCTTCGCCGCGGCGGGCGGGGTTGCCGGCGGATGGCTGTCGCTCCGGATCATGGACCGCGGCGTGCCCGCTCTCGGCGCCCGATTCCGCGTCTGCCTCTCCGCCGCCGTGCTCTCGATCGCCACCGCCGCCATCCCCTACGCGCCTTCGCCCGGTTGGGCGGCGGCCGGCATTTCGCTGAGTATCTTCGCGGTCTCCGCATTTAGCGTCAACATGTACTCGATGCCTCTCGACGCCTTCGGCGGCGCTCGCGCCGCGTTCGCCGTATCCATTCTGGTGGCGTCCTACGGTGCTGTGCAGGCCCTCATCTCCCCGGCGTTCGGACGCATCATCGATCTGTACGGATATCCGCCGCTCGCTGCCATCGCCGCTGTGACGCCGTTGGCTGCCTGCGCCGTGCTGCGCGGCGCGAGGTCGTCGCGTTGAAGCAGCGCCTCAAACGCTGGATCTTCCGTTTGCTCGGCAAAGACCCGGAAGCCGTGGTGGTGACGTTCTGCACCGGCGATCCCGCGTTGTGCCACCGCATGGCCGAGGAAGTCCGCGGCCTGGTGCCCGACCGCCGCCATTTTGTCGTAACTCCCGCGAATTGGCCGGAACTGCGCCGAGAGCTGCGCCGCTATCGCATCGGCCTCGCGCCGGTGCTGCTCACTCGCGAGCCGAGCACGCTGCGGCGTGCGGCCTATCGGCTCGCCCCGCGAAAAATCCTGGCGTACAACTCGCGGCTCGAACGCCATCACCTTCGGCTGAACCTCGCGTCTTTCCTTTTCTGGCGCGGTGTGCCGCTCGATCGCATTTTTCTCCGTCCCCGCTGGTGGCCTTGGCCGGACCGTGAGCGCTCGGTCGCGCCCACGGACTATCGTCTGCTCGAAGGGCGCCCGTGCGCGGCGGACCGCCGCCGCATCGCGGTGCTCTCGCCCTACTTTCCCTACCCCCTCGCGCACGGCGGCGCGGTTCGCATCTATCATTTACTCCGCGAGCTGGCGCGCGAGTTCGACGTCGAGCTGTTTGCCTTTCAGGATGGCCCGTTCGAGCCCGCGCCCGTCCTCGAATTCTGCGCCCGCGTCGTCCTGGTCGAGAAACCCCGGTATCGCGAGCCGCGCTGGTCGACGTGGCTGCCACCCGAAGTCTGCGAATCGCGCTCGCCCGGAATGCACCGCGCGCTCGCCGCCGAACGGGGCTCCTTCGGTTTCGAACGCCTGCAGGTCGAATACACGCAAATGGCTGAATACGGCGGCGACATCCTGGTCGAGCACGACGTCACCTTCGACCTGTTCCGCCAGATCGCGCGCCGCGAACGCACGCTCTCCGCCTGGTGGAAC